>Ga0172379_10001964_pt1 | contig 38275 bp, 39 predicted proteins | sample GrowelOW334metaG_FD_119756 | JGI IMG/M metagenome (GOLD analysis project Ga0172379, IMG submission 119756) | Groundwater microbial communities from an aquifer near a municipal landfill in Southern Ontario, Canada - Groundwater well OW334 metaG | ecosystem: Environmental > Aquatic > Deep... | reverse complement strand
GGTCGGTTCATCATCAGGGCGCTACAAGCTCCATTTTTGACCTCGCCCTTAGCTGGACAGCCCATGTTCAGATCAATACCAATGAAGTTACAGCCATCAGGCAGCCCCAGCTCTTTCGCGAGACTACCATCAGCAACCTGCTGTGCAGTCTTACGAAAATTCTCGGGTTTTAGACCCCAAAGTTGAAGGATCAGGGACTTTTCGGCCTCAACAAACCTGGTCTTTTTTAATAAATTTGGCCGACCAGGACTCTGTAGCCCATCGACGTTCACAAACTCGGTATAGAACAAATCAGGCGCGTGCGTAGATTGCACCACTTGACGAAACACCGTGTCGGTAACATCGTCCATCGGCGCCAATACAAAAAATGGCTTTGGTAATTTATCAAATAAATTCATAACTACGAATGCCTATTATAGCAGCCGCTATGCCTTGGCGGGTTCCATTGCTCCACGTAGAGCCTTCTGTGCAGCTTCCTTAAAGCCTTCTTCGTTAACTGCGCTTAAGGCTCGGTACCAAAATATCCGTCGCGCTGCCTGATCTTCAAGTGCTTCGTTAAGGATTGCCCTACTTTCCTTAACAGTGAGTTGTTGGGCTACATCATCGATAAAGTTCTGGATTTCAACAACAGATCCTGTTGCCGTGTAGCCGTCCTCTATAATCTTGTTCTTATCTGAATGCACAACCGAACGGTCTTGCTTGGTCTTTAATGGATCAAAAGCGAATGCCTGGCCATCACGGAGGCTCTTTAGGTTTACGAATCTGACTAACCCATTGTAATCAAAAGTCTGGTTGTCTTCAGGCTCAGTCGCCTCAATAGTTGAAATATGGGGATTGATGCCGCTATCTAGCTGCTCTTTAAGCGTGGCTAGTTCGGCATGTGAAGCTATAGCGCTCTTTAGATAGTCGCCCCACTCGTTGACAACTGAAGTAACAGCCTCTTGGCCATAGTTCAGTATATCCCGACCCTTCAGACCCTTCTTGTTTGCAAGGATCTGCTGATGCATAAATATCTCTGTTAACCGTTGGTCTACGCCTTTAGGGTACTTTGGGTTATCCATATAGTCGAGCAGTTCAAAAGCTTGATTCTTCTCGGTATGAGTAGTTGGCAAGAAACCGGCCCGCTGATCATCACGGAGGCCTAATAACTTGTCCTTGGTCTGGGCGAGTTCGGGCGTAAGAGCCACTGCCGGTTCAGGGGAGCCAAGTTCTGGGATGGCTTTATATGTGGACGTTTGCATGTCCCCCGGAATAGTAACAATCTTTTTAAGCACCTTTTTTAAGGCGGTCCGATTATGACTTTTACGCAGCGTCTCTTCTGGGTTAGCACCTACGCCGTATTTTTGGCTGAATTGATGGAAAGCATCGGTAAAATCAATGTCGATGTCTGAGGCTGGTTCCTCGCGGCCAAGGTTATAGGCCTCACGGAACGAGTCTTTGGCACGCATTACATCTTTACGTTCCTTGAACGCTGCACCCTCTATGGTACCCTCAAAGTGACCCTTGATGCTTGATTTGATTTGTTTTCGCCTAGAAGTTTGTACACCCTTAGATAGCCCAGCCAGTTTGCTGGCATCCGATAGGGATTCTAGGGCGTTTAATAGGAAAGCCCCGCGCTCCCTAATATCGGCAGCCGGAGCGACTATATCTTCTTGTGGCAAATACTCTGTCTGTACTGTCGGGATGTCAGGGAAAGCCCCTTCGGGGTAAATAGTTACCTCAGGGTTACGCTGTCCATAGCCTTTTGGTGGAAGAATATCAAACATAACTCCTTGATCAGGACCCTGGTCTGGTGATCTATGTTTATGCGACATAATATGTGTATTATACCACGCTTATGCTAATTTTGCAATGGCTTTGGCACCGCATGCTCCACACTCGAGCTAATTTGGATTTTGGTTCGCGGAAAGCAAAGGAGCCGTAGGGTATGCGGACTATTCCCAGCGGAAGACGCGGAAGGCTATGAGGTAGATTATGACCATCCAGACAGCCATGAAGCCCAACTGGGCGCCAATGTCTACCAAGTGTTTGCCTTCTGTTGTTAGTAGGCGAATGCCATCAATCACAGGGGTTAGCGGCAAGAAACCGGATATACCCTGTAGCCATTCAGGCATTAAGAAACGTGGGAAGAAAGTACCAGACAAGAACATCATCGGGAACACCACGATATTGCCCAAGGGGGCAGCCTGGCGCTCATTACTGGCCCAGCCGCCAATTGATAACCCAATACCTAAGATCATAAAGATACTAAACACGCAGAATAAGGCAATCTCTAGGTAATTGCCTGTTACATGCAGGTCAAACACAGCAATAGCAAAAGCAAACATAACAGCTAGTGAGACCAACCCAATAATCGCCTGGGCCAGCATGGTAGACAAAAAGTACTGCCAAACCCGGATTGGCGTAGTGTGGAGACGACGCAAGATGCCCTGTTTCTTAAGCTCTGGGAAGACATTCATGGGGCCAAAGATTCCGATACCAATAATTGAGAAGCCCAGCAGACCGGCAAAAGCATAATCAAAGCTGCTTAGGCTGTTCTCGTTAAGTGCCTTGCCCTCGACGCTTAGGGGGACCTGGGTGGCAATATACTTAGCGTTAATACCTTTGAACGTGCCGTCCAGAACCGTGACCAAAGTTTGCCCGGCTGAAGCATTGTTTTGAGTGTATTGCACTTCGGCCTTGCCAGACGGTTTGCCGTCCTTAATGTCACCAAAGCCAGCGGGCAGTATAATAATGCCGTCGAGTTGGCCGCGGCCTAAGCTTTCCTTGGCTTCGTCATAGTTGGCCACATCTTTGCTGACCTTGAATGTATCACTGTTATTTAGCTGATTATAGAGGTCTTTGCTGAAGGCACTATTTGATTGATTGATTGTAGCGACCTTAAACGAGATGTCGTTACCGCCACTGTTGATACTTCCAAAGACAACTAAGAAGATAAGTGGGAACAAGATACCAAAAAACAGAGCTAAACGATCCCTAAAGAAACGTTTGGTGGAAAGTTTTACAAATACACGAACTGTGAATAGCTTTTGTCGTAAAGTCACATGGATCCCCTTGATATCTCTAATATGTTACGTTGGGCCATTTAATCCCTCAATGCTTTCCCAGTTAGGTCGATAAACACATCCTCCAGATTAGCTTGCTCTACCTGCTGGGCCTTGGTGAAACCGCGCTTTAGTAGTGCCTTTATGAGGTTCTTGGGTGTATCAAGGGCAATTATCTTGCCGTGGTCCATGACCGCTATACGGTCACATAGCAGCTCTGCCTCATCCATGTAGTGGGTCGTCAGAATAACGGTAACACCTCGCTTTTGGATGTCTTTGATGAGTTCCCATAAATTACGACGGGCCTGAGGATCAAGCCCCGTTGTTGGTTCGTCGAGGAAAAAGACTTTTGGTTTGTGGACTAGCGCTGTGGCTATACTAAGCCGCTGGCGCTGGCCGCCAGACAGTTTCTCTGGGTAGGCATTGGCCTTTTCGCCGAGGTTGACATCGTCTAGGAAGGCTTTAGCGTTGACCTTCTCGCCATATGTGGCAGCAAACATTTCGATGATCTCTGTCAGTCTTTGCTTATCCTGAAAGGCAGGCGACTGGGGCTGGACGCCAATAATGCGTCGTACACTCCAAACGTCTTCATGGACATCTATGCCATTAATGATAGCCGTGCCGCCATCTATTTGTCGCATGCCCTCTATCATTTCGAGCGTTGTGGTTTTACCGGCACCATTGGGCCCTAGTATGCCAAATACCTCGCCTTTTTTGACCTCGAAGGATATACCATCGACTACATTACGGCCGCTGTAGGTTTTTACTAAATTTTGCACCTCTAAGATAACTGAGCTCATCGTTGTTAATCCCCTTATATTCACCGTAACAGCAGACAGACAGTTTGGCAATGCGCCCGGGCCGTATCAGCCCCATAAAATACAAAAACACCCCGGTTCCCCGGGGTGCAATTGCGTGTAATTACGAGTAACTAGCCGCGCTTAACAGTCAAGAAACCGTTACGTGGGTTTTCGTTAACAACGAAACCTGCAGGAAGGTCAGTAGCCTCTGGGCGTACGTCCTTGCTGAAGTAGTAAATTCGCTGTTCTTTGCCGCCACGTAGAACGACTAGCTTTGAGTTCAAGTGATATGTTACACCCTTTGAGTTTGTGTGATTGTAACCTGCCATATATGGGTTCCCTCTCTTACCTTAAGTGTTGGTACCTCTTAACATACTCTTGGGGGTTTTAAGTTGTCAATAACTTTCCTTAAAAATAACACCTTAAATTCCATTTTCACCCCTGTAAAGAATTAAGTCTCCAAAATTTATAGCTGAGCTGTTATAGGAGTCATCCACAGGGATATACAGCATAGCTGTTGCGTCAGATGCCGCTTATGCATTACACTACCGTTACGTAACGAAAGGTGGATTTACACATGGAATGGATGAATCGCGGCGAAGGCCAAGGTCAACCAGCTGGACAAGCGCTGAACCACTCAGCCGCTTCAGCAACTGCAGCTAGGCCTGCAAAAGCAAAGAAAAGTGGTATTAAAGGATTGCTAGGATTGCAATTTGCTCAGATAGCTTTGTTATTTTCAGTAACAATTCTGGTTGCAGCAGTAGCAGTATTCATCGCATTTGGCGGTGGCAAATCTGAAGGCAGCTATGTTGACAGCAAGAAACTACAAGCAGTTTTCTTGAACGGTGGACAAGTCTACTTCGGTAACATCAACGATCTAAACGGTAAGTTCTTGAGCATGTCAGGTATTTATTACCTGCGTGTTAACCAACAGGTCCAGCCCGACGCAAACTCTTCAACCAGTGCAAATGATATCTCACTTGTGAAGCTTGGTTGTGAGCTGCACGGCCCTCAGGACAACATGGTGATCAACCGTGAGCAAGTTATCTTCTGGGAGAACCTCAAGGATGACGGACAAGTCGCTAAGGCAGTAAAAGACTACCAGACACAGAATCCAAATGGACAGAAGTGTGACCAGGCGTCAACCTCTACCCCATCGACAACTACACCGTCGACAACGGACACGACCAAGACTCCAACTACCACCACTCCAACAAACACCACAACTAAGAAATCACAATAATAGTTAGTTTGTTAGCAAAACACCCCGCATTATGCGGGGTGTTTTATTATTAACCGTAAACAAAGGTTAGGGTTACCACTACGACAGCTGGTGTCGCAGCCACAGTATCAAACTTGTACGTACCAATAATACCAGGCTAAGCACAATGCTCACCAATACACTCCAGCCTGCCAGATCAGGTGACCAGACAGGATCAGCAAAGTCGAACTTATAGATTGAGTCAGGGATAGAGTTCTCTTTGACGCCATTTGTGGTCATGTAGTTTTGGATACATTCAATACGATTAAGTGAACGACCGGCAGGTATAAGCGCCTCGCAGTGGTTTTGGGCCGCAGTCGCAAGCTTAGAGTTGGCCTCCGACACCCTGGCCTTTTCGGCGGAGACTAGCCGCTCGTAACGATATTTTAGTTGTATGGGCGGATAAGGTGCATTTTCTGTAGCTAGACTGCTGTTCATGTGTGAATAGGTATACTCACGGAGCTGTTTCAGCGATGTCTCGACATCGCCATTTTGCTTATCTACCTCTAATAATTGAGCTCGCAAATCAACTGATCCCGCATTGTTATTACGAAGTGCCACAGCCGACACGGCTATACTTGCCACAACTAAAGCCACGAACACCCACGCGCTAACCTTGTGGAGTTGGACTAATAAATGATGGAAATACCGCTTGTTCATGGTTATACTTTCTGTTTCGTATTATATACCGCAAAGTTTTCCTTCATGATGCCGAGCGATGCAATACCCGCAATTGCAAAGCCGACAATCAAGACAGTCTTGAGCCCAAACGTAGTTGCCAGTATTGCTAAAAAGAACCAAACCGTGGCCTTAGACATGCTATTTATTGCTTCCATCGAGGATATGTAGACAATCCGCAACCCCGGTAGATCATCTGCCGCAGAATAGACCCCTTTCATGAACGGCATCCTGTAGGCGGCAGTAACGGCTTCATTAGCACTGTTTACCGCAAGAACCCCCCATATATTGCCAACCCAAGGTCGGATAATATATGTCAATGCGTTCAGGCTAGCGCCTGCTCGTAATATTTGCCGTGCGTAGCTAGTGTCAGACAAACGGCCTATGAGTTTAGCCGAGATAATAGAGACGAGGACCGCAAAAGCGCTCAGACTGCCCAATTGAGCATACACAGAGCCTGTTAAGACAAAGACTGCAACATAAAACGACCAGACATTAATACAAAGCGTGTTTTCTACGCCCAAACAGGCGTTCGCAAACAGATCTCGCTTAATCTTGGCTACCGGTAAATCCTTAAAACGTAACTTTTGATGGACGCGGACGGGTTCGGCCGTCTGAAATAGTGGGATAAGACTCGCAAATAATAGAATAGTTGCAGTCAGGAAAATGTAGCGAGGGCCTAATACAGAGCCGATTACACCGCCGACAAACGGGCCAATCAAAAACCCAACCTTTTCGAATGCTTGCATATGCCCGAGTTCTGAGCCGGCCCTAGTTGTGTGCTTGATCTTAGAAAAGACTACGTGGTAAGCAATAAAAAAGAAACTGGCCGACGCCCCCCAAGGAATAGCCAAGATGGCTATATTCCAGTGGTAATTTGGTACCGATAATAACAAGGACGCGCTGACTATTTGTAGCAAACAGCTGATGATCATGGTGTGTTTTGGGCCGTAGCGGGCCGCAAAATAACCCGCCCCAATATCAGAAGCCGTACGGGCCACAAAGAAAATCCCAAACATCGCCAGAATCGCGCTAGCCGAATATTTTTCCTGCCATAGAAAGAACGGCACAAATATCATAAAAATACTTAGCGCAATGCTCCGTAGCAGATTGCTAACGTACAGTTCACTTAACTCGTCAAAGCCGACATCCCGCCAGAAATGACTTTTTTTCAGTATTTTTTCTATATTTCGTTTTAGCATAGTATTTATGTTTTATCTTTCCCCAATATTACCACAGATTACACCAGTTGCGCACTTGGATGCGTGGGCTGATTTCTCTACGAGAAATGGGCTGAGCCGTACTAAAGTACGGTGAGGGAGTATCGCAGGAGAAAATCAGTTCACGCGCCAAGAACACTGGCGGGTGGCCGGCTCCGCTGGACAGCAGGCCGGTGTGGTGCGAAACTGGTGGGTATGCATATTTATTTTTCTGGCATAGGTGGTTCTGGCACCGGCCCCCTAGCCCTAGTCGCCAAACAAGCCGGCTACAAGGTATCTGGTTCTGACCAGCAAGATTCAAACTACGTTTCATTCCTCAAATCACAGGGTATTACCAACATTCATATAGGCCAAGACGAGTCAGCAATAGCCGCTATTCATAACGAGCACCCTATAGACTGGTTTGTTTATAGCTCGGCTGTACCCCAAACCCACCCGGAACTTCAGTATTGTCATGACCAAGCTATAAAGACCAGCAAACGGGATGAACTGCTCAACCAAATACTGCAAGATAAAAAGCTTAAGATGATTGCTATTGCCGGCACGCACGGTAAAACCACCACAACAGCCATGATGATATGGCTAATGCAGCAGATCAACCACCCTATTAGCTACCTACTGCCTGCTAAAACAAGTTTTGCCAATATGGGAGCCTATAACCAAGATTCTGATTATTTTATCTACGAGGCGGACGAGTACGACCGTAACTTCTTATCTTACGAGCCATACTTTAGTACGATTACCGGCATAGACTGGGATCATCCGGATATTTACCCAACACGTGAAGATTACAATGCGGCTTTTAGAGAGTTTCTAGAGCAAAGCGAGCAAGTTGTTATGTGGCAAGTTGATGCGGACCGGCTGGGACTAAATAACACCGACAATATAATCCTTCTTGATGAAGCCAGCCCTGATATTACGACCAACATGCACCTCGCCGGCGCGGTTAATCGCTTAAACGCCTGGCAAGTTGTCCAGACCGTGCACGCCATAACTAACCTGCCTATTGATGTATTAGTAGAGCACGTTAATCGCTTCCCCGGCGTGTCACGGCGCTTTGAACAGATAATCCCTGGACTATACAGCGATTATGCTCATACGGTCCCTAAAATCCGTGGTGCATTGCAACTTGGACACGAAGTAGCCGATGATAACTTGGTTGTTGTCTATGAAGGTCTGCATAACACCCGCCAGCACTTTATTAAAGACGATCTGGCAACCTTGTTTGAGACCGTTAAGAACCTATACATTGTGCCAAGCTATCTAGCCCGTGAGGATGCCTCGCTAGTTCTACTAAGCCCTGAGGACCTGAAGGCGTTGATGCATCCTGCTATCCAAGATCGTACATCTGCTGCGGAACTAAACGACAAGTTACAGGCTACTATACGTAAACATCTAGATGGTGGAGACACCGTACTATGTCTAACCGCCGGCGGTGGCAAAAGCTTAGATGAGTGGCTCCGTCACGAATTTAAAGCAAGCTAATCTGTCATATCAGATAGCGCTTGTGCTATGATTTAGATAATGAAACTGCTGAGGGCTGGGCGGCTAACACCGGTATTTAAACCTAAACGCTACACTACTTATGTTGCAATATTAATTATCGCAGCTGGGGTGGCGAGTGCACTTTTTGCGGCCCTATCAAGTAACTACCAAAAGCGCGAATATCTTATTGGGCGGGCGCAGACTATATCGGACACACTGGCGCTTGAGGATATAGCTAAACTTAAAGGCACCCAGGCCGACCTATCAAACCCGGCATATAACAACTTAAAGCAGCGTTTGCAGCAGGTTCGTGGCAGCAACCTGGATATCCAACGTATCCTACTATTCACTAAAGACGGCGAGCAAATCGAGGTAGCCACTGATGCCCAGACATCTGATGGGGTTGGGTATGAATCGCCTGGCACACACTTCTCGCTGGCAAGCGACGCTCTAAAGCTAACATTCAACAGCTCGTCACCCCAGCATGATAATTTGTTCTCTGACGAATTAGGGCGCTGGATGAGCGCATACACACCTGTTTACGACGTCCAAAGTGGCCAAACAGTGGCCGCTGTAGGGGTATTTGTCGACGCCAAGTCTTACTACCTAGAAATCGCTATTTATGCCCTTGTGCCATTATTGCTGGCCGCAATTCCATTAGCCGGTCTACTGCGCGACATCAAAATCCAGGCCAAGGAGCACGAGATATTACATCTTAAAAACCAGTTTATATCGATTGCATCGCACGAGTTACGCTCCCCGCTAACAGGTATGTTGTGGGGTATTCAATCATTACAATCGTCTAAAAAACTTACCCCCAGACAAGAGGATCTATTGCATGACATGTACAAAAGTACCGAGTCATCACTCAGCACAGTTAATGAGATCCTGGACCAATCCATTTTCGAACGCGGGCAGAGCCATACCCTACAACAGGATATAGTTGATATGACGGCGGTCATGTCTCAGGTCATGGCTACCCTAAATCTGGGTGCTCAAGAAAAGAAAATTGAGATAGTCTATGGCAAAACCTGGCCAGATCACGCCTACATTTTGGGTGATGTTGGGGCACTAAAACGATCACTCATGAATATAGTGTCTAATGCAATCAAGTACAGCCCGGACGCTAGCCAAGTTACAATTGACTACCGAAAAACCGATACCAAGGAACACATCATAGCTGTTCGGGACAGGGGTATTGGTATACCCCTAGACGAACAAGCAAAGGTTCTTGATGGCTACTACCGGGCCAGTAACGCCAGCCAAGTGCAGGCACATGGCACAGGACTCGGGCTATGGGTAACCCGTATGATCATTCAGGAACATGGTGGCCGTATATGGCTAAACTCGGCCGTCGGTCATGGCACTACGGTATCGATTGCCCTGCCAGTAACCGAGTTTGCGGCTAGCCGGCCGTCTGGAGAATCTGCTCGGTCAAACTAGTTGGGTCTAAATTCTTAGCCAGATAAGTTGTAACGCCTGATTGTAGCGCTTGATTGATAGAGTCATTTGTCTCGTCGTTAGTGAGTATGATAACCGGCACGCTGGCACCCCAGGCATCACCGCGCAGTTGGCTTATCATTTCTAGCCCAGTCATTTCGGGCATGCGTAGATCTGTAACTATAAGGTCAGGGTGCTGTGTAAGTGCAACTTCTAAGCCTTGTTTACCGTCACTTGCTTCCAGTAATGTCTGGCCGGCATTTTTTAGCAAAGCTACTAGGCCTTCACGGATTAGTTTATCGTCATCGATCACCAGGATTGTTTTGCTCATAGTCCTAATGATACGGACTGTGCCCAACTAGCACAAGCCTTAGCGGTTGTCGCCCGACCCTCGCTGAACATTACGCTCTTTGCGACTGGCTAACTTTTCAAGGTTTAGTTCTGCAATCTCCTCAAGCGATAGGCCCAGACTCTCCGCCATCAAGGCTAGATACCACATGACATCGCCAAGTTCCTTCTTTAACTCGACCAGGTTTTCTGGCGAGATAACCCCGTCATAATAGGCGACTATTTTCTTCCATTTCTCAACAATCTCGCCCGCTTCACCAGCAATGCCTAGCACCCATATTGTCTTGTCCATTATTGGGTCGGGATGGTGTATCGCGGTTGTTAATGCTTGCTTTTGATAGTCATTAAAGTTCACTTATTTCTCCTGCTTCGTTTATTTGGACTGCGCCGGGACGCAACACCTCGACTGCATCGTCAACTACTCTAATAATGGTTGAAGGCTTATGATCACGCAAGTCCCCGCCGTCGTTATACAAATCTACGACATCACCAAAATACTGCTTAGCCTCATTCACATTAGTTGCTGGCGGTTGGCCAGGTAAGTTGGCACTGGTCGTTAGCAGCGGCCCCGTTTGGCCAAGCAGTTCAAGTAGCTCGGGCTTATTGGGTATACGCATGGCTAGCGACATTTTACCAAGGTGTAGTTCTGGCAATCTTGACCCAACTGGAATAACAACGCTAATAGGGTTTGGCCAGTATGACTCTATTGGTTTGAGATAGCGTCTAGGGATACCAAGATCTACTAGTTGATCAACCGAGGCTGCGATTATTGTTCCTGGCTTATGTTCGCGATGTTTTAGGGCATACAGACGGGCAACTGCGCTAGGATTATTGGCCTTACAAACAAGCCCATAGACAGTGTCTGTAGGTATTACGACGACTGCCCCGTCATTTAAGGCAGTTATGATTTGTGAATTACTTAACATGTTAAGTATTCCGTTTAGCGTTGATGTATCACCCTAGGTTATTAACCTGTACAACAAAGATACTACAGGCCAAGCGATGTGTCACTCAGACTATTGGTATCAAAGTCCGAAGCATCATTTGCTTGGTTCAAGCTATCGTCAACCGCTTTTGAAGTGCTATCAACATCGGCAGCTTTGACTTCCTCTGTTTTAGTCACAGCTGGTTGCTCAGTGGTCGTAGAGGTTTTTTTGTCCGGGCTAGCCTTGAACGCTAGGACAGCTGCAACAGCCACAACAACAGCAATCACAACGGCAACAACTATAGCGCCAATAGGTGCACCGTGGTGGCTGTTACCGGCTGTAGGGCTGGCTACGAGAGGCTTGGCGGCTTCTGGCTCAACAGTTGCAGGCACAGGGGCGTCAACGGCTGGTGAAGCATCAGTAGCATCACTGGTTGGTTGTTCTATAGCAGGTGCAGTCTGCACTGGCTGTTCTTGAGCTTGGTCGGCCGCAGGCTTGGAGGGCTGAATGTCCATAACGGTAATTTGCTTGGGTGCTGTTTGATCGTCTGGTTTAGGTTCCATTAATTTGTCTCCGTAGTTGATGTGTTCTCTGCTGACTCAAGCTGCGTCTGGATGGATTTGAGGGTTGGTTTAATAGTGTCTTTTACATATGTTCTAACAGCGACTGCGTCATCGCGAACCTTTTGCAGTGAGGCCCTAGCCGAATCAAGCGAGGTTTTGAACGCCGCTGGGTCAGCTGTACAATCTAGTTCCGCTAGATCTGCAACCAGTTGCTTATAAGCTGCAAGATCGGTGTCAAAAGTGGCTATCTTAACTTTCAACTCAGCGATTTCTGCCTTTAGTTGAGTAGTGTCAACGTTCTTGGCATCAAGCTTGGTCTGTAGCTCGGTGAGTCTTTCAACAAGATTGGCGTGTATTTTAGTACGACTAGTCTCGACACCCTTTACCTTAACCCCGACTGACCTAACTAGACCCTGGGCGTTTTTGCAACGAGCCTGGATGCGTTTTTGCTGGACGGCGGTAAGCTTTAGTTTAGCCTCGGCTTTACGCTTTTCGGTCCTAGCATTCATCTCTTTCTTTTGAGCGTCCGTTAGAGGTTTGGTTTCGGTTGTTGAAGTATCATCCGTTTGAGTTGTTGTGTTGGTTGTGGTCTGCGAGCTGTCCTGGGCAAATACTGCACCAACCGCAAAAAGCGGTAGTAATAACCCGATCCCAAGCGCCACACTAATACGTGCTTTCATATAATATATTTCTCCTATATCCGCTATTTTATCATAAGCACGTTGATCTATTGGCAAATCACTAGCCTGTTCAGTAAGTTTGCTGACAGGTCCTAAACTCTACTATGCGGATAACAACTAGTACGACCAGCGATCTATGCCGGCTGTACTAGTCACATCAACCAATTTCTTTGGGCTGCCGCCGTTGATATTAACAATGTAGTCGGCTGTTTCCTTACTAGTGGATTGTCTGAACACTACCGTAGAGTTATTGATCCAGCGGATTGGTCCTTTAACGCCATTCAGGGCATATACAGTCGACTCAGTCTTAGTGGACGTATCATATAAAACTATCGTGCCCTTGCCGTCACGACTGTCTAACCAGACGCTATGTTTGGCATCTGGGCTATCAACATATAATCGGGCGGCGGTATTGCCCGGCTGGCCCGCAAGTTTGGTTGGCGCCTCGCTACCAAGGGTGTAGTCATACCAGTCTTGTTGGACGGCCAGGGTTAGCTTGTTGTAGTCAGTCCGTAGCACATTCCAGGCCTCTTGGTTGAGGATTGGTTTTTTGCCACTACCGTCGGCGTGCACCATAAACACGCCTAGATTAACCCCGTTTTGATATGCACTGGCTGGCGCGTAATAAACTTCCCCACCGGCTGACACAATGTCATTAAAATAATTAGTTGAGGCGAGTTGGCGGTTATCGCCAGATACATAATCGTAGCTCATTAAACGGTAACGGCCAGGATCATCTGATTTAGCATCAACGTTTAGTTGTACGTAAATTAAGCGTGTACCGATCCAGTCTACTAGCCTAATTTGAGTGGATTGGGTCACGGTTTTAGTTGTCTTATCCTTGAGGTTAACATATGTCAGAGTTGTTAATAGTGCTCCGTCGGCTGCACGCTTAATTTCTCTAGTAGAGACTAACGCCGCAGCCTCTGCCGTAGGGTGTGGAGCTAATGTAATATCATTTGTCTCGCTACCACTGCCTGCCAACACTTTAATCTCGTTTTTACCGTCAGCATCGATGGTGTATAGGTCGTAAGCGCCACTTCGTTTGGATACAAAAGCGACTTTATGGACCGGCACAAGTTTAACAGCCTGTTTTTGCTTGTTAGACAGTTCTAGCGTGCTGGTTTCCGTCCTATAGCCTGCGGCAGTTATTGTCAGCTTTACTTTGTCTTCGGCCTGGTCGGCTAGTGTCAGCTTAATCTCGCCCTTTTCGTCTGATGTAGCGCTAGCTTCGCCGGCTGTTATTTCGGCGTTGGCAATTGGTTTATCAGATAGGTAGTCGGTGATTATAAAACTATACTGGTCGCCCTTAGGTGAGAGAGCCACAGCGTCAAGTGGGTTACTCCCCCAACCAATCGTCACTGATTTGCGGGTACTCGCGAACGCTCTTTTATCAACGACCAATTCGGTCGGACCAAGTAATAGATTGCCTAGTTGAGCCTTGCCCTCTGCGTCGGTTTGAACAGACTGGCCAGCAATACTTACTGTCACGTTTTTAAGTGGCCTTAGGGTGCTTTGATCGGTAATCACAACTGATGCGCTGCTACGGACTCCGGCTTTATTAAGCAAATAGTATCGGCTCTGGGGCATTACGCCAGCAGAAGCTAAACCGGCAAATATTAGTAGAAATGTTGTCCAGCGCGCTCCAGAGCTGTGAGCCCAACGTGAAATTAAAGATCTCTTGGGCTTGGACTGCTTCTGGGCTGGTTCAGTTAGTTTTACATCCTGAACCGCCAGCAAATCATCGCTTTCCTTAGAAATAATATCGTTAACAGCTTGGTCGGTTTCTGGGGCGTCGATTACCTGCTCCAGCGGTGAGGCATCCTGGTTTTCAAGCACCTCCGGATTATCTTGGGCTTCTTGAATCTCGGCCGGTTCGACGGCCTCCTCTTCTAGCAACGGCTCAATGTCTGCCGGTGATTCTTTGGCGTTATCAGGTGCCACAGTCTCAGCAACAGGTTCGTCCTCTGCCAAAGATTCGGTATCTTTGATGTCAACTGACGTCTCGTCATCATCGAAATGAGTTATCGCTACTTTCTTGGCTTTGGCGGGTGCTGGCTTAGCTACTAATGGTGCTGTGCCAGCTTGCGCCGCCAATTGTTCGTTCGTAGCTTCAATCGCTGCTATTAGCTCAGTGGATTTAGGCTCTGCTTTTGGCGCCACGTTTGTTGGCTCGTCGGTGTGATCAACAACATTAATCGATACGCCTTTTTTGGCCTTAAGCTTGCTTGCAGGAGCGGCCACAGTTGGCTTGGCTTCTGGCTCTTCTGCGTTTACATCCAGCATTTCACGAACGTGTTGTTCCAAAGCCTCCTCATCAGGCCCACTCAGGTCTTGTTTTCGTTCGTTATTCATATGGCTTTAATTGTTATGTTTATCCCTGATAGTGTAGCACGTTAGCGCCTTGAAGCACGCTTACGCTTAGTTGCCTTTTTGCTTTTTTTAGGCTTTTTAGTTGCTGGAGTAACTGGTGGCGTGGGTGTTACAGCGGCTGCTTGCTCATCACTAGAGTCACCCTTACGTGGCCAGAAAACTGAGGCCGCTAGGGCAACTGGTATGATCAAGAGCAATAACAGCAACCCCTGGGGGCCACCATTGTTTGGTTGGCTAACAACTGGGCCGGTACTAGAAGTCCCCTGTCCTAGTGTCTGAACTTTTAACTCGCCAGTTGGAGGTAGCTGGTTTACGTTGGTCCCGCCAGTGGCACTATCTGGGTTACTACTTTGTTGGAGGCTTGAGCTATTTTGCTGCAAGTCAGATCGGGGCTGCTGTAGATTAGCGTTACTATTTGTCAGTTGATCCTGCATCAAAATTACCTATACCCATTTGGTTTATGCTTACGGATTAGTATCTCAGGTTTTTGCCCAAAAGGACATACATGAGACTATAAGAACATGCCTACAAATTGGGATGATCAGATCCAGATGGCTCAGACAGCATTGGTAAAAGCCGATCCAATTATTGCCGCTCTTATTGCGCGACACGGTGACTGTACGCTGCGCCCCCACACTGACTATTACGGGGAACTCGTGAGTGCAATAATCGGCCAGCAGTTATCTGAAAAGGCCGGAGCCACAATTTATAAACGCTTCTTGACGCTGTTTGACGGCAAGCTACCCACTCCTGAGCAGATAGTCTCAATTGATACAGAAGCTATCCGCGGTATAGGCTGCAGCTATAGTAAGGCAGGCTATATGAAGGACTTGGCGCAGCACATTATTGATGGGCGCCTGGATCTGGTTCACATAGCAACGCTTCCAAACAATGTTGTAATTGAACAATTAGTTGCGGTAAAAGGTATTGGTGAATGGTCTGCACATATGTTTATGATGTTTTGCCTCGGTAGGCTGGATATTCTGCCAACTGGTGACTTAGGTATCCGCAAAGGTATGGTCTTAAACTACGGACTAAGCGAACTTCCGAAGCCTGCGCAGATGCACGAACTTGCCCTCAAAAATGGCTGGGCCCCGTATCAATCCGTAGCCAGCTGGTACCTCTGGCAATCCCTCGACAACCAACCCAAATAGATTTTAGGTATACACACTGAACGAGCCAGAGCTTTGCGCTTGTGTGCAGGAGCAGATTTTTCTCTACGAACCGGAGCAAGCCGTACCAAAGTACGGTGCGCGAGGACCGTAAGGAGAAAATCTGTTCCTGTGCCAAGAGCACTGACGGGTGGCCAGCTGTGCTGGTCGGCAGATCAGTGTGGCGCAAAGTTCTGGCTAGAGGCCGCCGTAGCCGCCGCCGTAGCCGTAGAAAATAGTATTTGGCTTGTGATAATCCGTCACCTTAACAGGTAACTGGCCCGCTGCCAGACCGTCCTTACCTATAATGTACAGCTCGCTCGAGTTCTTAGATAGCAGCAGGTACTCATCGCTAAACCAGCCATAGGCAACGTACTCACTCAGTTCGGTAACCGTCTTACTATTATCGCCGTTGGCGTCACCTACAAATAGGGTATTTTTGCCGTCACGCTCCTCGGCCCAGAAAGTCAGATTATTGGACGGCGAGGCCAGGAAAGTTGGGTACGCTGCCAAGAAGTTGGCCGTCAGGTCACCCTTAGGGCTGACATTACCGTTTAGCAGTTCATAAAACTCTGGTTTGTCATTGTTGTAAACACGATAATAGACCTCTTTTGGTTCATAAAGTTTTGCGTCAATACCAGATATTGTTGTGGCGTCAAAACCTTTAGCTAGCTTCTTATTTTGGCCGTCAGCCCCTACTGTATATATACCGTGTTGTTTGCCGGCAAGCGAGGCGTTGCCAGACAGATAAATGCCGCTTGTCCATTGCTTGGTGTACGTTACTGTACTGCCCACCAGTATTACGTTGCCAATAAATTCAGATTTGTAATCGGTGCCCTGGTAGGAGCTAGCTCCAGTGCCCTCTCCGGCAGTGTTGTCTAGCACATTTAATTTGGCTGACTCTGCGTTGTAGCTCTTGAGGCTGTGTCTGCTTGGCTGCCAGAACTCAACCTTTTCCCGTTGGACTTGATAAACAAATGTATGGCCGCTCCAGCCAGTCATAGTAAAGCTTGCATCTCCCTCATCCATGGTTGTTAGCTTATCGTTTTGAGACGTATCAATCAGGTATAGCGAGGCCTGCTTGCCAGCACCTGCCCGTTTGCTCTTAAGCGCCAGATATTTCCAGTCCTGAGAAGCCAGCAAAATAGTATCACCGTCGTCTTCGTTGCCAGTTGCTGCTAGAACGACCGCAGAGTTAGTCCCATCAAGATCGGACTTCATAACATTAATTTTGCCTGTTCGCTTTGATAAGAAATAGACTTTGCCGGCCGGTGTAACTGCCAAATTATTCTCGGCAACTACAGTTTCACTCTCGGTAACCTTAACCTTAGTGGCTAGCTTATTAAAACCATCTGCAGTTATTGTCGCATCCTGAGAGTCTTTATCGGCTGGTAGCACTATGGTTACTTCACCCTTTTCGTCAGTCTTGGCATCTGTGCCAGCAGCGCTCACTTGGGCATTCTTAATAGGCTTGCCGGATACTTTGTTAGTTACCTTAGCCTTTACCTGGCGGCCAGTTGGCACTAACGACAGTTCCACTGAGCCATTGCTACCCTTTATCGGTACAAAGCCATCTGTTTGACCATCGTTATAGTATTTCTTAGTAGCCGTTAGGTGATGTTTGCCGACAGGCACCTTAGTAAAATGGGCCAATCCAGATTGGTCAGTTTGGGTTGTTTTGCCCTTAATACTAACTGTCACACCACTCACTGGCTTCTGGGTTTTTGCGTCAAGTATCTTGGCGTTAAAATCCTTCTTTAGGCCTAATCCTAGTAACGAATAGCGAGAGGCCGGAACGGCCAAGGCAAGCCCAAGAATGATACCAATAGTCAGTGGTATCATAAGTTTTTTATGCGCCCCATAGTATGCAGCAAACCGGCTAATGCGTTGTTTTAGACCTGGCTTAGAATGCTCAGGTTTAGTCGGCTCAGCGGCATCGGCTGGTTCAGTAGTTGTTGGTTCGGGGCTAGTTTCTACTTCTTCAATATCATCGGTAGGATTCTCAACAGGATCATTCATAATTAACACTCCCTTTTATGCCAATTATGCATCGATAAATCATTACTGCCAAGCATTTTAACTTTTGCTCACCGTAAGCTTGATTATTAAAATAGCGCGTAGTACAGTGAGCCCTATGATTTAGCAGCAGCTCGCAAGTAAATTGCTGGGGTATCCCACTTAAGCAAATTGCTAAGTCTACATAACCAAAACATAACGTGTTAACAAACACTAAAACTTATAAACAACCCCCGCGTCAAAGCGGGGGTTTTTAGTTCTTACGCTTTGCGTGTAATAATACTGCTATGCATGTCCCAGTGATTAGCCGTAAAGAATTCTGGCTCACCCAAATAGCACTGTATGTTGCCATTTTGCTGCAAATTAGCACCTGGATAACAAGTGGCAGCTTGGACTATGGTCCTCACCCTGTAATTATTGTTAGCGAGGTGGCTATGGCTACATTGCTTGGGCTAAGCGCTAGGCGACCCGTTCTACGTACGCGCCCTATTTATCACACACTATCTTTTCTGTTTCTTGGGCTCATATCAATAGAGAACATCACATCAATCATCGTAATTCTACAGCTGCTTGTAACCTCAAACGACATAGTTACTGGCTACAACCTGTTGGCGTCTGCCCTGGCCATTTTCCTAACTAACATCATAGTCTTTGCACTTTGGTACTGGGAAATCGACAGCCCCGGCTTATCCGGCAGACGATGGTCCAAACATGATAAGGACTTTCAATTTACCCAACAGGACATGGCGAGGGACTTTCCTAACTGGCGCCCATCGTTCGCTGATTACCTATATCTTTCACTGACTAATGCCATCAACTTTGCCCCAGCCGACACCAAACCATTAACTTCTCAGGCCAAGGCATTAATGGGGGTACAGTCTCTTGTCTCTGTTATTACGCTGGCCCTAGTAGTGGCGCGTTCTGTGAGCATCCTTGGCCAATAGCCTAAATTATGGTTGAATAAGACTAACGTAGCGTCACCTGCGGATGTGCGCTGACACCGTTCAGGCGAGCAACACATCCAGACAACAAGCTACCAACGGCTCTTTACAAATCTAAGTAGGAGTCATCTTATGTCAAAAATGACAAAAGAAGAAATTCAGGACCAATACGGCTGGAACTATGACGATCACCTCAAGCACTGGCGCTCGTGGGGCTCATGGTTCAGCTGGGGTTCCCCGGTTGGCCTCGGATTGTTCTTTCTCGCTTGTGCGGGTGCAATCTGGGTCCTCGGCCAAACCTTCAACTGGTAGAATCCCTACCAAACTAAAAACAGCGTACTGGTTACGCTGTTTTTAGTTGGCTAACTCAAGTCACCAATCAATATTTCTGATTTACGTTTAATCGTCCCCAGCGCACTGGCCACAAAAATAAGCCCCGCGCCAATGAGTTCGTTTGTCGTGGGCGTCTCGTTTAATGGCACGAGGCACTCCTATTACCGTTATTGTAACTGATGAATATCTGTAGATAATTACCCAATTAATTAATGTCCACGCCTATATACAGACTACTGTCAGGGATTGCTAGCTTAGGACCTTCACCTCTCATAGCCTGAAGTACCATGCGGCCGTAAACCGCGTCATACAAACCAGCCCGCAGGTTGTCCGGGAACCCGTCGAGCAAATGTTCGTCCGCCTGTTCTCTACTGCGATATCCAGCATCTGCAAAAGCCTGGTGCAATAAAGGAGTAGGCAGAACACCACTCGCACTTGCAATTAACAGCTCACTACTACGGGTAGCAGGTGCGATCGAGGCTCCCAAATGTGGCAAAACATTAGGTTGCAATAGCCCGTGTGCGCGGAGCTGCTTTGTTAATTCTGGGTAGCCCCCGGTGTTATCAATAGCTTCAAAATCTTGGCTAGCTAAAACAGCAGCCCAGCCCAACTTGGTCATAATATACGGGAACCCAGGACCGTACTTTTGCTCGGCTTTACCTGGGATATTTATGTAGTGCACTACCTTGTCACCCTTGGTAGTGATGGAGGTGCCCGTACCCTGCCATAAAGCATCTGCTTCTGGGCCTTTGTTCATTAATACATCATCCGCGTCAAACATTCTGTTGCCGGCATTTGTGTAGGCTATTTCTCGTAGCAACTCATGATCCACCAGATCTTTTACACTGAGTTCTTTGGCTTTGTTGCTTAGTTCAACACAGCCGTCCCACCGCTCTTCAGTGCCGCCAGAATAAACCATTGGTAGGGTTTCAGTTACTAAATTAAGTGTCATACTCATTGCATTTTCATTTGAGATCATAATATTACTCCTTTCCCTACTTGCGGGATTGGCTTAAGTATTGCATGATAAACATAGATATGTTAAACTGTTCACTATGTTGAACAACAAAGACAGTATATTATTAAGTCTTAAGCGGCTGGGCTTAACCCCGGACGAGGCTAAAGTATATTTATCTCTTGTAGAGTCATCCATGAGCCACCTAGAGGTTGCCCGCAAGACTGGCGTTAACCGAACCAAGGTTTATCGTATTGCTGACGAACTCGCTAAACGAGGACTCATTACAGAGGAGACTAATGACAGCGGGCGCGTACTCGCAGCTGGCGACCCCGCCAATCTAGAGATTACGCTCACCACAGCCGAGGAAAAGCTAAAAACCCAACGCCAAGTACTTACAGGTGCCCTACCCACACTACAGCACCTATTCCAGGCCGCCGATCAGCCAAAAGCCACAAACTTTATAGTCAACACTTATGAGGGAGAGGACGGCTTTAAGCAAATGCTCTGGAACGAACTTAAAACCAAGGGGGAAATACTCATCTTTGGACATGGGATGCTCCAGGACCTCGTTAGTAGTCCCCGCTGGGCAGAAAAACACCGAGCCAAAACACTCGAGTCAGGCTACAAAGTTCGCGAGATTCTAAACCCTGATGGCAAACCGGTAGATTTTACCAAGAACACAGAATTTGTCGAGAAAGTCTACGTTAAAAGGATAATCCCTGCTGATGTCTTACCGCTTGGCCACCAACTTTGCATTTATAACAATACTGTCGCCATATACAACTGGGCTAACGGCCAAAAAGTAGGGACCGAAATCGTCAATAAGGCCTTTGCCACCACCCAACGTGCTATATTTGAACATTACTGGACTCTCGCAAAATAGAGTCAGCGCGACCTGCTACAATTACACTACATGAAAGAAATCATTAGCTTTGTTGCTGTCATCCTAACCTTTATAGCTTATATTCCGTACTACCGGGATATCATTCGCGGCAAAACACATCCTCACATATATAGTTGGACGCTTTGGGGGATATTGACAATACTTATTGTCGCCTTGCAGCTTAAAGGTGGGGCCGGTGCTTCTGCCTATGTGACTGCATCTGCTGGATTATTATGTATCGGTGTAATCGCCCTAGGTCTTAAGCACGGCAAGCGTGATATCACAGCTTTCGACACTTTTGTTGCCATACTCTCCCTAGTTGCAATGGGTTTTTGGCTTATAGCTGACCAGCCAATAGTTTCGATCATCCTCGTTGTGGTGGCAGATCTGTTAGCTTTTGTCCCTACCGTTAGAAAATCTTGGCACAAACCTCATTCAGAGACACTATCGCTCTATGCAACTAACACACTGCGGTTTGCTTTGGCGCTAATAGCAGTAGAGCACTTCAATCTGCTTGCGGCCCTGTGGCCAGCAGCATGGGTGGTTGCGAATGGTTTATTCGCAGTCATGCTGGTAGTCCGTCGCAGGCAATTGGCTTAAGCCTTTCCGTAACTCTGCCAGAAAACTTACTTAACATGTTAAGTGTATTATCTTTTCAAGGTTTCTATTGTTCATAGACCCTCAAGACTCATTGATAATACATAGTCTGGGATCTTCTGATATTATGTTGATTAATGATACGCATTGACCTTGTCCCTACTCTTTGTGGCCTTGCGGCTGCAGTTAGTTGGGGCGTCGCCGACTTTTTTGCAGCCAAGGCTTCTAGAAAAATAAGCCCTATGCTCACGAGCATTTTTGTGGCGGCTGGAAGTGCCTTATTGTATAGCCTATTCTACTTGTTGTATCCCGAATCATCATTCCCTTGGACCCAGTCCGGAATAGTATACGCATCAATAGCTGGCTTGTTTATGGGGGCGGGACTATTGATGTTCTATTATGGCCTCGAGAAAGGCCCAGTAAGCATTGTAAGCCCTATTGGTAGCGCTTACCCTCTTGTTACAACCTTGCTTGTACTCACGTTCTTACACGGCCATCTTACCGGCTGGCAGATAGGTGGCATATTTCTTGTCATTGCTGGTATTACGGCTACTTCAGGGGTGCTTACCGCTAAAAAGTCAGAAAGAAAGATAACTTCTGGCGTAGTGTACGCGCTACTTACGTTTGTGCTATGGGGTATTTCTTTTGCGTTTCTTGGCGAAGCAGTTGCGCGACTTGGATGGGAGAAAGCAACGCTGATTGATATTTTGCTTGAGCTCGCTGCAATCCTATGCCTGGCCCCATTCCTGGAAAGCCGGGAACATTTTAGGGTTAATCCATTCAAATTATTCAGGAACCCTCTCATAGCTGGGGCGGCCTTTATACAAGTAGCAGGTCTAGCGGTATTTAATATTGGTTTGACTAAGACTAGCTCGACCGCAATCATTACTGCAATATCCGCCACTTATCCAGCGCTTACCATATTATTGGCAGTTCATCATTTCAAGGAGAAGACCACTATTATCGCGCTATCTGGAGCGTTGGTCACTGTGACGGGTGTAGTTTTGCTATCACTAGTATAGACTTGGGGTCTTATAGGATATTCACATCTTCGCCATAGTGTTTTTCTAGGCGTTTTTTGATACTTCCTGGGTGACGGCCAAAATGTTTACTTAACATGTTAAGTGTTTTTTTATCTTCGAACATCTTCTTTAGTTTGGTGTCATCTTCTTCTTTCCAAGGCATGTAGGCATTGGGGTATTCTTCACGCATTTTGGCTAGCTTTTCGGACCAGGTCCCAGCTACTGGCTTCTCTTCTTCCTCGGGTTCTGGCTCGTTTTTGCGCTTTTCTTCGTCAGCCAGCCACTTAGCAATCGCTTTTGAGTGCTCTTCTAGCGCATGCGCACTGCGGGAGCGGAGCGTACTGTCAATCTCTCTGGCCAACGGGCTGGTCTTAAGCGCCATGCCGTTAAGACCATCAAGCGCAAGTTGGTTCATACTTTTTACTCGAGACAGCGCAACGTAACCCATCCCCTCAACAAATGCCCTGCGCAGATCAATATGCGCACCGTCCAGGGTCATGCCTTGACTCTTATGAACAGTAATGGCCCACGCTAGACGTAGCGGTAATTGCTTCAAGGTCGCCCGGCGCTTATCGCCATCAATCAGTTCCCAGGTATCTGGCAGCATCGTAATTGTCTTGCCATTATTAAGCTTGACGATGGGATACTCGCTATCCGCGTCAAAGCCCGTCACAACTCCCAGGGTGCCATTGGCATACTTCTTGTCCTGGCTGTTCTTTATGCACATGACATGGGCACCCTCTTTTAGTACCAAAACCTCTGGGGCGAGGCACGAACGGGTCAGCTGTTCGACATACTTTTTGCTACCTGTTGTCTCCATCTCGTATTCGTAGCTATCGCTGTGTAGTCTTGCTAACTCCTCGTCATTTATCCGATCAACATCTACGTTAGTGGTAAGTAGTCGAGTACGAGCTACGAATGGATCAATCGTCACACCAATTCGATCTTGGAGCGACGTCAGCTGACTCCGGGTCAAGACACCTGCCCTGATACCGTTAAGTATCTGGGCATAGGCATCATCCTCACTCTGACGATATTGCTGTTCTAGGTAACAAACTGTAAAGCTTCCTGAATGCCATGTTTTAGAACTAAGCACGAAGCTGCCGGTCCTTGACTCATGACGATTGACCGGGGGCAGCTGAAAGAAATCTCCAACCAAAATGACCTGCAATCCGCCAAATGGCTCTTCTACACCGCGGACCTTACGGGCGACTTCCTCAACCATGTCGAGCCGGTAATCATGCAACATGCTTATCTCATCAATAATTAAAATGTCGGCTTTAGCTATAAGCCCCTGCCGCTGTTTGCCAACCTTTTGAAAAAACATATACGGCAGTTCTTCGTGTACGCCAATGCCTGCCCAAGAGTGTATAGTAGTGCCGTTTAGATGAGTCGCTGCCAGCCCAGTTGTAGCGGTGACAGCAACACTTTTACGGCGCTTTTTGGCACGACGAATAAACTCATTTATTAAATAAGTTTTACCCGTGCCAGCAGCGCCAGTAAGTAGCACCGACTGCCCAGATTCCAATATAGCCAAGGCTTCTTGTTGCGTCATGTCTATAGAGTATTTTACAGGGCATGATTAACGATGGCTATTTAATAACGTAGTGTAAAATACCGGTATGAAGGCATATCAAACAATTGGGCTCTATCGGCTCGCAACTGCAGCCTTAGTTGCTGCCGCAATCATCACTCAGCTAGTGTACGGGATCCAAAATATTAGTGGCTTTTCGGTACCAAATTTCTTTAGCTTTTTTACCATTGAATCAAATGTCATCGGCGCTGTTGTTTTTGCAATTATAGGGGTTGCCGCGCTACAAAAGCGTAGCATCGAGCGGCTCGCATATCTGCGTGGTGCTGCAACGTTGTACATGACAATTACCGGCGTTGTGTATGTTTTGCTTCTCTCTAATGCGGATGTACAAACACCTCTGCCATGGGTGAACCTAACTTTGCATTACATATTCCCTGTAATTATTCTTGTCGACTGGTTACTGGATAACCCTAAACAGACTATTAGATTCAAGAGGGCCTTAGTCTGGCTCATATTCCCGCTGTTATACGGAATCTACAGCTTGGTACGCGGCACCTCTACGGGCTGGTACCCCTACCCGTTCCTGAATGTAGATGTTCTTGGCATCACGGAAGTGTTAGTTAACAGCCTCTTTATTTCAATATTTGGGGTACTGGCAGTTGGATCGATCGTCGGGCTAGCTAAACTAGACGAAGGCAAACGACGCTAAGGGGTTCGCTACTATATTTTCGTGGGGAAGATTATAACTTTAGCTTCAAAGTCATTCTGCTCAGTAGCCGTCAGATCAATAAGTTGTCGACAGATTCCACGGAAGGTATCTCCAAGTTTGCCTTCGTAAACAACTAACGTACCTACAGATTCTTCTGTTGTCACGCTCACGTATTCGTCCTCGCCAACAGGGTCGGGCAACGGCCCGGCCGCTTCCCTAATACTGGGCATATACGTTGCTTTACTGTCAATTACTTGAAAGACGCCCCGAAGTTCACCAGTCGTATTGTTATGACCACCACCAAACACCCACCCGCGTTCTTGCGCTTCAAGAGTAAGCCTTGTCAGCTCACTGATACCTGGGGTATTTAACGTTGCGTAGTGACAAACATTATTATCTTCACCGGACATCTTCTGGCACCTCTTTTATAGTCCAAATATACACCCAATCTATGAATGCACAACTACTCTGAAGTGTTTTTGATGCTAAGTTCTGTGAGTTGAGTTTCTTCCACGATACTTGGGGAGCTCATCATAACGTCTACGCCAGAGCCGTTTTTAGGGAAGGCGACGATTTCACGAATGTTTTCTTCGTTCATTAGTACCATAAATATGCGGTCCAAACCAAAGGCACAGCCAGCGTGTGGTGGTGCGCCAAACTTAAAGGCGCTAATCATGGCATCAAACTTACTGTGGACGTAATCTTTGTCATAGCCAAGCGTCTCAAATACCGCATACAAAATGTCAGGGTGGTGGTTACGGACGCTGCCGGAACATATCTCGTAGCCGTTCATGACCATATCGTACTGGTCAGCTAGAATACCAAGCTTATCATCTGTCTTTAGTGCCTCAAGGCCACCCTTTGGCATACTAAATGGGTTGTGGCCAAAGTCCACAGCACCGGTCTTTTCGTCTGCCTCATAGAATGGGAAATCTACAACCCAAGCTAGGGCAACAGTATTAGGATCTTTCAGTTCAAAATGCGTTGCAAATTCGTTACGGAGCCGTCCAAGTACCTTGTTCACGGTTACCTTTTTGTCGGCACCAAAGAATACGGTATCACCATCTGTTGCGCCAGTCTTTTGTTGTATAGCGGCTAACTCGTCTGCGGTTAAGAACTTGGCAATAGGTGATTTAACCTCGCCATTTTCCCAAGTAATGTAGGCCAGCCCACCAGCCCCTTCGGTCTTGGCAATCTCAGTGAAGTTATCAATCTGCGAACGCGATAGTTCCCGGCCACCTTTTACGCAAATGGCCTTGACGGCACCGCCTGCTTCAATCGGGTTCTTGAATACACCAAACTCACTAGCACGGAGTTCTTCTGTTAGATCAATTAGCTCCATGCCAAACCTAAGATCAGGCTTGTCCGTGCCAAAGCGATCCATAGCTTCCTGGTACGGGATCCGTGGGATGTCCTCTGTGAGTAATTTCTTGCCAGCAAAGTCAGTAACTAAGTTCTTAATAAGCGGATCCATAGTGGCGCGGACTTCTTCGCCGTCTTCTACAAATGCCATTTCTAGGTCTAGTTGGTAAAACTCGCCGTACAAGCGATCGGCGCGGGGGTCTTCATCACGGAAACAAGCAGCAATCTGGTAGTAACGTGGCACGCCACCAACCATCAACAGTTGCTTGAACTGCTGTGGAGCCTGCGGCAGTGCATAGAACTTACCGGGGTGAACGCGTGACGGGATCAAAAAGTCACGGGCGCCTTCGGGGCTAGAGTTAGCTAATATAGGTGTTGCCACCTCTGTAAAATCACGCTCTTCCATGTAACTTCGCAAAACTTTATAAAAATCCGAACGTTTTTTAAGCATGTTTTGCATCTTGTCGCGGCGGAGGTCAAGAAAGCGGTATTTGAGCCGCAAGTCCTCACTGGACTGATTTTCACTGTGAATTTGAATCGGCAAAGGCTCTGCTCTGTTCAATATACTTAACATGTTAAGTATTACTTCGACTGTACCTGTTGGGATGTTAGGGTTTTTGAGCCCTTCAGCACGTTCTGCCACTGTTCCTGTTGCGGCAATAACAAACTCGTCACGCACCTGCTCTGCTACGCCAAAAGTATCTGCGTTATCTGGTCGTACAACCAACTGTACTAGTCCTGTGTGGTCACGGAGGTCAATAAAAATCAGGCCACCATGGTCACGCCGTGATTGCACCCATCCTTGGACGGTTACTTCTTTTCCAATCTGCTCGGTGGTCTGTTGAGCTAAAGTTCTGGTCATAGTTTTCCTAGTTAGTTTTGTTCAGGCTTTTGAATAAAGGGTCGTTGGCAGACAAAATCGCCAGCTAGTTGCTGCCGACCCAGGAATTCAAGTTATTATCTGCTTGATGTATCATTACTGTTATTCTAGCATTCCCCGGGGTCAAAACGAATCACTGGCTTATATCTCGCCACGAAAGCAACACTATAGCAAATACCGACCACAGCATCGTAAGCGCCAATACTACAAAGAATTTGAGCTGTAGCATATATCTTTTATCTATCTTGAGAGCCCAATTACCTGCTGAGGCCATTACGAAAAGCAAAATTACCCCAATTACGAAGGAAGGACCAGTAGATATAACCTCAAAGAAACCAGATCTAATCACATATAAATAGATTAAGCAGCTATTTATTGCCATAGACACGAACGCCACTATTAAGGCTTGATATACGAGCATACGGCAACTTCTATTTATAGTCTGTCTGTTGTGAGGCTTGTCCTGAACAATGTTACCGATTACTGCCCCCTCTAATGGAGTTAGTTGCTCGCTCTCACTAAGCTCTTTTAGTTGGGAGTCAAGGCGTGATGCACGGAATGCAAAATAGAATCCTAACACTCCATAGCCCAGGGCATAGGTGAACATGAAAAAAGCCAGCCACACTATTCCCGAAAGAGCTAGCGCTATACCAATGAACCCGGGCTCATCAGAAGAAAACATTAATAAAACGCTCATCAGCGTCATCGACGCAGGGATGGCTACACCTATAAGTATGTATCGGCCTGAATCATATAGTGAGCGATTCATGATCAATTACCCCTCCACCTCTGTAACTTCTTGGATGTTCTCATGTATTGGTTCAGTTATGACGTGTTCTTCATGATCGTGCTTGGCCATTTTGGCGGCCACGGCGCGGAGATCCTCGTACTGATCAAACTCATCAACTATTTGGCGGCCAACAATTGCTTCCATGATGTCTTCTATTGAGAGAATGCCAACATATTCCTCAAAGGTGTTAACCACGACAAACAGCTGTTGATGTGTCTTGAGGATGGCTTGTAGTGCTTCCGACAGGGGCTGGTCCTCGTGGACATAGCAGACCTGTTTGCTCATCAGCTTCTGGACGGACCCACCATTTTTGGCTCGGATTAGCGATCGGAGGTACAGAATACCGACTATGTTGTCCTGCTTGTCTTCGTAAACCGGAAACCTTGAGTGGCCACTCTTATGCAGATCGTCCATTAAGATTGGGCCGATCGTATCCTCAGCGGACACCGACCTGACCACCCGGCGTGGTGTCAGAATGTCCGAGACTTTTTTATCACCAAACTGTAGGGCGTGCTCAACTATGTCTAGAGTTTGTTGATCAATTCGGCTGTCAGCTTGGATCTTTTGTCTAGTAAAAAGCTCTAGTAGATCATCTTTGTCATACAAGCCAGTGTGTATGCCCAGCGGTCGGTGCCGGTGGATAAAACGATATAACTTATCCAGTAACGGGTGAACATACTGGAGAATCTTATCCAGAGCGGGTGCTAAACGCCCCGCCAACCATATGCTTATCTTGGTAGCCTTTTGAGAAGGCAAATAGATGAACCCTAGCCACAGGACTGCACTACACAGCAACACTGCGGCCAAAGTGCTGGTTTGCCGTGTGACCGTTATACAAAAGGCGGCAGCCAATATAACTACCACGACCCAAAGCAGTGCCCGCAGGCTTGGACCATAGGCTGCGGCCCGATGTAGGGCAGCAGCTGCTTTGTCGCCAGTTCTGGCGCGGCGCTTCAATTCCTTAACCGGTATACTCCCATATGTCCGCTGCAAACTAATCGCCAAAAGCATTAGACCCGCAAGCAAGAGAATTCCGATGAATATCATGCCCTGAATTGTAGTGTAGTCACCAGTTGTTTTCAAACAGTAAGACAGTCAGGTACAATAGGTTAGACAAACTGGAGGAACAATGAAGTCACGATTTAGTCTTATATTAATCGGCTGTGTAGTCATATTTGGCGGCATCCTATTTTTTACCAAGAAGGACGCCTCGGCGCCAACAACTAGTAACGGCCAGGCTGTTAAGGCATCGACGCATGCCCGCGGCGAAGGCCAAAAGAAGGTTACAGTCACCGAATATGGTGATTTCCAATGCCCGGCTTGTGCTGGCTACTACTCTGTTGTTGAAGAAGTATTCAAAAAATATGAGAAGGATATTACCTTCCAGTTCCGCAACTTCCCTCTAAGGTCTATACACCCGAATGCTATGGCTGCCCACCGTGCGGCCGAAGCAGCAAGCAACCAGAACAAGTTCTGGGAAATGTACGGCCAGCTATATTCTACACAAACCGCCTGGTCGAGCTTGTCTGACGCAAGTGCGACTTTCCGCTCTTATGCCCAGAGCCTTGGGCTAGACATGACTAAGTACGATGCTGATGTTAAAAGCGAGGCGACTAACGGTATCCTAAATGCCGACATTGCCGAAGGAACCAAACTAGACGTCACTGGCACGCCAACCTTTTTCATAGAGGGTAAGAAAATCGAGAACCCGCGTGATGCCGAGTCCTTTTATAAGCTCATCGACGAGGCAATTGCAGCCAAGAATCAAGCTCAGTAAATAGTATCCAAACTTAAAAAGGCCAGTCTATTTGACTGGTCTTTTTAGTTTACTTGGCTGCCCTGCAAAGGCTTGCTGATATTTCGGCAAGTCAGTATTGCAGGAACTGTTGCCATGATGGACGGCGAATTTTTACTTCCACGCGAGTACCTCGTGAATTCATCACTTTTATTTTGACGGGCATTCCCAGTCACCTCCAGAAACGATCAATTGGTTCTCACATACCAAAAGAACGGTTTTGTTTTTTTAAAATGTTTTTGTGTTCTTACAGTGCCATTTCAAAGTCTGCACTATTCGAAGTGTCCCCATATTCTCATAACCTTTAGCAATTTGTCAAATATATTCTGTCAGCAGCAAAGAAGCTTCGATAGATTAACGATTCTTCCGGCTAGCCGCTACTTGTTCTTAGGGTCTAGCTCGGCCTCTAATTGCCTGACGAGTTCTGCGCTATCAATCGGTTTGAGCATTTTGGTGAGTTCTGGGTCGTCATCGATGTTAATGCCCTGCTTTTTGAGCAGTAATGCAGTTAGATTAATCAGTTTAGTGACCTCGCCTTCAGCTATAGTGCTTAACTGCAGCTCAATTTCTTCACGTAGTTCGTTCACCCTTGCCTCGCGGTTCTGGGATATCAAGACGATAATAGCCAGCCCGATTGCCTCGAGTGACACTATCATGGTCAAAAGCCCGAATGGGAATGGGTCAAACGGTTTGATACCAGGTATCATGTCGGTGTTTATGAGTATCCAGCCGCCAAACCAGATAAAGTTGAGCGATAAGAAGGCAATGGTGCCAAACTTGGCAGTTAATAGGTCGGCAAACTTCTCGGTTGCAGTACGCTTAGCATCAGCTTTGGCCTTGAAGCTTTTGATGGCCTTCCGGCGCCCCTGGACAGTCTCCTGGTGGGATAATAGCGGTCCAAGTACGTTTAGTGGATTAAGTGGATTTTGCATAATGTGTTCCTCTTAAGATACAATATACCGTAAGCGTAAACAAACTAACACCAAACAAATTTTATGCATGAATCCGTCTTCACCCAACTAAGCCTGATCATAGCGCTGGCAGCCGTCGTCTCGCTGATTATGCGGCTCATCAAACAGCCGCTGATCATTGGGCACATTTTGACTGGTGTTATTGTAGGTCCTAGTGTCCTGCACCTCATGAACGAACCTGATACCATTGAGGCCTTTAGTAGCATTGGTATTGCCCTGTTGCTGTTCATTATCGGCCTAGGGCTTAACCCTAAGGTTATTAAGGAAATCGGGAAAGTTGCTGCTCTGGGCGGCATTCTAGAGGTTCTTATCACCTCTATATTCGGTTGGTCGGTTGGTATTGTCCTGGGCATGACCAAAACTGAAGCTTTGTTCTTTGGTGTGGCGCTGAGCTTTAGTAGTACTATTATTATTCTTAAGTTGCTGACGGACCGCAAGGAACAGTCACGCCTGTTCGGCAAAATCGTTACTGGTTTTCTATTAATCGAGGATATTTTAGCCGCCTTTGCCTTACTTTTTGTGACCTCACTTGGGGCAGGCCAAGGCTTCTCACCATCTGAGTTCGCCATATTATCCGCCAAGGGTGCCCTAATCTGTATACCGCTGCTCTTCATTGGCTACAAGGTGCTTCCTAAGCTCCATAATCTGATTGCCGGCAGCCAGGAGTTCCTATTCTTGTTCGCCATCGGCTGGGGGTTTGGTAGTGCCGCCTTATTTGAGCTAATTGGCTTTTCACTTGAGATTGGCGCATTGGTAGCGGGTGTTGCGTTATCTAACCTGGCCTATACCCAAGAGATTAGTTCTAGGTTGCGTCCGCTACGTGATTTCTTTGTGGTGGTATTCTTTATATCGCTAGGTTCTCGGCTCAACTTTGCCAACGCCGAGACCATGATTCCGGTTATCCTGATTGGCACCGTAATTGTGTTACTCCTACAGCCGCTCATTATATTGACCATTATGGGACTGTTGGGTTACACCAAGAGGACCAGCTTTAAGGCGGCTATCGCCATGACACAGCTTAGTGAGTTTTCATTAGTATTTATTATCCTGGGCAATACTAATAATTTGGTAACAGATGAACTAGTGGCCGCAATTACTGTTATTGCACTTATCACTATCGCTGTCTCGACCTACCTGATTACATATTCAGATAAACTATTTACGGTGTTTGAGGAAGCCCTCAGCATGTTCGAGAGCCGCAAAACACACTTTGAGCAAGAATCACGCCATCATTACGATCTTGTACTGTTTGGTTATCAACGGGGTGGCCACGAGTTTGTCCGCGTCTTTAAGAGCCTCAAAAAACGCTTTGTTGTAATAGATTACGACCCGGGCGTTATTGATACTCTTGAGCAACGCCAGATTGACTTCTTGTATGGTGATGCCACTGATATTGAGCTCCTGGAAGAAGCCGGCCTAGATAAAGCCAAACTAATTGTGTCTACTATAAGCGATCACGAAACCAACATGTTCCTGGTCCGCTTGCTTGAGAAAATCAATCCCAAAGCAGTCATTATTGTGCATGGTGACACCTTCAGTGAAGCAGCCGAACTATACACGGCCGGTGCCAGCTACGTGGTCATCCCGCACTACATTGGTAGTGAAAAGATCGGTACTTTCATCCGTAAGAGTGGGCTTAAGAAGAGTGAGTTCCGCAAGTACCGCGAAAGACATTTAGCCTACCTTGAGTCTCACTTCTCCCCCGTTTCCCTAGACGAATAGAGGTTGTTGGCTCGTATATATTCTACGACCGCGGGGCGCAGGCTGCGCGGTGTGTGGCCGCGCTTTAGCGACAAACGTATCTTGCCCGAGCTATAGAGTGGGTAGTTTGGCTCTAGCAAGCTATATTTAAAAGGCAGTTTTGTAGTCTTCTGCATTGTCTCAATCATGGCGTTTACATGGGGCTTATCCGCGCCACGCAGGGCAACCACAAAATGGGGGGCCGATTTAATTAGCTCATCAATATGAGGCCAAGATGCCAGCCTCTGTGCCACATCGCTGCCCAGTAACATGTACAACTCGGCACCTGTGAACCTGGATGTTAACAGAGGCCAAGTCTCCTGGACCGTGAAACGAGCTTGCTCAAGCCTAATAACGCCAAGTTTTGGGTTGGGTTTGGTGGCCAGTTGTACCATAGCCTCGCGGTGTTGTAGGGCCTTTACAGCCTGTTTGTGACGAGGTTTAGGCTCTGGCAGAAAGAATACCTTGTCCAGACCAAACTGGGCCATAGCGGCCTCAGCAAAGGCCAAGTGGCCATCGTGTACCGGGTCAAAGGCTCCAGGATATATTCCAACTCTCATGGCACCTATTCTACGCTGTTTTTTTAAGGTTTTGCTTTTTACAGATCCCTTGGCATTTTGTTCTGACTTCTCTGCTATTAAATACATATACTAGGCTTTTCTCTCCACACTCTGGACAGCTGCGTACTTTGTCTTTTAAGACTTTGTCACTTGTTTTACCACCAAGTTCTTTGATTGTGGAAAGCCTGGTTGTTTCATCAACACCCTCTAGACCACAGCTCCCAGCCCCGCAAGAACTCGGTGCTGGTGCCTTTTCAAAAACTTTTTCCTCAAGCATGGCTGCCTCAGCAAACTTGCCCGCCCGATACAGGGCTTGGTACCGTACGTAACCATCTGCTGTATCTTTGTTAAAGATCTTGAGGGCCTCGCCGGGCTTTTGCTGGACCACTGCGCGCAATTCTTGTTTTAAGAAGCTGCTAACATGGGATTCAGTTTGCCATTTATCTACCCCTTCTCGTTCTAGATCGAGCATTTTGTTGACCAGTTTGTCCGTAAGTTGGGCGTACTCTTGTTGTCGCCTAACAGCTTCAGCTGGTACATCTTCATATTCAATCGCACCGTCAGTCACCACCTCTCCCATCCGGATGGGTCGCCCTGTCTTTTCTTCGGCCAGGCCATCTGCGAGTTTCACAAAATCAAGGACATTCGATATAACATCTTTCTTAACCATTACGTAGGTCCCTTGCAGTTCTGTTTTGGCCATATTTGTGTCTGCATCGATAGCGCCGAGCACATACAGGGCCTGATGCAACACATCTCTGTCTATCTCCAGGCCAGGCAAACCAACCTGTTCCAGTGTTCGCTCGCCTTCTTCTTTGTCAAAGGCAATGCACTGGACCATAAACTTCTCTGTCTCGGGCACAAGCCCACCATAGGTAGTATTGGTTTTGCCCAGCTTCTGATCTGCCTTGTACTGCTCAATTGCCCAGTCCGAACATTCAGCGATCCGTATGAGCACGTGGTCGTCTGCATATTCGGAATGGATAAATGCCTCGTCAAGATTTTGCAACACAAAGTCGTTAATTGAGCGCTCCGTTTCTTCTGAGTGAAGCATCGGCGAGATTCCATTAGCCGTCATAGATTTTAGCGGCCTTCCGTAGGCCATAAAGTCACGTTGCGACTCGTCATATAAATGGGTCAGCTCAGGGAAATAACCCCAAGTCATCTTGGTAACTGTTTCGGCCATCTGACGATCAGCATCATCTTCAAGTGACTGGTATTGGATCAATGCCTGCGGGCTATCCGTGCCATACTGTCGCTCTGCCTCCACGGCTCTTCGGGCTGTTCCTGTCATGTCTATTGGCATTGGGACTGCGTCGAACTCACCGTTCCTTAATAACTCCATTCGCTCATCACGAATAGATTCACCTATTTGACGCGCCCGTCTCGCCACAAAGCTAAACTCTGGTAAATCGTTAAGAATAGCTGCTGAGCCTTCAGGCAAGCGTAGTATTTCTGCCTCAAGCGGCTCAATCTCAAAATGGGATACCTCATAAATAGGCTCGAAGTATATTAGTTCGGGGGCTAGCTCGGCCATAGTGTATATAAAAATCCCTCATTCTCGGGTAGAAAATGAGGGTCTTTGTATAAAGATCTTCACTCTTGCTCGAGAGTCCGCCAGTCGGCGGATTACAGCTGTATCGGACTTTTCTGGTTACCCAGTTTACCGTTGCGGCACAGTACAGGATTTTCACCTGTTTCCAGCATTTGTTTGTTAATTACTACAAGTCTATCACGTAATATCCACACTAGCTGTAGTAGTATACGCTACACCTAGCGCCCTATAGAGGGTGCACACACTACTGGTAGCGCCACATTTTGAATTCTAGGCTTTGTGCCAGCGGGCTGGTTGGTACACAGGACTAAGGGGCTACTGGGCCAGCAATAATAAGTAAGTCAGCGTCGGTTGGTTTGTCCTCACCCTCAGGTAATGTGCCAACTTTTCCCTTAACGATTTCGGCTAGTTTCTTTGCCTGTTCGCTGTTGGTGCCCTTAAGATCTACTACAACTATGCCAGAAACAGCTGTCTTGGCTGCCCCGCCAGATGCAAAGGTCAATTTGTTGTCAGTAAGTAATTGCTCAATAGCTTTTCGCTCGGTGTCACTACCAATAGTACGGATAGATAGACCATTCTCTATATTTACAGGGCCAACCTTGATCAACTGCTTGACAGCAGGACGGTACAAGATTGCAAGCTTGGCATCTTTGTATATGAGTACTACGTCATTGTTTTCGGCTTGGTCAAAGAATGGGTACTGCTTCTTTAAGGCTTCCTTGTCTTTAACGGTCGCAACATCTGGCTTCTCTTCCTTGGGCAAGGCGTACAGCTTGCCTACTTCGGCTATGTACTGGTCGGTCTGTGATTGCTGGATCTTTTCTGGGCTAGCGTTCTTTAAGTCATCGTATTTCTTAAAGAAGAAGCCAGCAGCTGCGAGCGCAACAACCAGTATTAGTACGTAAATTAACCTTATAACGACTTTTTTGCTCAGAATGTTTCGTTTGCTTGAAGAAATTTTTGCCATGTTATTGTACTCGTAACCCTTTTATTACGCTTATGATATCAAACCATTGTAGACATGACTAATGGTTTGTGGCCTCACCCGCCGTGAAGCTCCAGTAGAAATAGTATAATCTGGCCGTCCTAGGTGAGCTAGCTGTTACCTAATCACACCCGTTGTGAGCAGTATTATTAACACTCCCCCCAAGGCCAAACGGTAGACAATAAAGCTCTTGAATGAGTGGGTGGCAATAAACTTAAGTAGCCACGCAACAGCGGCGTAAGCAACCACGAAGGAGATCAGAGTTGCTACAATTGTCGGTTTCCAGCCAACACGTTCGCCAATTTCATCTGCCTTAGTAACTGCCTCTAGTATGCCGGCTGCCATTAGAGCTGGAATCGATAAAAAGAACGATAATCTAGTGGCCGTGACTCGGTCAAAGCCTCTAAACAACGATGCCGATATAGTCGCGCCCGATCTTGATACACCCGGGACTAGCGCTAGACATTGGACGGTACCAATAAAAAGAGTGTCTTTCCATGTAGTAGTCTTTTCTGGCCGTTTTTGTGTGGCATGCTTCTCTGTTAGATACATAACTAGGCTCCAGGCCAAAAGACCAAAGGCAACCAGCCACAGGCTACGCAGGCCAGACTCAATCTGGTCCTTAAAGGCGAGCCCCACAATGGCAATCGGGATTGATCCAATTATTATGCCCCACCCCAGCCTGTAATCTGATGTGTTTTTATCACCTCCAGCTACGCCCTTAAACCAAGCCGCTAGCACTCGCAATATATCTTTGCGGAAGTAAATAAGTGTTGCGGCGGTTGCCCCAACTTGGATAAACGCCGTGAAAGCCGTCATCGCCGTGTCCGTAATGTCATAGCCTAGTAGCTTCTCAGCAATTGTGAGGTGACCAGTACTCGAGACGGGTAAAAACTCCGTAATCCCCTCAATGATCCCCAAAATAACCGCGTGAATAATGCTCATTAATGTCTATCTTACCATGTGCCGTACAGGTCAGTAGCCCCGCTTCTAAGCACAGAGTACCCGAAGGAATGAAGATTCTTTATGTGGTTGGCTTCTGGTTGGCTCGAAGGGCAGAAAGACGCGGTATAAAAGATTGGGCTGCCCCATCAAGCCCTAACACCTTCAGCGCCCCAATCAGGACATACAGCTCGTCGATCTGTTGCTGCGGCAAGGCGCTTAGCTCTGCCTGGGCAAAAAAGTACTCGACCTTCTCTATCAACCATTTTTCCTCAGCCGGCTTGACCTCGTTGGTCTTGAGCGGCTGATCTACTTGCTCTACTAGTTCAATTGAACGGGCGGAATGGTCACGCTTGCGCAGGTGGCCCCTCTTGATAAGACTGTTGACGTGCAGAGCTACGGTTGCGACGGAGTTGTAGTTTAACCCGGTCATGATTTCCCGGTAACTCGGACTGTAGCCGTGTTCACCAATAAACTGCTCAATATAGGTCAGTAATTCACGCTGCTTTTTGGTAGGCCTTACATTGATGGCTGATGGTTGATCGCTAATAATTAATTTTTTATCTGTCATTGTTTTGTGGCGATTCTTATTAACCTAGGCATGGTGTTTTGTCTTTCGTAATCTTTCCCTGCCCTTAAAAACCCAGGTCTTGTACCAGAAATAATTCCAAATCGTAAAGAAGGCAGATGCTATAAACTGCCCAATCGCCGGCTCTATACCAACATTCCTTAAGCCCTGCAGGATGAGGTAGTTCAGTAAGAATGCGTTAAGTGCCGTATAGATAATGTAGCGAGAAGTTGCGACGCCAAGCTTAGTCTGTTTCTTGGTCTTAAACACCCAGTATCGGGAAATCAGGAAATTAAGTGTCAGCCCCACAGCATTACCGGCAAAGTTTGCCCAAAACAGCGACACATCGTTAGCCACCAGGGCGACAATAATAATGTAACCGCTCCAGAACCAAACGCCACCGCCAATCATATACTCGGCAAAACGAGTGAGTTCCTTGCGCTGTTTGTTGGTTATTTTCTTTTTCATAGTGAGGATGTTTCTCTTTTGTTCAGATATCTATGAGTATACCACGCACCATCGAATACAAAACAGTCTAACCTTTTGACCGATCGGTCAAAAGGTTAGACACATTTGACTAGTAATAATGTACGCGGTGGCTAGGGGTGGTACAATTATTTCACCACTATGCGCAACAATGCTTCTTTGATTTATTCCATATTTCTCGTCTTTGGCGATTTTCTAGCTTTGATTGCAGCGTTTGCAGCCGCTTATCTGCTCCGTTTTAGATTCCTCGAGGACGGCAAAGTAGCTACAGTTGACGGCACTACATTCATCTATGCAATTATTAGCATCTTGCCTGTTTGGCTGCTTGTCCATGCCTTTATAGGCCTATACCGCCAGGATGTCTACGAAAAGCGGTTTGTAGAGCTAGGCCGATTGTTAGTTGGCGCATTTCTTGGCACTATGACGATCATAAGCTATGACTTCTTGGTTGATGGCAAGCTGCTGCCTGGCCGTCTGGTCCCAGTGTATGCATTCTTACTAGGTTATCTGTTCCTACTATTATTCCGTAACGCGGCACGACTGTTTAGGCATCAGCTTTACCGCTTTGGGGGTGGGGTCAGCAATATTCTGATTATTGGTAACACCTCCGTCAGCGACGAGATCGCACACGAAATCAGCAACACACCACGAACCGGGCTTAGGGTACTAGGGGTCGTAG
>Ga0172379_10001963_pt1 | contig 38289 bp, 30 predicted proteins | sample GrowelOW334metaG_FD_119756 | JGI IMG/M metagenome (GOLD analysis project Ga0172379, IMG submission 119756) | Groundwater microbial communities from an aquifer near a municipal landfill in Southern Ontario, Canada - Groundwater well OW334 metaG | ecosystem: Environmental > Aquatic > Deep... | reverse complement strand
TTGTATGTTTTGGCCACATCAAATAAGTATTGAGTCACCAGAGATGGATTTTGATTGCTAGCTGAATTTTTAATAGTATCTGGAAAAGCTAATAATAATTTAACTAGTTTTTTTTCTTCTTTATTAAAATTGAAGTTTTCTATTTTAGAGATGTCATTTATTTTGGTAGCCTTTTTTAGCATATTGGATATTTGGGCGTGAGTATATTGTATAAAAGTGCCAGTATAGCCATCAAAAGAAATAGATTCAGCTGGTTTGAAAATTATATTTTTTTGAGGATTGGTAGAGAGCATAAAAAATTTAAGAGCTCCAATACCAACAATGCTAGCAATATCTTTGTCTTTCGCCAAGGCTTTGGACGACACGTCTTTTTGTTTAGTAGAATTATTTATTATTTCTTTGGCTTGATCGATCATAGTAGCTATCAATGCATCAGCATCAGCTGTTTTTCCTTCACGTGATTTTATTTTTCCACCCGGTAAAGAAATCATACCATATGATAAATGGTAGAGATTTTTGGCCCAGGCATAGCCTAGTTTTTTCAAAATTAAAAATAATACTTTAAAATGATATTCTTGTTCATTGCCAACTACATAAATAGCTTGGTCAAATTTAAATTTTTTGTATCTTCTTTTGGCAGTCCCTAGATCTTGGGTTATATATACTGAAGTACCATCAGAACGGAGAACTAGTTTTTCATCTAGGCCATCACTACTTAGATCTATCCAGACGGAGCCATCTTCTTTTTTAAAGAAGACTTTTTTCTTTAGACCTTCGGCCACTATATCTTTACCTAGTAGATAAGTATCTGATTCAAAATCTAAATGATCAAATTCAATACCTAAATCATGATATGTTTTGTCATAGCCTGTATAGACCCAATCATTCATAGTTTTCCAAAGTTGTTTTATTTGTGGATCATTGTCTTCCCAAGCTAGGAGTATAGCTCTAGCTTTGTTCATCCACTTGGATTGAGCCAAAAATTCTTCTTCGGCTTTTTTTCTAGTTAGATTATCTAGATTTTCAAGTTTTATATTTTTTGAAGCATAATATTTTTCAGCTTCTTCTTTGAGTACTTGTCCAAATTTTACATAATATTTTCCTACTAGATGATCGCCCTTGATGCCAGATGAGCTGGGTGTTTCTCCATTGGCAAACTCTTGCCAAGCTAGCATGCTTTTTACAATATGAATACCACGATCGTTTATAATATTTACAGCAGTAGTTTTATGACCACTGGCTTTGAAAATATTTACCAATGCCTGACCAATACAATCGTTTCGGACATGTCCAACATGTTGAGGTTTGTTGGTATTTGGTCCGGAAAATTCAATCAATACTTTTTTGTTTTGACCATATTTGCTTTGACCAAATTTTTTGTTTTTTGATATTTCAGCAATAGCCTCTTTGATAAAATCATTATTAACAAAAATATTTAAATATGGTCCAAAGTTTTTTACTTTTCCTATGTATTGATTGGTTTTGTATTTATCAGATAATTCCTTGGCAATACTAGCTGGAGTTTTATTTAGCTTTTTGGCCAAAGCAAAACAAGGAAAAGCATAATCTCCTAGCTCTTCTTGAGGGGGAATATCTAAATCAAAATCATCTATATTTTCTTGGTAAATAGAGTTTAGATTGAATTTTATATTTTGTTTGATTTCATTGATTATATCCATAGGCTTAATTTTACCCTAATTTCAATAAAATTCAAGCTTAAAAGTTTATTTTTTTTATGTTATAATATAAACATGGAAAAAAAAGAAATTGCCTGGCATAATCTGAGTTTAACAAGTATTTTCAAGACCATAAATTCCTCAAAAGATGGACTTGATAGATCAGAAGCTCATAAAAGGCGAGACAAATTTGGATTAAATGTATTGGCTGAGGCAGCTAAGTTTTCTTTGTTTAAATTATTTTTTTCTCAATTTAAGAGTGCTTTAGTTTATGTTTTGATTATTGCTAGTGTTATTTCTTTATTTTTTGGTGAATATGTTGATGCTTATGTGATTATGGCGGCAGTTATGATCAATGTTGTTGTTGGTTTTATTCAAGAATTTAAGGCTAACAAGTCTTTAGAAAAATTAAATAAAATAGTCAAACAAGAAATTATAGTTTTTAGGGATGGTGTAGAAAAAAAAATAGAATCAAAATATCTGGTACCAGGAGATATCATAATACTTTCAGCCGGTAATCGAGTGCCAGCTGATATGCGCTTTATAGAAGTAAATAATCTAGAGATAAACGAAGCTACACTTACTGGTGAATCTTGGCCAGTTAAAAAAACTTTGGATATTTTACCAGTAGGCACTATTTTGGCTGAGCGTAGCAATATGGCTTTTATGGGTACTTTGGTAGTAGAAGGCAGAGCCAAGGCAATGGTAGTTGAGACAGGTTTTGCTACTCAAATGGGCAAGATAACTGTGATGCTCAAAGATACCCAAGATGAAAAAACTCCTTTACAACAAAAATTAGACAGCTTTGCTAAAAATATCACCAAGTTAGTTGCCATAATTTCAATGGGGCTTTTTGTATTTGGGATTTCTAAAGGACAAAATTGGGTAGAAATGTTTACAGTAGCAGTGGCAGTAGCAGTCTCAGCTATTCCCGAAGGTTTGGTGATAAGTATGACAATGATTTTGACTGTTGGTATGCAGAGAATATTGAAACATAATGGTTTGGTGAGACGCTTGGTTTCAGCTGAAACACTAGGCTCTACTACAGTAATTTGTACAGACAAAACTGGTACACTGACAGAGGGAGAGATGAGGGTCACTAGCATTGTTACCAATAAAATTAAAATTGATTTAGCAACTGGGTCGTTACGTGATTTGAAAACAAACAAAGAATTTGATTTGATGACTCAGATTGCCTTTTTTTGTAATGACGCTATAGTTCAAAATCCAGAAGCTTCAGGAGAGGATTGGGTGGTGTTGGGTTCTCCTACTGAAAAAGCTTTGATGATTTTTGGAGCCAATGATCAATCACTCAAAGATGATAGAAAAAAAATGGAGCGTATTGGAGAGCTTCCTTTTGATCATCAGAGCAAGTTTATGGTGACTAGGCATAGCTATGATTCCAAAAACGATATTATTTTTATAAAAGGAGCGCCAGAAAGGATTTTGGAATATTCGGATAGTTATTTACAAGACAATAAAGCTGTTAAAATCAATGCCTCTAAAAAACAATATTTTGATGAACAATGGCAGACTCTTAGTAAAGGTGGTTTGAGAGTTTTGGCTGGAGGATATAAATTGATACCCAAAGATTATGATTTGGAAAATTGCAAAGATAATCCACATGCTTTTGTTTTTGTGGGTATTTGGGGATTATCTGATCCACTTCGTAAAGATGCTAAAAAGAGTTTAGAAGAGACATTAAGGGCTGGTATCAATACAGTTATTATCACGGGAGACAATAAATTTACCGCTAGGAGCATTGCTAAAGACCTGGGCTTATCTTTTGATGATCATACTATAATAACTGGAGATGAGCTTTTAAAAATGACTGACGATGAGTTGTCTAAGAGAGTTCGAGATATCAAAATTTATGCTCGAGTTACACCAAGTGATAAATTAAGAATAATTAAAGCTTGGCAAAGTAAGAGCGAGGTAGTATCTATGACAGGAGATGGAGTAAATGATGCTCCAGCTTTGAAAGCTGCAGATATTGGAGTAGCGGTATCTAGTGGTTCTGATGTAGCCAAAGAAACAGCTGATCTGGTGTTGTTGGACAATAACTTTAGCACCATAGTCATGGCTATTAAACAGGGTCGAGTTATATTTGCCAATTTAAAAAGAGTTATTTTATATTTATTATCTGATAGTTTTTCAGAGATAATTATAGTATCTGGAGGTTTAATATTACAAATTCCTTTACCTATTCTGGCTGTTCAAATATTGTGGGTTAATTTAATAGACGATGGTCTTCCGGCTCTGGCTTTAACTATGGAACCAGAAGATGATAATATAATGAACAAAAAATCTAGAAAGATTAAAAATCTATTGGATTTTGAAGACAAGTTTATGATAGCTATAGTTAGTATCATGACTGGTTTGAGTAGCTTGTGGTTGTTTTGGTATTTTTATAACACCACAGGCGATGAAGCTTTGGCTCGTACTGTAACATTTACCTCTCTGGCCATTATTACTTTGGTTTATGTTTTTAGTATTAAGGCTTTGGATAAAAATATATTTCAATCAAAACCTTTTCGAAATAAATATTTAAATGGCGCTGTGTTATTGGGTTTTTTGATGCAGTTGACCGCAGTTTATGTACCATTTTTCAATAAATTTTTACGCACCAAGCCTTTGGGTTGGAAGGAATGGGAAATCATTATTGTTGTTATTATAGTCGTATGTGTACTAATCGAGCTTATTAAAGGAGCTTTTATATATTTTCAAAAGAATAATAAATAATTATGGAAAAGTTTTTTATCAAGAATCGGTTTAGTCAAAATATCTCGGTTATTTTAGAAGATAATAATAATCCACAAGGACTGGTTTTTATCATGCATGGTTTGGGAGCATCCAAAGACGAATGCTATATGGAAAGATTTGCCAAAGCTTTTCGAGAGAAAAATTTTATTGTGGTGCGTTTTGATAATCGGCACAGCATTGGTGAGAGTGAGGGAAATTATTATGATGTCAATTTTTCCAATACCTATGAAGATTTGGAAGATGTCATTGCTTGGGCCAAAAAAGAAAAATGGTATAAAGAGCCTTTTGTTTTGGTCGGACATAGTTTGGGAGCTGGTTGTATCTTGTGGTACAGTGCCAATCATCCCAATGAAGTAGCTGGTCTAGTGCCATTATCAACAGCTATTAGTGGCCAGCAGGCCTTGATGAGATTTAGAAAATCGGATTTAAGTTTGCCAGCTAAGATGCGACAAGCTTCGCTTAGTTTTAAAGTAATCAAAACATTAAAATGGCGTCAATTTAGGGATGATATTTTAAAATACAATATTATTCCTGAAGCGCCAAAATTTGTTATGCCGTTTTTGATGATGGTTGGTGATGAAGATATCAATACGCCACTAGAAGATCAAAGACAGCTTTATGATTTGGTACCAGAACCAAAAGAAATCCATATTATTAAAGGTGCTGGACATACATTTCGATCGGCTAGTCACTTGGATCAAGCTGAAGAGATATTGAAAAAATGGATTGATAATACAATTTTGTCCACCAAAGGTGGAGTAAACAAATAAAAGAATACACCACCCATTATAGTTGCTAGGGTGGTGTAGTATTGTTTGGGACTATTGAAGCCCCTATTTGTCGTGCCAGCTCTCTCTGTTGCAGGGGCTGGGCTCTTTTCTTTCGGGGTGCTTGATGTCTTTGTTGTCTTTGGACGTGTTGTCTTTGGACATGATGATGTCTCCAATCTCTGATTTTAGGGGTTTATAGAAAAAAAGATTTTTGACTATATTTTTGGAAAGATCAGGACTTAAATTTACTGAGATCATAATATTTTTTTATTAAATAGTCAATGCCAAATTGACAAAATAGCAATAAATTGCTAGTATATAAATACTATGAAATATATTAAAGTTAACAATTGTTTAAATAATAATAACGGATTTATCAGCCGAGGATTTTTTATATAATATAAAATTACATTTTTAGAGAGTTATCGGCTATACAAATAGTCGATTTTTTAATATTCCGGGGTAGTTGAGTGGTACAACGCTACGCTGTTAACGTAGATATCGCAGGTTCGATCCCTGCCCCCGGAGCCAAAAATAGTAATTATTAATATGACAAAATATATAATAAAAAATTTGACTTTTTGTTGCAAAGGACAAAATCCGAGAGCATTTTTTTGGTGTTGTTGAAATATACATAAATATCAATCTCAGCTCTCGGGAAACCGAGATTTTTTATTATTAATAATTATAAATATGATTTATCAAAATATATTAGCTACAATTGGCAATACACCATTGGTAAAAATAAATAAGCTGAATAAAAATAAAAAAGTTAACATATATATTAAATTAGAAGGACAAAATCCTGGTGGCTCGATTAAAGATAGAATAGCCATAGCAATGGTTGAAGCCGCAGAAAAAACTGGTGAATTAACCAAAGATAAAACAATAATTGAAGCAACTTCTGGTAATACGGGTATTGGACTAGCTATGGTGGCTGCTTTTAAAGGTTATAGAGCTACATTTATTATGTCTGAGGCTATGAGTGAAGAAAGAAAAAAAATAATTGAATCTTTTGGGGCAAAAATTATATTTACATCTAAAAATGGAGGCACAGATGGTGCTATAGTCAAAGCACAGGAAATATTGAAAGCTGAGCCTGAAAAATATTGGATGCCCAATCAATTTGTTAATATGGAGAATCCCAAAGCGCATTATCAGACAACAGCCGAAGAGATATTAAGAGATATGCCAACCATCACTCATTTTATTGTTGGTATAGGTACATCTGGTACTATGACTGGTGTTGCTAGACGTTTGCGTGAATATAATCCAAAGATTAAAATAATTGCCGTTGAGCCATTACCTGGACATAAAGTTCAGGGATTAAAAAATATGAAGGAGGCTATAGTACCTAAAATATATAATCCTAAGAATTATGATGAAAAAATTAGTGTTGAAGATCAGGTTGTTTACAAAACGGTAAAAAAAATGGTAAAAAAGGAAGGAATTTTTGTTGGTATGAGTTCTGGAGCGGCTATTTATGTAGCTCTTAAAATGGCAGAAAAATTAAAATTTGGCGATTTGGTAGCCATTGCTCCAGATAGGGGAGATAAATATATAAGTACCAATTTATTTAATTAATTTAAACATTAGATTTGTGCTATAATTAATCAATCTATGAAATATTTAACCAAGCAGACATTTAAAGTTTTTTGGAAAAACTCATTAAAATATAAATGGGCTCTTTTTATTATGCTGTTATCTATCATCATAGCTTCACTTGGTAGTATTATAGCGCCGTTGTATTATAAAGATTTTTTTAATATTTTGAGTATCACAGATACCAGTATTGATAGGGTAGCGATGCTTAAAGTGACCTTGATGAAAGTACTGGCTATACATTTTATTTCTTGGATTTTTTGGAGAGCGGCTACTTTTTTATCAAGTTATTTTCAAACACATGGTATGGCAGATTTATTGAACTCTTCTTTTGCTTATCTACACAAACATTCTATTTCTTTTTTTAATAATAATTTTGTTGGTTCACTGGTAAAAAAAGTAAATAGATTTTCTAGAGCGTTTGAAGTAATAACAGATTTGTTATTTTGGGATTTGTTGCCAACATTTATAAATGTATTTTTGATTATTATAGTACTGGGTAAACGAAATATATTTTTGGGTCTGGGTATTTTACTTTGGACGCTTATATACTTGTTGATAAACTATTATTTTTCTATTTACAAATTAAAATATGATGTAGAGAGAGCTCAGCTCAATTCCAAAGTAACTGGAGTATTGGCCGACACTATTACCAATCATTTAAATTTGAAATTATTTACAGGTTATGATAGAGAAAAAAAAGGTTTTGAAGAAATAAATAGTCAATATCAAAAGTTGCATCTTTTTACTTGGAATTTGGCCAATTATTTTGAAGCTGGGCAGGCATTACTCATGATGATATTGGAAATTGGTGTAATGTATTATTCTATTTCTTTGTGGCAAAAAGGTATTATAGATGTCGGAGAATTTGTCTTAATTCAAACTTATTTAGTCAGTATTATCATGCGTTTATGGAATTTTGGTCGGATTATTAGAAAATATTATGAAGCCATGGCTGATGCTGAAGAAATGACCGAAATACTGGAAACTCCTCATGAAATAAAAGATGTAAAAAATGCCAAGATTTTGAAAGTATCAGGGGGCAAGATAGAATTTAAAGAAGTAGATTTTTCTTACAACAAAACTCGTAAGATAATTTCGGATTTTAATTTAAATATCAAGGCCAAAGAAAAAATAGCTTTAGTGGGTGCTTCTGGTTCTGGTAAAACAACAGTAGTAAATCTACTACTTAGAAATTATGATATTGATAGTGGCAAAATATTAATAGATAATCAAAAAATAATCAGTGTTACTCAAGATTCTTTGTGGCAAAACATAGCTTTGGTTAATCAAGATCCAGTTTTATTTCATCGAACATTAAAAGAAAATATTAGCTATGGCAAATCAAATGCTAGTGATAATGAAATTATGAAGGCAGCCAAATTGGCTCATGCTCATTCTTTTATAGAAAGTTTTCCTGAAAAATATGAAACATATGTTGGGGAAAGAGGAGTCAAATTGTCTGGTGGTGAAAGACAACGCATTGCTATTGCTCGGGCTATCTTAAAAAATGCTCCTATTTTGATATTGGATGAGGCTACATCATCTTTGGATTCAGAATCAGAAGAATTGATTCAAGATGCTTTGGCCAACTTGATGAAAAATAAGACCGTTATAGTCATTGCTCATAGATTGTCTACTATTATGAAAATGGACAGAATTATTGTTTTTGATGGTGGACAAATAGTTGAGCAAGGTACTCACAAAGAATTGATTACTAAAAAGCAAGGATTATACAGTAGGCTTTGGAAAAAACAGGTAGGTGGTTTTATTGCTTAATAGCTTAGTTGACTTTTTATAAATATTATGTTATATTAGCTAGAATTTGAAACAATAACCCATAAGTAAAGGATTACAAGATGAAGCGTTATTGGATCAAAAGGGGTTCTTTTGCTTGGCAAGAGGTAAGTCGGTCAGAATTTGCTGCTGCTGAAAAAGAGGCTGGATTTTATCCCGGCCCAAATGATGGTGACTTGGTCAGTAATGGTTTTTGCTCAAATTCCGTCGCCGACGGAACGCGCATCACAGGAAGGATCACCAATGGGGAGATAAGTAAAAAAAAGTATGGCTTTGATCAAGAATTTTTGAGAATAGCCCTACAAAAAAAATAAGCACAAAAAAGCTTAAAATATCAACGGAGTGTATTAACTTGCACTCCGTTTCTGTTTGTAGATTTTTTTGTTAGTTTATTGTATAATACAAGTATATTAAATCATCTAGAGTGAAAAATAAAAATATAATTTCAAAATTAAAAACAGCTGATTTGCGTGGTAGAGGTGGGGCTGATTTTCCTACATACTTAAAATGGCAAATAATGGCTGATACTGTTTCGAGTCAGAAATATATAGTAGCCAATGGCAGTGAAGGAGAACCGAATGTTCTAAAAGATGGATATATTTTAAAAAATTATCCAGAATTATTGGTAGAGGGATTAAAAATTGCTTTAGACACTTTTAAAGGGTCTAGGGCTTTTATTTTTTTGCGACGTGACTACTATAAAAAATATAAAAAGAAACTAGAAAAATTAATTGGTAAAATGCCTATTACTGTTTTTAGAGAACATGGTGGTTATTTGTCAGGGGAAGAAACTGTACTTTGTGAAGAGATAGAAAAAAATTTACCAGCTCGTCCTAGAACTAGACCGCCATTTCCAGGCCAAGCTGGTGTCTATGGATTGCCAACACTCATAAATAATGTTGAGACTTTTTATTATGTGGCTAAAATAGCTAGAGGGGAATATAAAAAAACTAGACTATATAGCATTACAGGTAAAGTACCTTATAAAGGAGTATTTGAATTACCAGTAAACATGGCTATTAAACAAATTTTAGCTGAGACTAAAAATACACCAGAGTTTGATTATTTTGTCCAAATCGGTGGAGGAGCCAGTGGTGATGTATTATTATCATCTGAAACCAACAAATTAGTAAATGGTAGTGGAGCAATTGTGGTTTATGACAAAGAGCAAACAGATCCTTGGGTATTGATGCATACTTGGATTGATTTTTTTATGCGAGAAAATTGTGACAAATGTACTCCTTGTCGGGAAGGAACATATAGAATCCTAGAGATGATAAGAGACAGGAAATTTGATAAAAAAATACTTGAAGATTTATTTTTCGTTTTAGAAAATACTAGTTATTGTGCATTAGGTAGATCTATACCACTTCCATTTAGATCAGCTATTAAGAAGTTGTTATAATAATTGCTCCTAGTCTAAGCTATCGTTAACGGCCTTCGCCTAATCACTCTTAGCTTAGACTACTCGCAATAAAAATATAATATAAAATGACCAAGAAAGTTAATATCTATATCAACAACAAGCAATATACTGCCAATCAAGGACAAAGTGTTTTGGATGTGGCCAAAGCAAATAATATTGAAATCACTACTTTGTGTCATCATCCAGATATAAAAATTCAAGGCTCTTGTAGGTTGTGTTTGGTTGAAATAAAAGGGAAAAAAGGATTGTTTACAGCTTGTACCACCAAAGTAGAAGATGACATGAGAGTAGTGACTGATTCCAAAGATATAGCCAGAGCCAAGCAGATAAATTTAGAATTAATATTTGCTGAGCATTGTGAAGAATGTAATGATTGTATCTATAATCAAAACTGTACTATCAAAGAATATGCCAAAAAATTTAATGTGAAAATTACAAAATATAGTGATAGAAAAAAGGGTTATCCTGTACACAAATTTGGTCCATCTTTGCAATTTGATACTTCCAAATGTATTGATTGTGGTTTGTGTGTAGATATTTGTAAAAAAGAAGGAGTAGATTTTTTGGAGTTTAAGAAAAATAGAAAATTTTATGAAGTATGCCCATCTGCCAAAAAAGATAAGGACTGTATTTATTGTGGTCAGTGTTTGACCCATTGTCCAGTCGGAGCCTTTGAGGGAGTAGGAGAATTTGAAGATATTGATAAATATATAAAGGCCAAAGGAAAAACAGTGGTTTTTCAGTTTGCTCCATCTATACGTTCTACCATTGGTGAAGAATTTGGGATGCCTATCGGGTCTGTGGTTACTGGCAAGCTAGTCGCCGCTATAAAAGCTTTGGGAATAGAACATGTTTTTGATGTTTCTGTTGGAGCGGATATTACTACCATAGAAGAAGCTAGCGAACTTATAGACAGAATAAAAAAAGACACAGCACTACCAATGTTTACATCATGTTGTCCAGCTTGGGTAAAATATGTAGAGTTTTTTCGTCCCGACATGATACCAAATCTTACTACTGTCAGGTCTCCACAAGTTATCATGGGAGGACTTATCAAAACATATTGGGCCAAAGAAATGAAAATAAATCCCAAAGATATTATAGTAGTTGGTATTATGCCTTGTGTAGCCAAAAAATATGAGATAGAGAGATCTCAAAATAAAATAAATGGTATGAAGGCTGTTGATCAAGTAATGACCACTAGAGAGTTGGCTCATTTGCTTCGTAAGAAAAAAATAGATTTAAAAACCATAAAGCCAGAAGTAGCTCGGTCACCACTTTTAAAACCTAGTGGGGCTGGAGTAATCTATGGTGCCTCTGGTGGCGTGATGGAATCAGCTCTGAGAGCAGCTTATAAGATGATGACTGCCAAGTCTATGCCAAAATTGCAATTGGAAGAAGTCAGAGGTATACAAGGATTTAAAAAAGCTAAAATAAAAGTAGCCAATAAGACTATCAAAGTAGGAGTAGTAAATGGCATTGCCAATGCCAAGAAAATATTGGCCGAATTGGAAAAAGATCCACATGCTTATGATTATGTAGAAGTGATGGCTTGTTTTGGTGGGTGTATTGGAGGAGGAGGACAACCAGTACCAGTAAATGATGAGATAAGAAAAAAACGTTCAGCTGGTTTATATAATGTAGATAATAAACAAACAATTCGTAGTGCAGAAGAAAATCCAATTATCAAAAAATTGTATAAAGAATTTTTTAATAATCATCAAAACACACATAGTGTTTGTCATACTAGTTTTATAAAAAAGAAAAAAGAAGTTTATCCATCCAAATAATTAATCATAAATATATGGCTTTAGCACAAACATTAACTTGGGATAAAACAAAGACCATAACGGCTGTTCAATTTTTAACATTACTTAGTATTGCTACCATTGCTCCTTTATTTCATCAGCAATGGCTGACTGGACCAATAGTCAATGCTATGTTTTTGATAGCAGTGGTTTTATTGGGTAGTCAAAATGCAATATTGTTGGCTTTGCTACCTAGTACCATTGCCTTGGGAGTTGGTTTGCTTCCAGCAGTATTAGCACCGATGATACCTTTTATTATTATCTCCAATGTAACTTTTATTTTGGGTTTTCATTATCTTAGAGAAAAGAATTTTTGGTTGGCTGTAGCAGTAGCCAGTGTTTTAAAATTTGCGTTTCTTTGGGCTACCAGTTTTGTGGTTATAAGTTTGCTTCTCAAAAAAGAATTGGCAACCAATGTTTCAGCGGTCATGAGCTGGCCACAACTCGCCACAGCACTTATAGGTGGTTTACTGGCTTATATATTTCTCAAGAAGATAAAAAAAATTTAGTTGCTATAAATTTAAAAGGCCAATAGCTTAATTGGTCTTTTTATGATTGACAAAAACACTTATTTATGTTAATTTAGGCGAACAAATTTTGAATAATTAATTTATTAATATGAATAAGAAATTTATTTATTTAAGTCTACTAATGATTATGATTTTGGCTGTTTCTGGCTGTGTTAAGACAGACGAAACAACAGATAATATAGAAGTAAAGAAAAAAGTACAAATTCAAGAAATTGTACAAGACAAGGAAGTAAATTCTAAGTTGCTACTTAGTGCCACGGTTGTGCCAAAAGAATATAGTCTTATCAGGTCTCTTACTCCTGGTACATTAGAGTTTTTGGCTCCTATTGGCTCACAGGTTTATGCTGGTCAGCCACTTTTTTCTATTAGAGATGCGGGGGTTGAAAATAATTATTTTAATACTTTACAAAATTTTCAACAGACTCAAATTACTAGTAATCAGCGTGTCCAACAAGCTGAGCTAGCATTAAATAGTGCCAAAGCTAGGTTAGATTTAGCTAGAACTCAATATGATACTAATATTTCTCAAACTCAACAGGCTATAATTACAGCAGAGGATGCAGTTACTTTATCCTATAATTCTGCTTATAATAGTATTTATCAAATTTTGATAAATTATAATAGTAGAAATTTAGATAATCCTAGTTATACTTTGAAAGATGTTTTATCTAGCAATCAATCTTTGAAGTCAGATACAACATTTTTATTTATAATTGCAGTCAATGATTTTCAAAATTTATCAAATACAGCTAATAAAGACAACTTACCACAATCTTTAGCAGATATATATAAAAGTTTATTGAGTACTAAAAAATTTGTAGATAGTACAGCTATTTTATTACAAAGTGCCATTGTCAATGAAAATTATTTAGCAACAGCTATTGCTATAGATAAAAGTACAAATAGCAATTATCAAAGTATTATTAATACACATTTGAGTTCTATTATTGCTGGTATTAGTAATTTAGAAAATACTAGCATCAACAATAAAATTTCTAATAATAATGCGCAAGCTCAATTGGATTTGGCAGAGATAGAATATAATAATTTAGAAATAGCCTTACAAAATGCCAAAGATGGTGCAATACTTGAACAAAGTATGTCTCAATCACAGCTTGATTCAGCTGCTTATAATTATAATAATCTTACTTTGGCTTCTCCTTTTTCGGGTACAATATTATCTCATTTTGTTGGTGTTGGAGAGCAAGTTGGTATTGGTCAAGAGTTGGTTGAAATTGGTAATTTGTCTATTGTTGAAATAACAGTGGATGTTGATGTTGATTTTGCCAAAGCTATAAAACTTGGTGATCAAGTAATGATTGATGGGCAGTATAAAGGTGTGGTGACAGCCATTGATCCAATTGGTGATTTGAAGAGTGGGAAGGTCAGTGTGACTGTTCAAAGTCAAGAAGCAGGGGCTGGTCTAGTAGCTGGTTCTACAGCTGAAGTAGAATTTTCATTATTATATACAGATGTCAATACTATAGTTGTTCCTATAAAATCGGTGACTATAGAATCTTCTGGCAATTATGTTTTTGTAGTAAACAATGAAAATAAAGTAGTCAGAAAAAATGTCAATCTTGGTCAAATATATGGTGATAAAGTTTCTGTGCTTAGTGGTTTAGAAGAGGGTGATAAGTTGATACTTTTGAATGGAGTTTTTGTATCTGTTGATGATGAAGTAGAAATTGTAAATTAAATACATGACAGGATTTAAAAAAGATTATCATGCCGATAAGGCAATAAAAAGAATAAGAGGTACTATTTTTGGTTATTTTATTACTCATTTTAGAATAGTTACTTTGATTATTGCTGCTATTTTTTTATTTGGTATTTTTTCTTTGATGAATCTTCCTCGTGAATCTGATCCGGAAGTAAAAATCCCAATTGCTATAGTATCTACATATTATGCTGGAGCTAGTCCAGCAGATGTGGAGAGTCTTATTACTGACGAGATAGAAAACAAACTAGAAGAGTTAGATGATGTAAAACTTATTACCTCATCTTCTCGCACAAGTTTATCCTCTATAGTGGTGGAATTTGAAGCTAGTGCTGATTTGGAGGCGAGTATTTCAGAATTAAAAGATAAAGTAGGAGATGTAGTAGGACTCCCTGGAGAAGCAGAAGATCCAGTAGTTACTCAGATTAGAGCTAATGATTTTGCTATTATTACTTTTTCTCTGTCAGGTGATTTGACTGAGACTCAGCTTAAAATACTAGGAGAGACTGTCCAACATGAATTGGAATCAATATCCGGTGTGTCAAAAGTGCCGGTTTTGGGTATTCGCGATAAAGAATATTCAGTTTTGGTAAATAGAGCAGCTTTATCTCGTCTTAATATATCTATATCTAGTATTGTTGGAGCGATTCGAGTAGCCAATTTGGATATGCCACTGGGAGATATAGTAGTAGATGGTATAAATTATAATTTACGTACAGTAGCAAAATTTCAATCTATTGATGATTTGAAAAATACAGTAGTGACTCAAAGTGATGGTAATTTAGTATTATTAAAAGATGTAGCTGAAGTAAAAGAACAATTTGAAGATCATGAGTTTATTTCTCGTATGTCTGTTTCAGGAACAAAAGCTCAAAATACAGTATCTCTTCAGGTTTTCAAAAAAACAGGTGGTAATATATTGGATATTGTAGATTCTGCCAAAGACAGAATAAAAAAATTACAAGACGATAAAATAATTCCAGCCAATGTTAAAGTAGAAATAAACAATGACTATTCTAGTTTTATTCGTGATGATTTAAACACTCTAGGAAGTAGTGGATTACAATCAACAATGCTTATCTTTGTCATCATGTTTATTGCCTTGTCCTTTAAAGAAGCTCTAATAGCCTTGTTTGCTATCCCAATGACTTTTTTTATTACTTTTATTGTATTATATTTTACAGATTCTACTTTAAATAGTATGACCCTTTATGCCTTAGTGTTGTCATTAGGGTTATTGGTTGATAGTTTTATTATTATCTTAGAAGGTATTTTTCATAATATTCGTGAAGGTTATAGTGCAGTCAAAGCAGGGCTCTTGTCGGTAGCCAATTATAGCAAGCCACTTACATCAGGTATGCTTACTACTGTTGCTGCTTTTTTTCCAATGCTACTAGTCAGTGGTATATTGGGTGAATATTTGAGAATTTTTCCTATTACTATCGCTATAGTACTCTTATCTTCACTTTTTGTATCTTTGATTTTGGTGCCATCATTTTCTAGTAAATTTTTGGCCAAGAGCAAAATTGATGTAGAAATGAAAGAAAGCATTTTGGAGCGTTATGCAACCAATAAGTTGAGGAAAATATACAGAAACAAGATTACCAAGTTTCTACAAAATAAAAAAGCCAAGTTGAAATTTAGTTTTGCTATTACTGGATTATTTATTGCTTCTTTGGGCTTGTTGATTTTTGGTATTGTACCAGTAGAACTATTTCCCAAAATAGATACAAACTTTGTCTATATTGACATTGAAATGCCTATTGGGACTGAGCTTGATAAAACAGCTGAGGTAGCGACTCAAGTAGAAGAAAAATTTTATAGTAAACCATATATCAAAAATTTTGTTACTACTATTGGTCAGTCTTCTAGCATTGGCGCTTTTGAGGCTGGTAGCAGTAGTGAACATCTTGCTTCAATCAGTATAAATTTGGTAGATGAAGAATTGAGAGATAAAAAAAGTTTTGAAATAACCGAACAACTAAGAGAAGAATTAAAAGAAATAAACCAAGGAGAAATAACTATTCAAGAACTTAGTGCTGGCCCACCAACTGGATCACCTATAGAGGCTCGTATTTTGGGAGAAGATTTGGTTATATTGGATGATTTGGCCAATAAGACAAAACAAGTACTTAAAAATATTGAAGGCACTCTAAATATTGATAGTGATCAAGAAGTTTCTCCAGCTGATCTTACTTTTACCTTAAATAAAGACACCATTGCTCGTTTGGGACTAACAGTAAGTGATGTATCGCTGGCTTTGAGAACGGCTATTTTTGGTGTGACAGCTACAGAAGTTTCTTTAAATGGGGATGATTTTAATGTAGTAGTAAAATTGGATAAAGACAAAATATCTTCAGTAGAGGAGATAAAAAACTTATCACTAGTAAATAATTTTGGACAAGAAATAAAGTTTTCATCTTTAGCTAATTTTTCTTTAGAGCCAGCTTTGGCCTCTATACGACATCGTGATAATCAGAGGACTATATCTGTGAGTTCTGATGTTGAAGTAGGTTATACAGCTAGTGATATAGTATCTCAAGCAGAAAAAAATCTTGATGCCATAGGTATACCAAATGGTTATAGTATCAGTTTTGGAGGTGAAGTAGAAGATATTGAACAATCATTTACAGAGCTTTGGTATGCTATGATAGTAGCTGTTATACTGATTGCTTTGATATTGGTATTACAATTTGATTCTTATATTAGACCAATTATAGTAATGATGAATATACCACTGATGTTGATTGGTGTGGTGTTTGGAATGTTAATATTTGATTTACCATTTTCTTTTCCAGTATTTTTGGGACTTATATCTTTAGCTGGTATAGTCGTTAATGATGCTATAGTTTTGATGGACAAAACCAAGCGTAATATAGAAGAAAGAAATATGAATTCTTTGGAAGCAGTAGCTGATGCAGGAGATACTAGGCTTCAGCCAATACTTCTTACTTCTGTTACTACTATTATGGGTGTGGTACCATTAGCTTTTGCTAGTGAGTTTTGGGTAGGACTTTCTGTATCTATTATCTTTGGACTACTTTTTGCTACTATATTTCAGTTATTTGTAGTGCCAATGTTATTTCTCAGATTTGAGGGAAGACGTATTGATAGAAAAAAAGCTGAAGCAGAAAAATCAAAAATTGAATATCAAAAATAATAAATTTCCGGTTTAACCGGGAATTTTATTTATTTCAAAACTTGTAAAATTTAATAATTTTAGGTATTATTTAGGCTAGTTAATATATATTTATGGAAAATATTTTTATCAAAAATTTAAAAGATTATGTAGATAAAGAGGTGCTTATCAATGGATGGGTAGCCAATTTTCGCTCTTCTGGAAAGATTGCTTTTTGGCAAATAAGAGATGGTAGTGGTGTTGCGCAAGCGATATTAAATACCAATGATCTTTCAGAAGCTAAATGGACCGAAGCACAAAAAGTCACTTTGGAAACTTCAGTAAAATTGATTGCCAAAGTAGCCAAGCATCCCAAAAAAGATGAATATGAGCTTCAGGTGCTTGATTTTGAATATTATCAAATAGCTGATGAGTATCCAATTGCCAACAAAGAGCATGGTGTAGATTTTTTGATGGACAACAGACACTTGTGGCTTAGATCAAGCAAGCAAATCGCTATTTTGAAAATCAGAGACACTATTACTCAGGCTATTTATGATTTTATGGCTAAAAATGATTTTATAAAGATAGATGCTCCAATACTTACTCCCAATGCCTGTGAGGGTACTACTGAGTTGTTTGAGATAGATTATTTTGATGAAAAAGCTTATTTATCACAAAGTGGGCAGCTATATATTGAGTCAGCTATTTTTGCTCATAATCGAGTCTTTGATTTTGGTCCAGTATTTAGAGCTGAAAAATCAAAAACTCGTCGTCATTTGACTGAATTTTGGATGATGGATGCTGAGATGGCTTTTACCAATCTGGATGATAATATAGCCATCCAGGAGGCTTTGGTGCGTCATCTGGTCAAAAGTGTTTTGGAAAAAAATAAAACAGAATTAGAAATATTAGAGAGAGATACAAAACCTTTGGAAAATATCAGCAAGCCTTTTCATAGAATAAAACATAGTGAAGCCATCAAGCTGTTGCAAAAAATGGGCAGCGATATCAAAGATGGAGATGATTTGGGAGCAGATGATGAAACAATACTGACCAAAGAATTTGACAATCCTTTATTTGTAACCAATTATCCAGCCAAGATCAAAGCTTTTTATATGAAACGCAACAGTGATGATGATTCTTTGGCAGAGTGTAGTGATTTACTTGCTCCCGAAGGCTATGGAGAAATCATCGGTGGTTCTCAAAGGGAAGATGATTATAATATATTATTAGAGAGGATAAAAAAAGAAAAACTTTCTTTGGCAGATTTTCAATGGTACTTGGATTTGCGTAAATATGGTTCAGTACCTCATGGGGGATTTGGTTTGGGACTAGAGAGAACAGTAGCTTGGATTTGTGGTATAAAGCATGTCAGAGAAACTATACCATTTCCAAGAACAATAAATAGATTAAAACCATAATTTGGCCGATGGACTTTGCGCCGACTTAGCTCATCTGGTAGAGCGATGGTATCGTAAACCATAGGTGATCGGTTCAAGTCCGATAGTCGGCTCCAATTATAAAATATATGAAAAGAATAAAAACAATAGAAATAGTAAATAAAGTAGGTGAGACAGTACTAGTCAAGGGTTGGGTAAATGTTCGTAGAAATATGGGCAAAATTGCTTTTTTGGATTTACGTGACCTTTGGGGAATACTACAAGTCGTTGCTGTCCCAGCTGAGCTAGATAAAGAGTCTCAAGAAATATTGGACAATATTCGTCCAGAGTTTGTTTTGGAGATAGTTGGTATTGTCCAAGAGCGTGGTGCTAAACAAGTCAACAAAGACTTGCCAACCGGCACAGTAGAGCTTTTGGCCAAGAAAATTGTTATTTTATCTGAAGCCCAGACACCACCTTTTGAAATAGACAATGAAGATAGACAAGCCAATGAGGAATTGAGGCTAAAATATCGCTATTTAGATCTTCGTCATGAGCGCATGAAAAATAATATTGTCGCTCGTGCTAAAGTCATAATGTTTTTGAGAAATTGGCTTTCCAAAAATGATTTTATAGAAGTACAAACTCCAATATTATCCAAATCTACTCCCGAAGGAGCTAGAGATTATTTGGTACCTTCTCGTCTTCATCCAGGAGAGTTTTTTGCCTTGCCTCAAGCTCCACAACAATACAAACAGCTTTTGATGGTCGCTGGGATTGATAGATATTTTCAAGTAGCTCCTTGTTTTAGAGATGAAGATGCTAGAGCTGATAGAAGTCCAGGAGAGTTTTATCAACTGGATATGGAGATGAGTTTTATGACCCAAGATGAGATTCTTGATTTGACGGAGAGGATGTTTACTGAAATGGTAGAGACTTTATTTCCCGAAAAGAAAATTACTCAGAAACCATGGCCCAAAATAGACCATGATGAAGCAATGAAGAAATATGGTAGTGATAAGCCAGATTTGAGAAAAGATAAAAATGATCCAAATGAATTGGCTTTTACTTGGGTGATTAATTTTCCTTTATTTGCCAAGCAAACTGATGAAGATAGGTTTATCGGTGCTGGAGATACTTGGGGACCAAGTCACAATATGTTTACAGCTCCTCAGGAAAAGGATATAGCATTGCTTGATACTGATCCCGGGAAAGTCAAATCATATCAACATGATCTTGCTCTCAATGGTTTTGAAGTAGGTGGTGGAGCAGTCCGTATTCATGATATGAAAATTCAAGAAAAAGTTTGGGATTTGATAGGTTTTTCTGATGAACAAAAAAAACAATTTAAGCATTATTTTGAAGCTTTTAAATATGGTGTACCACCTCATGGTGGTATAGCCCCAGGTCTGGATAGATTGCTGATGGTAATTTTGGGAGAAAAAAATCTCAAAGAAGTGACTGCTTTTCCTTTGACTTCAGATGGTCGGGATCCAATGATGGAGTCTCCAGCGACAGTCAGTAAGGAACAGCTAGATGAGCTTCATTTGATGATCAAGAAAAAATGATTTAAAAAACCTCAGCTAGTCTGAGGTTTTTTTGACAAAAATACAATAATGCTTTATACTATAAAAGTATTTTAAGTTCTCTCAGCCACACAGCTACAGAAAGAGAAATAATCTCATTGTTTTGTTTTTCGAGGTTTAAATCCTTTTTCTCCCTGTTGTTTACTGGTGGTTCATCTTGGCAAAGAGGTGGCATCTGTCACCTCTTTTTATATTATATTGATTTTTATTATTCAGTAATACTTTTATTTTAATTGAAAAAAATATTCTTAAATGTTATAATAAAGATGCGTTTTTATTATTTTTAGACTGTAAATGCATCAAATACAATTGGAACAATTTGAAGGTCCACTGGATCTTTTACTGAAATTGATTGAAAAAAATAAGCTACAGATCATAGAAATATCTTTGGCCAAAATAACCGATCAATATCTATCATATATAGAAGAAGGAGAAAATATAGCTTCCACTGAGGTAGCTGATTTTTTATTGATAGCTTCCAAATTGATTTATCTAAAATCAAAATATTTGTTGCCGGATTTTGATTTAGAAGATGAAGAAGACGCTGCTTCTTTGGAAAATCAACTAAAAATATATAGACAATACTATGATGCTAGTAAATTGATAGACAAACAGTTTTCGGATTTATCCAAAATTTCTTATGCTCGTGTTGTACCCTATAAATTACCCATTGAAAAAGGTTTTGCTCCTCCTAGCAATATTGATAAAGATGATATGAGAGATATTTTTGTCTTGGCTATTTCCAAAATAGCCAGAATAGTAAATTTGCCAAAAGCTATTATAGCACGAGCAATTTCTATCAGTGAAAAAATAAAAGACTTACAGGAGCTTATCAAAATACATAGCAAAATAAGTTTTAATAAGATGTTTAAAAAACAAGATAAGACCGAGACGGTAGTCAATTTTTTGGCTATGTTGGAGCTTATTAAGCGTAGAGAAATAGAAGTAGAACAAAGTTCTTTGTTTAGTGATCTAAATATATTAAGAAATCACAAATAGTATGAAAAAAAACTCTTTATCCATTTTGGAATCATTGTTTTTGGCAGCTGGTAAGGCACTTACTTATAAAGAAGTGACCAAACTAATAGATTGCAACGAAGAACAACTTAAGCAATTGTTAGCTGAGTTAAAAGAAAAATATAACAAAGAAGATAGTGGTATTCATATTTTGGATAATAATCAAAAAATCCAATTTGTCTCTAATCCAGAAAATATAAGTGTGCTAAAAGAATATTTCCATGATGAGTTTAGTGGTGAACTTAGCAAACCATCTTTGGAAACCTTGACTATTATTGCTTATCGTCAACCAATAAGTAAAGAAGAATTGGAGCAAATCAGGGGAGTAAATTGTGCTATGATTATTCGCAATTTGCTTATCAGAGGACTGATTGAAGAAAGTTCAGACAAGGATAGTCTATCTACCAATTATGCGGTTACTATGGATTTTTTGAAATATATGGGTATTGCTAGTGTCCAAGATTTACCAGATTATGAAAAACTAAATAGTGATGAAAATTTACAAAAGCTTTTAGAAGATAGTGAGGATAATAAAGATTCATAAAATATTATTACTCGTATCTGCACCGATTGCTCCGTTGCTACGCAAAGTCGCATCTGGCGCAGAATACTCGTAATTTATAACATTAATGAAGATAGAAAAGAAACTTAAAAATACAATGCGTTTGGCCAAATTTTTGGCTGAAGCAGGTATTGCTTCACGACGTAAATCAGAAGAGTTGATTAGAACTGCTCAGGTCAAAATAGCTGGTCAAATAGTCGATAATGTAGCTACCAATGTATCGCTTGATCAAGATGACATTACAGTAAATGGCCAAAAGATTTCACTTGATAAAAAAGTTTATTTTTTATTAAACAAACCAAAAGGTTATATTTCTTCAGTCAGTGATCCTCACAATACCAAAACAGCAGTATCTTTGTTGCCAAAAAACCCTAGAGTATTTCCTGTAGGCAGACTAGATATGGATTCATCCGGATTGCTATTGCTTACAAATGATGGAGAATTGACTTATCGTTTAACTCATCCCAAATTTGAAATAAAAAAAACTTATGTAGCTACAGTCAATAAAAAATTAGACAAAAATATTGTAGCTATTCTTAAACAAGGCATTAAATTACCAGAAGGGTTAGCCAAGGCTGATAAAGCCAGAATATTAAATGATTATCAATTGGAAATAGTAATTCATCAAGGTTGGAATAGACAAATACGACGTATGCTAGGAGCAGAGGGTTTACGCGTGACAGAGCTAAAAAGAATAGCAGAGGGTAAACTGAAGTTAGATGATTTAGCCAGTGGTGAATATAAAGTATTAAAATTAGAAGATATTTTATGAAGATAATAGCTAAAAAAAGAATACTTTGTTTTGGTGATTCAAACACTTGGGGCTGGGTTCCTTTTAGTATGGGAGCCAAAAGATATTCACTTGATAAACGTTGGACAGGCATACTTCAAAAAAGTTTAGGAGATGATTATGAAATTATTGAAGAGGGATTAGGAGGTAGGACTACAATGTTTGATGATCCTAGACCAGAATTTCCACAGAGAAATGGACTTCAAATTTTGCCTATTATTTTGGAAACTCATTTGCCTTTAGATTATGTAATATTAATGTTAGGTACTACTGACACAAAAGAAATGTTTAATTTATCAAGTCAGAAAACAACCAAAGGGATGCAAAAAATAATTCAGACAATAAAAAATTATAGAGTATTGGAGGGTTTTTCAAGTCCACAGATTCTTCTTATTGTTCCTCCAATTGTAGTTGAAGAAACTGATTTTGCTTCAAAGTTATTTAAAGGTGCTTCTGAGAAATCAAAAAAATTAGTTAAATTTTATAAAGAATTAAGTAAACAAGAAAAAATTCTTTATCTTGATCCAACGCAAGAGGTAAAAGTTGATCAGAAAGAGGGTATTCATATTGATGAAACTAATCATGAAAAATTAGCAAAATTAATTTATGAAAAAATAAAATAATGAATCTTTGGTTATTAGTATCTACAATAATAATTAGTTTGGGTTTTAGCGCTAGTTCTAGCTATCAATTACCATTGATTAGTATTTTTCAGAGTGAAGATGGTGTATCAGCCAATTTGGAAGAGGCAAACATTGATGAAACACACCAGATAATACCTCACAAAATAAACAATAAATCTTTGGGAGTAAAAATTTCAGCTGTATCAGCGGCAGTGATGGATAAAAATACTGGACTTATTTTGTGGCAAAAAAATGCCAATGAAAAAAGATCGGTGGCTAGTATTAGCAAGCTCATGACAGCTTTGGTGTTTTTGGATCATAATCCAGGTTGGAATACTGAAATCACTATGAAAATAGAAGATGAGATAAACGGAGGTACAAATCATATATTGAGAGACGAGCTTGTCAAAGTAAAAGATGTTTTTTACACTGCACTTATTGCTTCTGACAATACGGCTACTAGAGCCCTAGCACGAAGCACTGGATTATCAGAAGAGGAATTTATAAAAGCTATGAACAGCAAAGCCAAAGAATTGTCATTAAAAAATACCAGTTTTGTAGATATGACAGGCTTACAAGATGCCAATCAATCCACAGCTTTAGATGTTTTGAGTTTGGCTAATACAGCTTTTGCTAATAGTAGCATCAAAGATGCTGTAGGACATTCGGTTTATAATTTTCAAGCTGTGAGTGGTCAAAATCACAAAATAGTTAGTACCAACAAGCTTTTTAGTAGCTTTTTGGATATCAGTGCTGGTAAAACTGGTTTTACCAATGAAGCTGGTTATTGTTTGGTAGCTGAGGTAAATGGAGAAAATAACAACAATATTATTTCAGTAGTTTTGGGTTCAGATACTCATGATGGACGCTTTCAAGAACTAAAGATATTGTCAGCTTGGATTTTTGATAATTTTAGCTGGTTTTAAATAGCATTTTGTTTTATACTTATTAATAATTATGGATATATCTTGGGTATATAATATTGATCCAGCTTTAGCTACATTTTTGATGTCAATGTTGCCAGTACTTGAGCTCAGAGCAGCTATTCCCATTGCTATTGCCAACTTTGATTTACCAGCGTGGTATATATTTGTGGTAGCAGTGCTTGGTTCTTTTGTTCCGGGAATATTTATTATTTATTATTTAGGACCAATATCCAATTTTTTTAGAAAATGGTCTGTTTTGGACAAATTTTTTAGCTGGTTATTTGCTAGAACTAGAGCCAAATTTGATAAAAAATATGCTCATTTAGGTAGTATAGCTTTGATGATTTTTGTAGCCATACCACTACCAGGTACAGGAGTTTGGACTGGATCTTTGGTAGCTTGGTTGTTTGCTTTCAACAAAAAACAAGCCTTGATATATATTGGTATGGGCTCAGTCATAGCTGGAGCATTGGTTACTATGATATCAGTCGGGGTGTTGACCATTTTTGATTTTCTGCCATAGGCAGACAAGTATAATATGAAAAAATATAAACAAACTATAGTTGCCAATTGGAAATTAAAGCTAAATATTGATGAAGCTGTATCTTTGGCCAATGAATTAAAAGAAAAATTGACCAAAGAAAAATTGATAGATAAGAAGGTAGTACTTTGCCCTAGTTTTTTGACTATCAGAGAAGTGGCCAAAGTTTTGAAAAATACCAATATAGCTTTGGGTGCCCAAGATGCTTTTTCAGAAGACCAAAATATAGCTACAAGCGATCTCAAAACATTGGGTTGTGAATATATCATTGTTGGGCATTCAGATAGAAGAGCAATGGGTGATACTGATAAATTGGTAAATAAAAAAGCTAGAGCAGTTTTGGCCAACAATATGATCCCTATTATTTGTGTAGGTGAGACTTTGGAAGAATACAACAGTGGCAAGACCAAAGAAGTCTTGGCTAGACAAGTTTCTCAAGCTTTGGATGGTTTTGATAATAAATATTTTATACTAGCCTATGAGCCAGTTTGGTCTATTAGTACTAGTGGTAGTGGCAAAGTCATTACTCCAAAAGAAGCTATAAAACAAATTCAAACAATTTTGGAAAATATTCCAGATATTTTAGACAATTTTGATATTGCTTATGGTGGTAGTGTCAATCCAGATACAGTAGCTGATTTTTCAAAAGATTTTGCTGGTTCTTTGGTGGGTGGAGCTAGTTTAAAAGCACAAACATTTTTTGATTTGATTCAAAATTCATAAATAATTTTTAATATTCAGTTATATATTGCTCTTATTCTGAATTATCTGCTCCGTTGCTACGCAAAGTCGCATCTAAATCAGAATTTTCGCAATAAAAAAATTTAAACAATTTAATTATTTTAAAAGCTTATGATAGTTCCAATAAAACAGATAGTAAATAAAGCTCAGGCAGGTAGATATGCTATTGGGGCTTTTAATACTTCAAATTTGGAAATGACCTTGGCTATAATCAGGGCAGCAGTAAAACAAAAATCCCCAGTTATTATACAGACCTCTCAGTCAGCGATTGAATATTCAAATTTACCAACTTTGTTTGCTATTATGACGAGTGTCGCCAATACTGTAGGTAAATCAGTGCCAATTGCCATTCACCTTGATCATGGTAAAAATACAAAGATAGTCAAGGAATGTATAAATATTGGTTATAGTTCAGTCCACATAGATGCTTCTGAAAAGGATTATGCTACCAATATACGTTTATCAAAACAAATGGCAATCTTGGCTCATAAAAAGAAAATATGGATTCAAGCAGAGCTGGGTTCTATTTTGGGTAAAGAAGGTATGATAAAGTTGGAAACAGGCGAGATAAATATGAAAGATTTGATGACTGATCCAAATAAAGCCAAAAATTTTGTAGAGCTCACCAAAGTAGATACCTTGGCAATTTCAGTAGGTACTATCCATGGCTCTTTCAAGGGTATAGAAAGAGTAGATCAAGAGCGCTTGAAAAAAATAAGAAAATTGGTTAAGCTACCTCTTGTTTTGCATGGTGGTAGTGGTCTTAACCCACAGGTATTTAAAAAGGCTATAAAAAATGGAGTTAGTATCATAAATATTGATACAAATCTGCGTTTAGCTTTTGAAAAAGCTCTTAAAAATACAATATTTAAAGAAAGTAACATTATAGATCCGAGAAAAATATTGAATCCTTCTACAGAAGCTATGCAAAAAGAAGCAGAAAAAATGATGAGAATTTTTGGTAGTTACAACAAAGCTTAATATATGATTGATATAATATTAATAATATTAATAATTTTATCTCTGGCTTTTATCATCTGGATGGTAGTCAGAAAATTTTCACGTTTGATAAATGTAAACGTTGAACATTTGCCAGAAGTAAAAAATCAACGACAAAAAGACATTATTCTTAAAAGTCGTCTGAAAAGATCGTGGATGGGTGTTTTTGATAAAGCCAAATTATTTACAAATCCAACCAAGAGTAAAATAAAAGATGTTTTAAATCAATATTATAAAAAATTAAAAAGTATTGAAAAAGATATCAAGCGTCGTGGTTTTGAAAGACTATCTTCTTCAGTAGATAGATCTAAAGCAATTGAAGAAATACTCACTACTGCCAAACAACAAATAAATAATGAAGAATACAATCAAGCTGAAGAGACAATATTGGACGCCATTGCTATTGATCAGCATAGTATAGAGGCTTATAAATTGTTGGCAGAAATTTATAGATTAAAAAAAGAATATACTCAAGCCAAAGAAACCCTAGAGTATTTATTGAGACTTACTCATACAGAAGATCCGGATGTATATTATTCTTTGGCTGATATTGCCAAAGAAAGAGGTAATCTTAAACAAGCGGAGGAAGATTATATAAAATCTATATCATTATCAGATGATAATTATCTGTATCTTTTATCATTAGCAGAAGTATATATGGATTTGGAAGAAGAGGAAAAAGCTCTAGAAACAGCACAAAAGGCTTTATTTTTAGCACCAAACAATCCCAAGATTCTTGACTTTTTGATAAATATTAGTATAATTATGTCTGATAAAGAATTGGCTTCTGATTATTTAGATAAGCTAAAAGAAGTAAATCCAGATAATCAGAAAATTACAGAGTTCATTGAACAAATTGATAATTTATAATCTTTATATATTACCTGAGTATATTACAGTTGGCTAGTTTATCTGTCGACTGTTAATTTTTTAAAATTTGTTTTATCTGGGTGGATACCAAAGCGGTCAACTGGGGCAGGCTGTAAACCTGCTGGCTTTTGCCTTCGGGGGTTCGAATCCCTCTCCACCCACCATTTGAACACTAGAAGAAAAATATGACAGAAGTAATCAAGAAATATTATTTTTATCTAGCTAGATGTTCTGATAATACATTATACTGTGGTTATTGTAGAAATTTGAGTGATAGAGAGAATAAACACAATAATGGCGATGGTGCAAAATATACCAAACAAAGAAGACCTATCAAAATAGTATATTCAGAACAGTTTAATAGTATATCTGAAGCCATGAAACGTGAAGCCCAAGTTAAGAGTTGGAAAAGAGAAGAAAAAGAGAAATTAATAAAAAATTAATAAATTTGCCGTCATAGCTCAGTGGTAGAGCACTTCCATGGTAAGGAAGGGGTCCGCAGTTCAATCCTGCGTGACGGCTCCAGCAACACCTTTTTGAGGTGTTTTTTTAACATAAATTTAAAGTAAAAAAATTAGCGGCGACACGTAAAACGTGTCGCCGCTGAACACAGACTGTCAGATTCTTTGTACCAAGCTTGGGCAAATAGTTGCTGTCGTCTGTTGGCGACTAATTACCGATGTAGACAACCTCGGGTGTCGCAGATTGCGTCTGAGGTTCCGGCCTGGCATGGTATACTGGATCGGTAATGTCCGAAAAAACAATGATGGTGCCGACAAGTTCGACAGGCTGGGCTACCTCCATATTGCCCACCGAATTATTCGCGGCATCATTTTTACCACCCGCTTCGGCGATTTCTTCTTTAGCCGTTACGGCGACTTCTTTACCACCGGCTGTGGAAATATAGGCTTCCTGGCCGGTATCGGCGGCGATCGAGTCGACTGTCATGTCGACGTTGTATACCGCATTGTCCATTGTGGAGATCGGCGGCGAAAGGTTGTTCGCCATAACTCCGTACGGACCTGGATAGGCCACCACAGTGGCCGCACAGGCGGTAAACAACGCAACCACCATCAGGAAAAAGGCAAAAAGACAAAGCCTTTTAGCCATAATACTTCTCCATTTGAAGGTTGACGTTGACGTTTCTGTGAACATACACAATATTTTGTTTGACCACATAAGGTACTTTTTTCAAGACTTCCTCCTCAGAGTCCTGATTATGAGGTTTAAAAATATGGCGCTCTTCCTGAGCAACAAAACAATTGTGTATTTTTAGTGAACAAAAATATATTTTTTAGCCTATCACTTAATAGTAAAGTAGTCAATATTTGTCCTAGTCTTGGCTATTTTATAATATAATTTATTTTTGTGATATAATTAACTTGTTTTAAAAATGTTCTATTATCTATTGACAGAAACTATAAAAAATGATTTAATTGATTATTAAATATTTGTCTGTATAAATTATGTCAGATGACAAGCAAGACAAAAAAATAGTGGACTCAGATGCTGATGGTTTACTAGACCATGAGGAAGAATCTTTGGGTACTGATCCCAATATTAAAGATACAGATAAAGATGGTTTAGGAGATTATGAAGAGGTCAATGTATATAATACAGATCCTCTCAATCCGGATACTGATGGTGATGGTATAAATGATGGTGATGAAGTAAAAATAGGTAGAAATCCTAAGGGCAGTGGGACTTTGCGAGATTTTTTTATCCCCAATAAAGCCAACGATTACAAACCTCACGCTCTACATCCAAAAAGAATAGTTTTTCATGCTATTTCAGCCATAGTTATCAAAATAATTATGGTAGCTTTTGCTCTGTCATTTCCAGTTCAAGCTTGGTTATCACCAGATGTTTTGCATGAGCAAGCTCAAAAAGTCATTCAACTGACCAACAATCTTAGAGCTGAATTGGGTTTAAATATTCTTAAAGAAAATGAAATATTAAATCAAGCTGCTTTAAATAAAGCAGAAGATATGCTGATTGGTCAATATTTTGCTCATGTCAGCCCAGATAACAAGGCTTTACGACACTTTTTATATGATTTAAATTATAATTTTAAGGTAGCGGGGGAAAATTTGGCTATTGGTTTTTCGGAACCAAGTACTATAGTAGCTGCTTGGGAAGCTTCACCAACTCATTATAGCAATCTTATTGACCCTGATTTTACCGAAATTGGTGTTGGAATTGTCAGTGGTGAGTATAATGCCTATAAAACTACTTTGACTGCTCAATATTTTGGTGATCCCTATATCAATGTTGAGCCAAGTTTAGAGCCAATTATTATTCCTACAGAAGACAAAGAAATCGTTGAAAAAGCTCAAGATTACAACAGTAAGGTAGAACAAGCAATAATAGAGCCAAAACAACCAATAGAAGAGCCAAATGAACCAATAATAGAGCCTGAAATACCAGATGATTTAATAGTTTTAGCTGAAAAAGAAGAGCTTGTAATTGAGCTAGAACAACCTGTGCTAGTTACACCAGAAAATAAATCTATTGTCAATAATGATGTAAATATTTTGACTATTTTTGCCAAAGGGGCTGATAGAGTAGTTGTTTACAACAATGAAGAATTGTTGACTACTAAAGTCACCGAGCAAGAGCAGTTTGATATAGCTGTAAAGCTTGGTGAAGGAGACAATAATATTCAGCTAGTTGCTTATCAAGGAGAAAAAAGCCTTATTTCTAGCTATTATACTATACTTGTGGATAACACAGCTCCTGTATTAGATCAAAGTAAAACTAGTATTTTGGTCAATAAACCTAGTACTAGTGATGATATAGTGTTAAAAGCCACTGCTTATCTTAGTGATGATACTTCTGAGGCTTTTGTTTCTTTTGCTGGTAATGACATAGTTTTAACTAGAGATTATAGTCAAGCTGATAAATGGATAGGACACAGCATTATATCAGGAGTAGATTATAATGATTTATTTAATCCCATAGTTTTGGCTACTTTGACAGCTGTGGATAAGTCAGGAAATACTTTAATCCAAGATATTAATTGGCAAGATATCAAACCAGCTATTGGATCTACTATCAGTCAATATTCTTTTTTGAAGGAAAGTAAATCCAAATTTATTGAGCCCTTATTTAATATCGGAGATATTTATTACAAAATTATACTAATCTTAGCCTCTATAGCTTTGCTTCTAAATGTTTTTGTGCAGATTAGAAAACAACATACTAGGACCATTGCTTCTACTTTGGGGCTTATGGCTTTACTTACATTTTTGCTTATTTTTTAACTTGACTATTTTTGTAGATGTAGTAAGTTAGAGGTATATAATATATATATTTTTTTCTTTACACATTGTGTATTATTCTGTTATAATATTTTATTAAATTAATAAAAATTTAAATATAAAACTGTAATTATAAATTACAGCTAAACAATTAAGTAATTAAGAAAAACATATATGAAACAAGTTTTTAAAAAAGGCTTTTTCTATCTAATGGCATTTTCTATGGTCTTGGGAAATTCAGTGCTCAGCATTGATTTTTCAATACCAATAGCCAATGCTATTAGTGTAGAAAATCCACAGTTTGTGGAAGGAAATCCTAGCTGTAATAGCTTAGGATATGACAATGAATATAAAATTACGCCAGGTGATCCATATACATATGAACCATCAGAAGCTTCAAATTTTGTATCCATAAGCAATTTAAATGGAGGTCAATTTGATTGGAGTTCAACTATAAATATTGACGCTGTAATTGCCAAAGGCGGTGACAATGCCAATGTTTATAGCTACGATCCAGCTTCTACTGGTGGTAGTGGATTGGTGACTCCTTTAAATGGCGGTGACCAAATTCCAAATTTGAGCCATGTAAGCTTTTGTTATAACGATCCAGTTGATTGTCAATTGGTAGTAACTAAAGAATATGATGGTGGTCCAGTAGCACCGGGAGATCAAATTACTTATAGTCTTTCAATTACTAATAACGGAACAGACGATTGTACTCTGGTTAGGTTGAAAGATTATTTTGATATCGACAATATTTCTTATGTAATAGCCGATCCTGTTCCTTATAACGCTGGTTATTATTATGATTATTTGGGTTGGGATTACGGTACTATGGAATCTGGCGAAAGTCATCAAGTATCTTTGACTATGGAAGTAAAAGAAGATACTTGTGGTTCTACTATTAAAAATGTGGCCAAGTCTTTATCACATGAACTTGGTTGGACTGCAGATATGATTGTAGAAACTCCTATTGTTTGTAATGAAGAAGAGCCAGAATATTATAATATCAAAGCATCTAAGGTAGTTTGTGAATCAGAAGAAGATTTACCAAATTGGGGAGATCATCAGTCAGTTACTATGATTGATTCTGATACAGCCGCTGATTATGTAAGTAAAAGTGAAGGTAACTGTTGGTTAGAAGAAGATTGGGCTTTCCAATGGGGTACAGATGTATCTGATGCAGGAAGAGATTTTGTTGGTGCAGCTGGTAGTGGATGGAATAATTTTGACACCACTACAGGTTCAGGTACTATGGCTGAAGTTTTAGTTGAAGCCAATGATTTAGATGTTATAAAAGTAAGAGAAGTATTGCCAGAGGGTTATATTCCTTTTGCTTGGAATCAAGGCTATGATGATGATGGTACAGATGACAATGTATCTGCTGAGATATATTGTTATGACGATGTATTAAATTATGATAACTATGACTTCGTACGTAATCCAGAAGTAGACAATACATACTATTGTGTTGCTTTCAATGTTTTGGCAGAAGTGGATGAGTGTACTTTAGATTCTGATAATTATAATGAAACATTAGATATAGTAGATATTGGAGATACAGCTTCCGAAGCTTTTCATTCTATCAGTGGTTGGAGTGCGGCTAATATCCCAGGAGGTTATGGTGGTTGTCAAAATGGTGTTGTTTGTGATTACCGACAACTAGTTGAAGATTCTTGTACTGAAAATGAAAGAGCTGCAGATACTGTACTTCATGCGGGAAATGGTATAGCAGAATCTATAACTATTCGTCATTTAGATGGTGTTTCTTTAATGGATAGTTTTGAAATCTATATTAATGATCAATTAGTAGATACTTGGCTTGATGAAACTCAAATTTCTAGTGAAGTTTGGTTAGAAACCTCTTTTGATATTTCATCTTATGGATTTACTGGTGATTTAAATGTTAAATTAAAAGCTATTGATCCTATTTGGAATCTATGTAGCACTTATGGTCAAGTAGCTATTGATTGGATAAGTTTGCAAGGTTGTGGTGATACTTGGGAAGCTCATTTTTGTGGCAATTATGAACAAGAAGGAGATGAGCAGTGTGATGATGGTCCAAATGGTTCAATTTTCTGTACCAATGAATGTACATTGATTGAACAACCACCAATTTGTTATGAAGAAGGAGAATCATTTTTTGCCTCTACTGTAGAAAGTTATGATCAGGGACAGAAAAAAGACGGCTCCAATGTGGATGCCAACAGATCAATCCCCGAACAAGGATTGGAATTGGAATTAGGAAATAATGTTTCCAATTTCTTTAGCTTGGGTTTTGGCGGTTGGACCATTGTCAGCTTTGATGAGATCTTTGTTGATGGCCCAGGTAATGATATTAAAATAACTGAAGATACTTGGGGTGCTTATTCACTTGAAAAGCTGATGTCTATGTCAGTCAAGATGGAACAACTTGGGTTTTTCTAGGTACAGCTAATAACCTTAATAGTGTTAATAGCACACATACTACCTCCGAATTTGATCTAGCTTCTACTGGTCTTACTTGGGGACAATATGTCAAAGTAGTTGATACCAGTGATGCCAGTGTACATAGTGCTACAGCCGATGGTTATGATTTAAATGCTATTGAGGCTTTATCGGGTGGTTATATTGGAGAATGTAAAGAAGTTATTACTGTATGTAAAGTAGATGAGCAACAAAATCCATTGTCTGGTTGGGAAATGACTTTATATGGTTCAAACTTGGTAACCAATGGTAGCTTTGAATATCCAACTGTAACAAGTAATAGTGGCCAGTGGCAGTTGTTTACTCCGGCTGAAGTAGATTGGAGCGTTGATTGGATAAATAGCCACGATGGAAATCCAGTATTGGAATATCAAACCAATCTTTTAGGGCTTATGACTCCTTATGAAGGTAGTCAATATGCTGAGCTAGGTTCTAATTTTGCTACTAAAATTTCTCAAGATATAAATACTATAGCTGGAGCAGATTATCAACTTGGTTTTGCTTTTGCTCCTAGAAACGGTTCACCAGAAGGTATAAATGGTGATAATCAATTACAAGTTAAATTTGGGTCTATCGATGAAACAATAAATGCTGATGCCGGTTATACTTGGACTTATCATATTTTTAATAGCTCTGCTGTAGATCCAAGCACCACTTTAGAATTTATTGATACAGGTTTTGATAATTCTTATGGCACTTTTGTCGACAATGTAACTCTTCGCCAAGTAGCTACTGGTGTTACTGGTGAAGATGGTTGTGTAGAATTTGAAGTACCATATGATACTTATGAAGTAAGAGAAATATTACAAGAAGGATGGACACAGGTTTATCCAGAAGATCCAGATTATTTCACAGTTGATTTTAATGAAGAAAATAATGCTCCAGTAGTTACTTTTGTTAATAAAGAAAATACTGATGAGCCTACTTATGATGTACATGGTTATAAATGGGAAGATATAAACGGAAACGGTCTTCGTGATTGTGAATTTTTGGTAAGTGCTGCAGTCGTAGATTTACAAACACCTATTTCTGAGTGTGAGCCATTACTCTCAGGTTGGACTATGAATATATATGAAGGTGAAAGTTCTACACCATTGATGACCATGGATACTTCAAGTGAAACTGAACATTTTGGATGGTATTGGTTTGAAGGACTTTCAGCTGGGGATTATCGTATTTGTGAAGAACTAAAAAATGGTTGGCAACAAACTTATCCAGAGGATTGTCATTTAATAACTTTACCAAGTGAATTTAGTGTACAACAAACATTAAATGCAGTACTTGCTCCTGAATATAATTTTGGTAATCAACAATTAGTTGAGGAAAAAACATACTGTGGCGATGGTGCTGTTCAAACACCAAATGATGAAGGAACAGGTGGACCAGAAAATGATGGCAATGAACAGTGTGATACTGAAGGACAAGCTTGTACTACAGAAGATGGCTACGTTGGTACACAGAGCTGTAATATGTCTTCTGACGAGTCACAAGCATTAGCTTGTACTTGGAATACTTGTGTCAGTGAATACTACTGTGGTGATGGATTATTACAAGCAAATGTAGAAGGATGTGATGATGGTAATAAAGCAAATGGCGATGGTTGTAGCTCTAGCTGTACTAACGAAGGTGGTACTATTACTACCACAAGTGGTGGTGGCGGTGGAGGTGGCCCAGTCATTTTCTCTATCCAAAATTTAAATGCCAATGTTAGTTGTTCTGGTGTTGACTTGACTTGGTTGACATCAAAAGCTTCTGACACTATCTTGAATTATGGTACAGTTAGCGAGACTTATACTACAAATATAAATAATGATACCAATGCTACAGGACACAGTTTGACACTCACTGGTCTTTTGCCAGGCACTACATATTATTATCAAGTAAGTGCTATTGACTCTACAAACAAAGAAATCAAGGTTGTAGAAAAGTCATTTACAACTTTGCCAGCCGAGCAGTGTGGAGCAGTATTGGGTGAAAAGATAGAAGCGCCTTTGTTCTGTGATTTCTTGAGAGCTAGTGGATCTAGTGGTGTTGATAAAGACATGGAAGGAGTAACTGAATTTGCCAATGGATCTTTACTCAGAGATGCCTGTGATCGTCTAGAAGCTGTATATTTGATAAAAGATCAAATGAAATGGCATGTACCTAGTTGGAAATATTTACATGACAATCATTTTGGTCAAAGAATATACAATGTTTTAAGCTCAGTAATAAATGGCTATCCAAATTGGACAGCTAAAGTATTGGGAGTCAAAGACTATGCTGACGGCACTCTACTTCGTGGTCCAGATATGAAAATTTATATTATAAAAGATGGTAAAGCTAAACATATTTCAACATTACAAGAATTGTTTAAATACGCCGGACAAGAGATTATAAATGTCAGTCAAGAAGTGATAGATAAGTATTAGTAAATAAATGTATTAAATAACCCCTCGAAGCTACGAGGGGTTATTTTTAATATTTTGCTATTTGAAAAAAATTGAAGCACAAGGTAATATATATGTACTATGCCAGAATTACCAGAAGTAGAGACAATAAGACGAGGTTTGAGTGACAAGATTTTAAATAAAGAAATTATAAATATAGAAGTAAAAAAAGCAAATTTACTTCGCAATTCGTCAGCTAGTTTCAAAGCTAGTCTTCATAAAAATAGTATTTTATCTATAGATAGGATAGGTAAGCTTTTGATATTGAATTTAGCAGACAATAATTTTTTGTTGATTCATCTCAAAATGACTGGTCAGTTAATTTATTTATTTAAAGATGATTTAGTGGTAGGTGGACACAAATATTTTCTGTCAAATACTTTTCCCAACAAATATTCTTATGTAATCTTTACTTTTATAGATGGTTCAGCTTTATTTTTTAATGATATGCGTCAGTTTGGTTATTTACATATAGTAGATAAAGCTGGGCATGAAAAAGCTAGAGCTAAATTTGGACCAGAAGCCGGAGCCAAAGATTTTACCTTAAAGCAGTTTAAAGCTATAATAAGAGCTAAGAGAGGAGTACTCAAAGCCTTGCTTTTGAATCAACAAATTATAGCTGGTATTGGCAATATTTATGCTGATGAAATATGCTTTAGAGCCAAAATATTGCCTTATAGGATAGTAGATTCTTTGACGGATAGTGAACTAAATAGATTATATCAATCTATGCAGTATATAATCAAAAAAGCTATAGCCAAAAAAGGCACTACTTTCAAAGATTATCGGGACACAGACAATCAACCAGGAAATTTTGTAAAATATCTCAAAGTCTATGGTCGCAAAGATAAACCATGTTTAGTCTGTAAGCAAGCTAAAATCAAAAAAATAAAATTGGCTGGACGAGGTACACATTTTTGTCCACACTGCCAAAAATAATTAATATAAAGTATGAAAAAAATAAAATTTTATGATATAGTTTCTATTTTGATTATTTTAGCAGTCGCTATATCTACTTATTATTTTAATAGTGTATTACCAGATAGAGTGATAACGCATTGGGATTTTAATGGTCAAGCTGATGCTTGGGGAGATAAAAGTCTATTAGTAGTTTTTGTACCATTTTTGATTATTGCTTTGTATATTATGCTTAGATTTTTACCAAAGATGGACCCCAAAAAAGAAAATTATATAAAATTTGATTCAGCTTATCATGCCTTTAGACTTTTGTTAGTGGTTTTTATGGCTATTATATATTTTGTTTCTGTTTATATTAATTTAGGTTATGATTTGCCAATGTCTGATCTTATGACTTGGTTGGTTGGGGGATTTTTTATTGGTATTGGTTTTTTGATAAAAGATGTAAAACAAAATTGGTTTATGGGTATTCGTACACCCTGGACGTTGTCCAGTGAAGAGGTATGGAGAAAGACTCATTTGATGGCTCAAAAGGTGTTTATTATTGGAGGTATATTTTTCTTGTTTATGCCTTATGTGACCCCTACTTATGTACCCATAATATTTATATTTGTAATTTTGATGATGGTTGGTCTTAGTTTTGGTTATTCTTATTGGCTTTATACAAGATTGGAAAAAAAATAGAGGACTAGCTAATATATATAATATTTTTGCTAAAATTAGATAAAATTTGTTAGTATTTATATATTGACAAATTTTTTATTATATGATATAATAATATGTTAATTATTAAGGTAGGAGAACTGTGTCTTTATGATAAAAAATATCTTAATATACTGATCTTTGACATGTAAAAAAACAACGAACGAAATAGAAGAAACGAAGAAAGAGGTGTCTTTATGTGGTATCACAAGATTGTACAAGGCTACACTTGGTTCAACTTTTTGGACCTTATTTATGGAATTCCAGCGGCAATCATCTGTGTGATTGCCGTGGCCATGATCTTCAAGGGTCAGTTTAAGAACGCGATTGTTTTTGCGCTGATCTTTTTGGGAATCGTGGCGACCGCCATGTACATACATGGTCGGTTGGTCTATACGGAAATCATGGGGCACTACCCAGGGTTGTCTGAGCAACCTCAGGTTGTTGAGAAGTTTTTGGCGACCTCCTTTAGTGGAGATCCCAGCTTCTTTGCCTTGATTGACCCTGATTTGGCTGACAGACTTCCTTCCTCATCAAGCCCTGCGACCGAGACTCTGTCTCAGTCAAGTTCTTGGACAGAATATATCTTTGGATTGCTGTTTATAGCTTTCCTTATCTTTGTTCTGTTCAAACTTTTGAAGATCTCTCGCTTGGGCTTGAAAAACTGGCCAGAAGGTCAGCGCGATCCTTTCAACGGTCTGCTCAAGATCGGAGCAGGGACTGCTGCCGTTATAGTAATGGCAGTTATAGTCGTGATAGGCATCATAACCTTCAGCGACTACAATGTCCGTGAGCTACGACCTATAGCTATCGAGAAGTTTGCTGAAAATAAGCAAGCTCTGGAGTATTTGGCTCTTGGTGATGATAGTTCTTCAGTCAGCGCTGAGCTGAATGAAGAAAAAGGTGTCGCTACGCTTGACACCTTAGTATCACGAACATTTGACAATGTTCAGGTTGATATTCGCAACTTGCCTTATCGAGCTTCGGGTAAGACCGATCCTCGTGATGTAACTGTTGAGGTAAGAGGCCGTAGTAGTCAAGTCCAAGCGCTGTCTCTTAGTGATTTGTACTTGATGGTTGATTTCAATGACGGCAAGGACGAAATACCTTGTCAGTCCTTTGGTCCAAGAGGTATTCAGTTCTTGTCTATTTCGCCAGAAATGGTGGATATTGATATAGATACCTCGTACTCAAATCAGCTCTTCATTGAGTATGAAGTAAACCCCAGTGCTTGGCATTGGGATCTGAGCTTTCTGCTGGTTCTACT
>Ga0172379_10001962_pt1 | contig 38298 bp, 45 predicted proteins | sample GrowelOW334metaG_FD_119756 | JGI IMG/M metagenome (GOLD analysis project Ga0172379, IMG submission 119756) | Groundwater microbial communities from an aquifer near a municipal landfill in Southern Ontario, Canada - Groundwater well OW334 metaG | ecosystem: Environmental > Aquatic > Deep... | reverse complement strand
CAGATTGCACAAAACAATTCAAAAGTTTGAACGGGAAATCCTCACTCGAGATTACTTTAAAAGATTCTTACAAAATTGAAAATATCTTGAAGCTAATCAGGTGACTGTTTTTGAACGGTATCCCTTAAGAGCGGGTAGCGGGAATCGAACCCGCATCATCTGATTGGCAACCAGATGCTCTGCCACTAAGCTATACCCGCACGTGTGCCGAGCTCCAGAGTCGAACTGAAATATCATCTTCTTCAGAGATGCGCCATGACCACCTAGGCTAGCTCGGCATAAAGAAAATTATATCAAATTGTGGTCGCTGAGGGATTCGAACCCCCGACCTTCTCGATGTAAACGAGACGCTCTAACCAACTGAGCCAAGCGACCTGGTGCGCGGGACAGGACTCGAACCTGCACGGATTTCTCCATATGCTCCTTGGGCATAAGCGTATTCCAATTTCGCCACCCGCGCTTACATTAATTGTGGGCAAGAGAGGATTCGAACCTCCAAGAGCTGTAAAGCCCACAAGCTCCTGAAGCCTGCGCGTCTGCCAGTTCCGCCACTTGCCCTCAACAAGCCTATTATACCAAAAAAACACCTGTTACAATTAAACATATGTCAAAATTAGCCAAAATCTGCCTATTTCTCTTTTTTCTGTTTAGCTTAACTATTCTTACTCCCTTAAAGACTCTTGCTATATATGATCCTGTTGGTATTCCCAATAACTCTTTTGGAATTCATATAGCAAATATCCAAGACCTTGATGATGCTGCAAAACTAGTTAATTCTGCTGGTGGAGATTGGGGATACATAACTTTGGTAATAACCGAAGACAACCGTACCGTTAGCATTTGGCAGGAAGTTTTCAATAAAATGCGAAGGCTTCATATTATTCCCATTGTCAGAATTGCTACCAAGGAAGAAAACGGGAACTGGAAAAAACCGATACTTGGCGAAATTGACGGATGGGTTTCTTTTTTAAACTCCTTAAACTGGGTGATTAAAAATAGGTACATTACGATTGGAAACGAGGTCAATCTTGGAAAAGAATGGGGAGGAGATGTTAACCCCGAAGAGTATGTAACTTACTTAAAAGAATTTACCACAAAACTGAAAAAGGAAAACTCTGATTATTTTGTAATGCCTGCCGGACTTGATGCTTCACTTCCAACATCAAAGGCTTCTTTAAATGAATCAACCTACTTATTAAGAATGATTAGAAAGGAACCCGATGTTTTTGAACTTGTTGATGGGTGGGCATCCCATTCCTACCCTAATCCAAATTTCTCGGGATCGGAATACGCCTCGGGCAAAGGAACAGTCCAAACATTTGAGTGGGAAACCTCTTTCCTTAAAAGTCTGGGAGTTAAAAAAGACCTTCCAGTATTTATCACAGAAACTGGTTGGGCGCATAAAGTTCAAGGAAATAAGGGAACCTCAAAATTCTTAAACGAATCCCAACTTTCTTCCAAGTTTGAAAGAGCCTTTAAGAGTGTTTGGAATGATAAAAACGTTATTGCTGTTACCCCCTTTATTCTTAACTATGAATTTCCCCCTTTTGATATGTTTTCCTGGAAGAACAGCGGCACCTTTAATAGTTTATATGAGAATATGCAAAAGATCGTCAAAACGAAGGGTGTACCGCTACAGGAAGATAAAGCGAAAATTTCAAGAATATTTGTCCCAGCCATTAACCTTTTGGGGACCGAGTTTACGGGGCTTATTTTTGTAGAAAACAAGGGTCAAACAATTTGGGTCAAGGATAACTTGAAAGTATTGGACGAAAACGCAAGTAACCTTGAAATTGTCAAACTATCCCTAAGCTCATATGAGCCAGGAGGATCCGGATTTATTGTCTTTAAAGGGAAAGCCCCATCTGCTGAAGGAAATTATCAAAAAAGCATACGTCTAACAAACAGCAAGAACGTAATTTCTGACCCCATATTTTTTAAGATAGTATCTTTAGCAACTCTACGAATGAAACTTACGCGTTTTCTTGACTCCATCATTAGTTTGTGGCATCCTGAAAGGTGATGGAAAACCCGAAAGAGAGCAGTTTTTCGTTCTGGAAGAATCTTATCTTTGCTATTGTATTTTTTAGCGTAACTCCACTAACATTAGGAGCAAGTCTTTATTCTTTAATTTCGTTTAACAATAATAAATCAACAAGAAATAACATAAAAATAAATTACGAAGACAACAAAGCCGGGGTGTTCGGCGCCAGAATGTATGCATCACTTCCTACCGACTTTCCTTCAATATCGGGGAAGGTACAAGTTTCTGACGCAAGATCTGAAATTATAAAAGAGTACCTTTTAAAGTATAAATCTCCTTTAACCCCTTACGCCGACTACATAGTTAAAACCGCTGATGAATTTAAAATCGACTACCGCCTAACAACCGCAATTGCCCAACAGGAATCAAATTTATGCAAGGTAATTCCACCAAAAACCTATAATTGCTGGGGGTGGGGGATTCATAGCGAGGGAACTCTAGGCTTTTCATCTTATGAGGAAGGTATAAAGGCAGTAACCATGGGCCTTTCTCAAAATTATATATCGCTTGGACTTGATACTCCTGAAAAAATCATGTCCAAATATACACCTCTTTCAAACGGCTCCTGGGCAAAGGGTGTGGAAGAGTTTCTTTCCGAAATGGAGTAGAATGAATATCTATGCCAGCAGCCTATGACACATACGATTATCCTTCCTACTGGGAAGATAGAGAATATGAGCATAAAGCAGAATACTACGCCATAAAGACTCTTCTTGATGAAATTCCTAAGATTAAGACAATTCTTGAAATAGGATGCGGTCACGGAAGACTTTTTACATCTTTTTCATATAGAGCCAAAAAGATAGTTCTTTCAGACCCATCCGCAACATGCTTGAGCCTTGCCAGAAAAAAACTTAAGAACAATAAAAAGGCTCTATTTCTACAATCAAGTTTGGAAAATTTACCAAATAAGCTAAGAGGTGGGTCTTCCGATCTTATTATTCTGGTCAGAGTCCTTCACCATATTGAGAATACACAAGAAGCATTCAAAATTGTTGCTAGACTCCTAAAAGATAATGGCTATTTTATACTTGAATTTGCCAATAAAAGCCATTTAAAAGCAACGTTAAAGGAATTTATTAAGGGAAATATTACCTTCCCACTAGATATCTTCCCTATAGATAAAAGAAGTAAAAGGCATGTAAAAAATAAGACACTGCCTTTTATTAACTACCATCCGGATGAAATAACGGAACAGCTTAAAAATGCTGGGTTTACAATTATCGAAAAATTATCGGTATCAAATATTAGATCAACCTTCATTAAAAAGATTGTTCCGACAACTACACTTATTGAAATTTCTAAAGCTTTGCAAAAACCCCTAAGCCATTTTAACTTCGGTCCATCAATATTTATCCTAGCCAAAAAAACATCTTAAGTAGCCTATAAGTAAAACCTGCAAGATGAAATTCTCTCTCTTTAGTACCTTATAACTTGACAACCCATAGTTGGTATGCTATAGTTTTCATCAGATTTCGAGGCTTGCTCAGGTAAAACTGAAGCAGGCGTTGGGATTTTTTTTTGAGGGGCGTCGCAAGACGCTCCTCTTCTTTTTGGGAAGGAATCAGCCTTAGAGAAGTTATATAATAGTGAATATGCCCTCGTGGCGGAATTGGTATACGCGTACGGTTTAGGACCGTATTCCTTTACAGGATTAGGGGTTCAAATCCTCTCGAGGGCACAAGAAGAGATGGCACCGTTGTCAAAGGTGCAAATTGATTGAGATATCGGGCTAATCTACTAATTTTTCGTGTTAGTGTAACTTCTGATATATACGCTTGTATTTTCGAGGGAAAGGATAAGACTTGAACCAAATTTCTATAAGTGCTAGGTAAGCACTTCTGTTTTCAATTTTTCAGCTTCTAGTTTCCAAAAATCCTGCCATACGTTCACTTTGAGAGAAACGATCATTCGAGGAAAATCCTCAAGTTGGTCAACATCCAAAAGTTGTTTGGCCATTTGCAACGGGTCCATGTGGGTATCGAACTTTGTTCGTGCCTTTTTCCGTAAATCTGTAAAATTCCAACCTTTTTCTTTCATGATGAGATACAGGTCGATAAAATCTCTGCTTCTTGGCTTTTGATAAATCGTAAATGTTTTGTTGACCGCGATATCAAGAAGGCTATCTATCTTAAGTTTATCAATTACCTTCGGAATTTCCAGTTGTGTGAATGGATAATAGGTAAATTCAGTTTTAATAGTTTCGTCATCAAAGTGTAAATAAACCAAATTCCGATTAAAGCTTTGTTGAAAATCAACAGTCTTAATACCTGCTTTGCTCGATATAGATTTAAAAAGAATTTGGATAGACATAAGATCAACTTCACTTTCCGTAAAAAAATCTAGGTCTTCCGAATAACGATGATGAAGGTAATATTCAGCAAGTACCGTGCCGCCACTTAAATAATAATTCTTCTGAATACTCGGATTAGAAAAAAGTAACTGAAGTACGAGTTTTTGCCGATCGCTTAATATTGTTTTCATCATATTATCTGAGCCAAAGTTCCAAAACGTGTTTTCTTTTTGGATCAAGATGAAGTTGAGACCAATATTTTCTGAGCTGTGCCATCTCAATTTTTTCACCGTTTAGCCCGAAATTAATAAGCTGTTCAAGTCTCCAAACGTGGTACTTTTCAGGATTCTTTTTAAGCGTAGTTGTATCAATACTCCAATTGTACATAGCCATCTGTATTATACCTTTTTTGAAGCATCTTGTCCTACACGATAACGTAACCTTTTCCTTTCCTTACCAACTGTAATACACCTCCATTAGCCTGATAAAATGTATGAGATATTCCGAAGACAGCGAGGAAAATGGTTCAAAATAAGAACTGTTTCCGCACATGAATTAAAGATCTTCCTTGTGCGTATCTACAGAAGCATTTGTTGTTTCTATTGGTTTTATTGCGACCTTGTCAATCGGAATATTGCTAAGTGTATCTATCCATCTGTCAAGTTTTGCAACAACATTCTTCTGTATTCCCTGCATAGATTTTGCAGCTTTAGATATCTTGTCATACCACTGGTTAAAAAGTGATGTTTCGCGAGGCTTGAAAAGATAATCTATTACCTCATAACCAACTGAAGCCCAAATACCCGCGGCGGCTACACCGACGAGATCAACAGGGTCGGGTACATTTCCACCGGCACCGGTTAGATCCAAGGCCGAAACTGCTGCAGTGGCGATTAATAAAGAAGCACCTAGTTTTACTCGTGGATCAATTTTTTTATCAGTATGAGATTCTATGACTTTTGCTATTAGGCTAACCGGAATTCTTGCCAAATAAAATAGTTCAAGCGTCTCTACAGCATCACCTATGTGTTAGTCGATAAAGCCCCATGCGCCTTCGGTTGCGATTGGCGTCCCTTTGGCTAATGGGCCCCATACGTCATTACCTTTCTCATAGTGACCGGCATCTCTAATTATTTCCCACATATATAATGACAAATTCCAACTTAAAAACGATATCTCATTAGGATTCTTAGCAATAATATTTGAAAGTTTATCTGTTAAACTCCATTTTCGTAGTTTTTTAGCCTCTGTTGGTAAGACAGTCTGTTGATCTAATGTTTGGACCACGTTGGAAGACTTTTTATCAGTTTCCATATATCTAATTATACAAAAGTCGTGTTGAAAAAGCTTATACTACAAACTACAATGATTATTAATGTCCGAGTTTATACATCTTCATATAAGTAGGCTTAATAGAAACCATAATATCTTACTTCTTTTTATTCCTGCCATAATCTTTGCTATTTTAGTTGCCTTTCTTTTTACGAAGTTTCATGGAGGAGAAGTCGCTGGAATTTACACATCTTTGCCTTAAATGAATAGTTTTAAAAAAGTCATACTACCGCTTCTTTTAGTAATTATCTTTATAACCGCTGCAGGTATTTACTATAGAAAATCGCAGGGCCTTTCTCCTCTTCCTTTAAATTCTATAAAGAAATCTGAAACACAGACCTTTAAAACTGTTAAAATCGGAAATTCGTCTATTAAAGCTGAAGTCGCAGATACCGACGCCGCAAGGCAAAAGGGGTTATCGGGAAGATCAAGTCTAGGAAAAGATAGCGGAATGCTATTTGTAATAACCAACAATAAGGTAACTCCGACTTTCTGGATGAAAGATATGAAGATTGCAATTGATATTATTTGGATTAAAAGCGGAAAGGTTATTCAGATAGATAAAAATGTTCCGCCTGCGTCATTTGGAACTCCGGACAATAAACTTAAGCTCTATAGTCCAAAATCAGCTGTCGATTACGTTTTAGAAGTTAACTCCGGCTACTCGGACTTAAAAGGCATTAAAGTGGAGGATGCTGTTTCAATTGAGTAAATAAACTCAATACCACCGATAATTTTTGCTTTTCAATTTTTCTTCCAATATAATACCAGCATGGGAAAAGGGAAAGACCGAATTAGTGAAGAGGGTCATAAATTAGATACTTCTAATTTTAAGGTTGTTAAAACAACCAGAATAAGAGTTAAGGGGATAGTATTACAACCCGATATTGCTTCCGCTCCCGATGCCACAGGTTATGCAGACACAATTGCCCAAGTTTTTGAAACTGGACAAGGTGGTATTTTCCAGCATGGCGCAGGGGAAACAGAATTTCAAAAAGTTCCCGAACGTCATCCCAAAACCAAAACCAAAAAAGGAAAACTAAATCATCCGGATTTTTCAAAGTTTATATTAGTTAAAACAACTACACCAACTAGTGTTAAGGGTGTGGTATTACCACCTGACATTGTCGTTGCTCCTGATGCCACAGAAATTGCAAACAGTATCGCTAGTGTTTTTGAAACTGGACAAGGTGGTATTTTCCAGCATGCTTTAGGTGAAACCAGGTTTAAGAAAAAGTAAGCTCTTCCAACTCCTTTACTCCTCCAAAGGCAATTCTATCTAAGATGTTTTGTTTTGATTTTAAAATAACTGCAGGTCTTATAACAAAATCTCCCCACTTTTCGTTTATTTCGTCCACGGCGTTTGTTAGATTATCTTTCTTTTCAACATCTTCAAATATCTCAAGCTGAAGAGAGTTTGTTTTAATAAGATTAAATGCAGAAACCGCGATATTGCGAACTGCTAATTTACAGGAAGTTTCTTTTAAAAGAGTAGTTGCTCTCTTAAAAAAGTCTTTAGAAGAAGAAATCGGACTTTCAAAAGACTTGCCCTTATGCCAAAAGCTTCCGTTCTTATAAAATAAGGCTAAGTAAACTCCGCATGCTTTATAACCTGCAACTCTTAATCTTCTTGCCATTTTCTCAACCAAATTACAAAGAATAGGAGAAATTTCATCAAAAGAAACTACACTTTTCCCGATTGCAACCGAATTCCCATAACTTCCCCTTTTAGGTATAAAGCTATCTACCTCATAACCCCTAAGCCTTTCGTACCAATAAAGGCTGGTAATTGAATGAAAGGAAGCCTTCAGTCTCCATAGTGGAGCGTTATAAAAGTCTGAAACTGAATATATCCCCATAGAGTTGAGTCTTTTTGCGTTAGCCTTCTTAATCCCCATTAAATCGGTAAGTTTAAGTTTAGAATAAACAGATAGGAAGTTATTTTTGTTTATTTCTTCAAGTCCATCAGGTTTTTTAATATTTGAGGCAACTTTAGCAAGATATTTGTTGGTAGAAATTCCCATAGAAACCGTTAAATATTCTCCAACCTCAGTTTTTATCCTCTGCTTTATCTCTCTTCCTACATCATAAATACTTCTACCTCTTAGACAGGGTCTCTCTTTAAGATTAAGAACAAACTCATCGATTGATTTAGGTAAAAAGTCATCGGTATAATCCGAAACTACTTTTTTAATAGCCAAATGAACACATCTATACTTCCATGGATCGGGAGTCAAAACTATCAATTTGGAATTGATTTTCCTCCCTTCTATTACCCTCATTCCTGTTTTAATTCCCTGCCTTTTAGCTTCAACAGATGCTGCCAAGATACAGCCTTTGGGAGAGTCAAATGCTGCAACCACAATAGGTTTTCCTCTTAAAAAGGGATTTGCCTGCTGTTCAATAGTCGCAAAGCAAGAATTAAGATCAATATGCATGATTGAGGGAGGTTGAGGATTAAAGTCCATCTGAAACCTCCTCTAATCTCCAATGAAGGTTCTCGGAATTCAAAAGAAGCTTCATAAATAGGGTAGAGGTAGAAACTGAAAAAACATGGTATAGAATTCTGCCTTCCTTAAAAGTGTGGTGAAGCCCAACTTTTAAGACACGATAAATCCGTCCATTCCAAATAACTTCCTTGGGATAGACAGAGTTCGTTTTTGAATCAGAAATGAACGAGACTGAAACTGGAGTAGAAATAATATTACTATTGCTCACACATCCAGATTAGTCCGTATAAAACCCGAAGTAAAGAGGTAAATTAACGAGCAACTTGAGGTTTTGCCTCGTTGACGTTAATCTTTCTTCCTTTAAGGTCTGCTCCGTTTAAGGTTTCGATTGCTTTCTTTGCTTCTTCATCAGAAGAAAGTTCAACAAAACCAAATCCGCGGGATCTTCCTGTCATCTTGTCCATAATAACTACGGCATCAACAACAGTTCCTGCTTGTGCAAATAGAGCCTTAAGATCATCACCTGTAACGGTGTAATCCAAATTTCCTATAAATAATTTAGCTGCCATGAATTTTATCTCCTTTCTAATCCCTTACTAGAAGACTTAACTTGGAAGATGTCGGAAGTATCAAACTCCTACCTTACAAAGCTAACACTCTAAAACGGGCAAGAGTATTGTATAATAACCATATGTCAAAAGCAAAGGCAACATCTATTCCCTTGATTAAAAGCAAACTTGAACCAGCATTGGGATTTAGAACTCCAAGCTTTTTTAGAGGTTCCAGATTTTCCGGAAAACCCAACTTACAAGGTCCCAAGTTTAACGCTTCCCAATTTCGTACCCAACACAAAGGCGGTAGCTAGCCTTTTCAAACTGTGCTAAAATACCCCCATGACTGACACAAAAATCACATCGGTTGTTGCCAAAGAGGAAAACGGCAATATTCAAATTACATTTACAATTCCGTATCCATTAGTTTCTTCGACTCAGGAAAAGGTTATTCAAGACTATGCCAAAGAAGCTGAAATTCCTGGATTTAGGAAAGGAAACGCCCCCATTGAAAAAGTAAAGGGAAAAATCCCCACAGAGTCCCTTATAGAAAAATCACTAGCTAGAATATTACCTGAAGCTTTATCAGCAGCAATTAATGAAAATAGACTAAGACCTGCAATCTACCCAAAATTTGAACTAATTTCCGCCAACGAAAATGAGGCCTGGCAAATTAGAGCAGTAACCTGTGAGCTCCCCAAAGTAATTTTACCCGATTACAAAAAGTTAATCAGGGAAGGAGTTATCAAAACCCCCAAAGAAATGCCTAAGGAGGAAAAGGAGCAAAAAGTAATTAAGATTCTTCTTGATAACATTAAAATAGGAGTTCCAGAACTTTTGGTTAAAGAAGAGGTAGATGCCAGACTTTCCTCCCTTCTTCAAAGAATAGAGAAGTTGGGACTTTCCTTAGAAGGCTATTTAGGGTCAGTTGGTAAAAATCCAGAGAAATTGAGGGGGGAGTACGAGCTTCAGGCAAGAAACACAATTATCCTCGAGCTTACCTTAAATGAAATAATAACCGATCAAAAAATAGAAATTCCGGATTCGCAGGTCGATGAAGCCATAAAGGCATCCTCAGCAGATATTAAGCTTGCGGAAAGTCTTAACACACCAGAACAAAAGCGAATTATAAAAAGCGTTTTAGCAAGACGCGCCGCTCTTGACTCCTTAATCACTTTAATATAACCTTAGCTTGAAAAAAGTGCCCACACGGCTTAGGATAGCAAGCTAAGATGGATAAAGCACAAAAATCGAAGGTTCAACAGGCAGCAAGGCGTGCAAATGTTCTAGAATCATTAAAGGACATAGGTTCTGGTGTCGCTTCCTCCATAAATACCGATCTTTTAGGAGGAATTTCCAAAGACCTTCTTGAACAGATTTTAAATAGACGGAGCCCAAATAAAAAAGCTTCAGGAGACATCCATGCCGGGGAATCACTGGAATTTTCTGACCTTCTTTCAGGAAAGCATGAAGAAAACCTAAAACTAAAAGATCAAATAGCTTTTGAAAGAAGACTAACTCAAGAAGAGAAAGTTGTTTCCGAAAAAAGATCAAATGAACTTAGGGTCCAACTTCATGCTCTTATGCAGGAAGTTTCCTACCTTGCCAAAACCACTCAAGGCCTAGGAGAAAAAGTTGAAGTTGCTGCAATGCAAGCCCCGTCCCAACCCGGAGTCTACTATTTAATCTTTTTTGAAAAAATAATTGAATTTATTAGAAACTTCAGAAAAAATATAGACAGTGCTTCAATTTGGCTCCAATCTTCGAATAAAAGAGCAGAAAAGAAAAACTACTGGGCAATGTATAAGAAAAAGGGTGCTTCTTTCCTTCTTTCTGGTGAAAGTTATTCCCAAAGGTCGGCTGGATAATTTCAACTTTTATCAAATTGCTTGTTGGTACCACAGATGATATATTGGTACTATGCTATCTAAATGGTACGAGCTTAAGGATGAAGCTATAAAACTAAGGCATAAGGGTAAATCCATGAGGTATGTTGAAATTAAATTGGGAATTCCAAGATCTACGCTTAGTGGATGGTTTAAAAACGTTGTCCTAACTAAAAAACAACTTAAGGTCCTTCATACTAAATATTACTTTGCCTTAGTCAGAGCAAGGAAGGAAGCAGTCAAGTGGCACAATCTGCAAAAAGAAAACAGGTTAGCTAAAGCACGCGAGGAAGCTAATCTGGTGTTATCTCGAATAAATACCCATGATAAATCGATATTGGAAACTTGTTTGGCTATGATTTACCTAGGTGAAGGAAGTAAAACTAATTTAACATCCTTAGGAAACACCAACCCGTTGATTTTGAAATTTTTCATAAAATCTGTTGAAATACTATTTGATATTCATAACGTTGATTTAAAATGCGATCTACATCTTAGAAGCGATCAAGATGGTAAAAAGATGGTTCTTTACTGGTCCAAAGAGCTTAATATTTCAAAGGATAAATTCATTGTTATGAAGGATAAAAGACTTATTAAATCCAAAACATATACAAATTACAAGGGTGTATGTGTCGTAAGATGTGGTAAAATAGCCATACAGAGACGTATAATTTATCTCGGAGAAGAGTATTGCAAGCGTATTATTAATGAGGACACTTAGCTCAATGGTAGAGCGTCCCTTTGACGTAGGGAAGGTTGAGGGTCCGATCCCCCCAGTGTCCACAGTTACTTCACAGATATCCAAAAAAGAAGGGCTAGGATAATTCTATAGATTCCAAACACGGTGAAATTGTGCTTTTTGACGTAGCCTATTAGAAACTTCACGGCCAACATAGCAAAGACAAAAGACGAAAAGGTCCCGATAAGAAGAGAAAGTAAATCACCAGACATTAGAATTTGTCTTGATTTATAAATATCAAGGGCAGATGCTGCAATCATTGTGGGAACTGCCAAAAGAAAAGAAAATTCAGTTGCGGTTTCTCTGTTTAATCCCGTTAAAAGTCCTCCTATTATAGTTGCAGCTGCTCGGGATACTCCCGGAATAACCGAAAGGGATTGAAAGGTTCCGATTACAAGCGATTGTTTATAACTAATCTCACTTTTGGTTTTTACTTCGGCTTTCTTGCGCTTTAAAAACCATTCAATTCCAATTAGTGCTATGCCTCCCCAAAATAAAGCATTAAGAGTAATTACCGAACTTCCCAATAAGACTTCCTTAATAAGAGGGTAGAGGGTAAAACCTACAATTGCTGTAGGAATAAAAGCAACAATCAGTTTTCTTATTAGATTAAAACTGGAAATAAATTTCTTAAAGTAAAGAACAACTACAGCAAGTATTGCTCCAAGCTGTATAACAATTTCAAAAGTCTTAACAAAATCAGTCTCCATTATTCCAAGTAGTTTAGAAGCCAAAATCAAATGACCAGTTGAAGAAATGGGAAGAAACTCTGTAACTCCCTCAATTATAGAAAGGATTAAAACATGCAATAAACTCATGCTATAATTCTAACACAAGGGCTCATGGCGCAACTGGCTAGCGCGCTTCAATGGCATTGAAGAGGCTGCGGGTTCAAGTCCCGCTGAGTCCACTTAAAATATGACAGAAAATAAAGACTCAGGAAAATTTCCTAAAATAAAACCGCCCTCCAAGACTGATGTAAAGAGAGCGGTGCTTGAACATGCGGCTGAAAACCCAGATATTCAAAAATTAATGGGGGAGGGTAAGGGTGTTTTTATAGACACAACGACTGGTGAAGTAAAAATTATTGAAGAAGGTAAAAAACCTAAAAACCGTAAGTAATTCAATTTACACCCCAAATAGTTTACAATTAGGTAATGAAACATGAAGAACTAAGACATTCCTGTGCCCATTTAATGGCTGCTGCTATTCTTAAGTTATACTCTTTAGCAAAACCGACCATTGGACCAGTTATTGAAAACGGCTTTTACTACGATTTTGATAACTTAACCATTTCTGATTCTGATTTTCCCAAGATAGAAAAAGAGATGAAGAGCCTTGTTAAATCATGGACTTCATTTGAAAAAATAGAAGTAACAGCTGATGATGCTAAAAAGACATTCAAAGATAATCCATATAAGCTTGAGCTTATTGAAGAACTCGAGAAAAAAGGAGAAAAGATAACATTATATGAATCTGGTAAGTTTTTAGATCTTTGTAGAGGAGGCCACATTGATAATCCAAAAGATATTAAATATTTCAAGCTTCTTTCTATTGCAGGCGCTTACTGGAGAGGTTCAGAAAAGAACAAAATGCTGACAAGGATTTATGGAACAGTATTTCCAACACAGAAAGAACTGGATGAATATCTTAAGACTCAAGAGGAAGCAGAAAAAAGAGACCACCGAAAAATAAATAAACAATTAAAGATTTACATGGCCTCCGATGATATTGGCCAAGGTCTAATTACACTTCTTCCTAACGGTGCCGCTATCGCTCAGGAACTTGAAAAATGGGCCATTGAGACCGAAAACAAATGGGGCTATGTCAGAGTTTATACTCCACATATTGTTCCGGAAAAATTATTTAAAACATCAGGTCACGTTCCATACTATGTCCCCAGCATGTTTCCTCCAATGAGAATGTCTGAAAAAGATAAAGAAGATAATGAAATTTATTACCTTAAACCAATGAACTGTGCAGGGCACCATATGGTCTATAAATCAGAACCAAGAAGCTACAGAGACCTTCCTTTAAGAATTGCAGAATATGGAGCGGTTTACAGGTTTGAGCAATCGGGAGAACTTTTGGGAATGATGAGGGTGAGAGGCCCAATTCACCAAAACGATGCCCATATTTTCTGTACCGAAGAACAGGCTGAAGAAGAGTTTCAAAAAGTAATGGAGCTTCACGAATACTACTACAATACTCTTAGCATAACTAAAAAGGACTACTTCCTTTCATTTGCAACAAGAGACCCAAAAAATAAAGACAAATATACAGGGGATGATGCGGTCTGGGAAAAAGCAGAAAAGATTGCACTCAAATACATCGAAAAAACGGGAATTCCGTATAAAACCGAAGTTGGAGGAGCAGCCTTTTACGGTCCTAAAATAGATTTCAATATTAAAACCGTTACAGGTAAAGTATTTTCTGCATCAACAAATCAGCTGGACTTTTTCTTACCCGAAGCCTTTGGACTTACGTACATAGACAAAGATGGGAAAGAAAAAACACCGGTTTGCATTCATAGGGCACCCCTCGGAGCCCATGTCCGCTTCATCGCATTCTTAATGGAGCATTTTGCAGGCAACTTCCCGACTTGGCTTACACCGGTTCAGGTAAAAGTTCTTCCCATAACAGAAAGGCATTTGAACTATGCAAAGAAAGTCGCAGACAGATTAAAGGAAGAGGGAATAAGGGTGGAATTAGATGAAAGAAACGAAAGACTACAGGCAAAAATAAGAGATGCCCAATTTGAAAAGGTAGCTTATATGCTAATTGTCGGAGACAGGGAAGAAAAAGAAGGGAAAGTTGCAATAAGAAAAAGAAATGGAGAAGATTTGGGAGCAAAGAAATTAAATGAATTTGCCTCAACAATCAAAAAGGAGATAGAGGAAAAAAGTATTATTTAATATTAGAAATTTATAATTCCTTCTTTAGTTCTTTCCTCTGGTGACATCGCGTCATATACTTTTTTCAGAGTTGGTGCATTTTCATCTATTTGTTTCTTAATCTCATTGAACATGGCCCAACAACCCTCCTCCTTACGTATCCCGGAGGCAAGTACATGTGATAAAACAGCTTTAGGGTCAGCATCAAACACCAACACATGCTCAGAGAGTTTAATCAATAGTTCAATAGGCGTTTCAGAAGATTTAACATTAACATCTATTACGTTTAGGGCCCTAAGAAGTCTTTCCTGTGTCCTATCTGAATTGTTTTTACCCCTACCCATTTCTTCAATAATAACCCGGGGTATGGCGTATCCCCATGGGGTTGATAAGGGAGACATTTCTTTATCGAACGTCTCGGGAATGAATTCTGAGTTAAAAAATCGTCCCGGAAATTCGTTATCTAATCTTGGAACAGAAGTTGTTAGTAGTTTATGAAGTTTTGGATTCAAATCTTTGGCAGATTCGACTACTAAACCAAAAACAAAATTACACTTTGCATATCGTTTTAGTGTCCACTCAGGACCGTATTCTTTAGAAACTTCATTAACCACTGGGCAAGCATGAGACCAACCCATTTCTAGTACCTGTTCATTTAAAGGCTTGTCAAGAAATTCTTCACCCAAATCTCCCAAGAAAGTACCTAACCCGAATTCACGTCCAGACTTTTTCACTTCCATTTGGCCGATTATAACTCGTTCTTGATACTAATTACAATTTTAGGCACTCCAGACCCTTCATTGACAAAACGTTTTCAGGTGGTTAAATGAAGTATGACCAACAAAGGAACATTAACTCAAGTGGATATTAATCTGCTGGGAAGAACTTTTGCTACTAAGAAGGATTTGGTTGGACTTGTAACAAAGAAGGACTTGGTAGAACTCGCGACTAAAAAGGATTTGAATAACTATGTATCTAAAGGTTATTTGGATGTTAGATTGGATCAACAAAAAGATGATATTATTGATGAGTTTAAGAAATTTAGAAGCGACTTCTATGTAAAGATTGACCCCATTTTAAAAGAGGTCACAGCCAAGAGTAAGGAAAGAACCGTACAAGCCGATCAAATTAAAAGACACGAGGATAGAATTGAAGCTCTTGAGAAATGCTGTCCACAAAACGGTCACCTGGTAGCACCCATTTAAGTCTTGATTAAAACAAACATTTTAGCTACAATTACAGCGTAAGTTGAGAAAAGTAAACCTTTTTTGGCGATTGAATGAAAATATCCGAGTACCTGCGGTAAGACTTGTTGGAAGTGATGGGAAGCAGGTTGGGGTGGTTAAAATCGAGGAGGCATTAAAGATGGCTAAAGACGAGGGCTTAACCTTAGTTGAGGTTGCGCCTCTTGCTAAACCCCCGGTTGCTAAAATTGTAGAATTTGGCAAGTTTAGATATCAGGAAGAAAAGAAAGCCAAAGAAATCGCCAAGAAGCAAAAGGGTGGGGAGTTAAAAGAAATAAGACTCTCGCCATTTATTGCAGAAGGGGATTACCAGACAAGACTTAAAAGGGTAAGAGAATTTTTAGGAGACAAAAACAAGGTTAAACTTGTAGTTGTTTTTGGAGGGCGTCAAATGGGAAGTAAACCCATGGGATATGCCCTGCTTGAAAGAATTTATAAAGAGCTGGGAGAAGGAATAGTTATAGACATGAGACCTAAGTTTTTAGGTAGGTACTTAATAACAATTGTTTCACCAGTATTTAAGAAGATTGCTAAAGTTATAAAAGAAGAGAATGCCAAAGATAAAGACAAGAAAGTCACTAGTTAAAAGATTCCGTATAACCAAAAACGGAAAGATTATGAGGCGCCAATCGTTTAGGCGTCATTTAAAGTCTCATAAATCTAAAAAACAGCTAAAAAACCTTAAAAGAACGGTTCAGCTAAAGGGTTATTATGCAAAGAAAATTCATAAGGCAACAGGAACGGTCTTAAAAAAAACAAATACAAAAAAGATTAATAAACTAAAGAAAGGAAAGAAAAATGGCAAGGGTTAAATCAGTAGCATCAAGAAAGCATAGAGAACTTTTAAAAAGAGCTAAAGGCTTTAAACAGGCAAGGCGTACAAGAATTCAAACTGCCAAGGAAGCAGTACTTCATGCCGGAATGTATGCTTACATTGGAAGGAAGAACAAAAAAAGAGACCTTAGAGCCCTTTGGATAACCAGACTTTCGGCAGCAGCCAAAGAAAAAGGGTCCTCTTACTCAAAATTTATAGCTCTCTTAAAGAAAGATAAAATAGAAATAGACAGAAAAATACTTTCGGATATTGCAGCCACAGACCCAAAGACTTTTGACACCATCTTTAAAGAAGTTACTTAAGAATGGAAAACGCAAGTCAAAGCGCACACAGAGAATGGTTAAGCAAGGTCAACGGTACAAAAATCCCAGAAATAACAGGATCAAAAGCAATGCCCGGATTAGAATATCTTCCACTTGATGGACTTATTGTATCAGACAACATAAAAAGCTGGGAACATATAAAACAACCAATTATTCCTTTAGCTCCAGCAGAAAATGGTGATGAGCCTGCTGAAAAAGCCTCTCATGAACTTCGCACGCTTCGTGCACAACTAAATTCAGAGGCGGGCTTTCTGGCTTTGGTTCAGGACGAACAGTTGGGAGGAGAAGGAAAATGGGCATTATCTATTATTAAACCAATAGAATTGGATTTCTCAGAAAAACAATTACGCGCAGGTATGGAAGTTTGTTATAGTATCGGTCAAGTTCTTCTTGCAAGCTCAACACGAGCAGCTCTTCTTGCGATAACAGGAAAACAAACTGTCTAATATTTTGACATGCCAATAATCGGTGATACAATGGGAGGAGTTATGAATACTCAAAATACGTTTTTTGCATTCTTTACTTCCTAACGGGGGTTGGGACTGCGTGTGCATATTAACCTCCGAAAGGAGGTTTTTTATTGGCAGAAAGGAGGTGATATATATGGAAAAAGTAAACAAAAGACATTACAAGATATTCTCGGCAAAGTTAAAGTAGAGGCTCTATACGGTGCCGGTGTTACAAATCTCAAAGTTGAGCAGGATGGCAGTATTTCTGGTACTCGTGATGGTAATAATGGAATGCCAACAGTACAGTATTTAAAGAATATTACTATCAAAATGGAAAATGGCCTTCCTGAGATACGCTACGACCTTGATCATTCTGTAGAAAACATCGGGGCTGTAATATAACAGATCTTGTTTATACTCCTTACCCGCCGAAAAACAAAATATGCATAGTGCGGGTAAGGCATAAACGTCAATTTTATTGTCAGTCTGGGAAAGAGATGTGTGTTTAGTATATAATTTTGTACAGTTATCATATGAATGAAGAAATAATAAATTGTAAAAATCAAGCGCTGGCGCAAATTATGGGAGCCAAAGACGCAAGTGAACTCGAAGAAATTAGAATTGCCTATTTAGGGAAAGGCGGCAAACTAACAAATCTCATTAAAGGAATTATAAATGTTTCCCAAGAAGATAGGGGACAGGTAGGAATTTTAATTAACCAAGCCAAAAATACAATCGTAGAAGAAATCGCAAATAAGAAAAATTCCCTTTCTGTTTCTTCCCGCAAATGGTTTGATCCGACAATTCCCGGAATTAAGCCCAAAGTTGGACATTTGCATTTAGTTACCCAGGCAATTAGAGAAATATCTGATGTTTTTGAAAAGATAGGTTTTGTAAGGGTTCGCTACCCCGAAGTTGAGTGGGACTTCTATGCCTTTGGAGGATTAAACTTCCCCGAAAACCACCCAGCAAGGGATGATTGGGAAACTTTCTTTGTAGATGAAGAAGAAAGCTCTAAGTATGGCCCAATGCTTTTAACTCCCCACACATCAAGCGGCCAATTAAGGGAAATGGAAAGGACAAAACCCCCCATTCGTATGATTAATATTGCCAAGTGTTACAGGCGCCAGTCGGATGTATCACACACCCAAATGTTTCACCAATTTGAAGGCCTTGTTATTGACTCCAATATTTCAATTATTAATCTTAAAGGAACTCTAGATTATTTTGCCCAAAACTTTTTCGGGAAAGAAAGAGTAACAAGACTTAGACCCTACCACTTTCAGTTTACTGAACCATCTTTTGAAGTTGATGTGAGCTGTGGAGTTTGCAACGGGAAAGGTTGCCGTCTTTGTAAAGAAGGCTGGCTCGAAATAGGGGGAGCGGGAATGGTTCACCCAACCGTATTAAAAAATGGAGGAGTCGATCCTAAGAAATATTCAGGTTTTGCTTTCGGCTGGGGAGTAGAAAGAGTTTTAATGATGAAATCGGGCCTTAACATTCCCGATCTTAGACTTTTATATAGCTGCGATTTAAGATTTTTACGTCAGTTTTGACACTGAAAGAAACAACCATATGGATCTATTAATACCAGATAATTGGCTTAGAGAGTTTATAAAAACAAACGCAACAAATAAAGAAATTGCAAAGTATCTTTCTCTTTGCGGTCCGTCCGTTGAAAAGATAACCAAAACCGAAAGCGGAGACGTATATTCCATTGAGGTAACTACCAATAGGATGGATACTGCGTCTATCTACGGAATTGCCAGGGAAGCTTCGGCAATTTTGCCAAGATTTAACAAAAAGGCAAAACTTGCTTCTTTGGAAGCAAAATCCAACTATAAATTTGTAAGTAAGGTTAAATATTTAAATACAGATATTGATTCAAGGCTTTGCTCAAGATTTACTGCGGTTCTAATCAAGAATGTAAAGCTTTCCCAATCACCTTTAATTGTAAAGGAAAAATTAACTGCATCAGGGATCAGACCGATTAATAATGTTATCGATATTTCAAACTACATAATGCTTGAAATGGGCCAACCGGTGCATACTTTCGACTACAACAAAATCGAAAGACATTTAATGGTTCTTCGGGAGAGTCAGAAGGGAGAGGAGATTGTGACACTTGATGATCAAAGCTACACCCTTTCCGAAGGAGACATTGTTATCGAAGATGCAAGCGAAAGGTTAATTGATCTTTGCGGAATTATGGGAGGGAAATTAAGCGCGGTTGACGAAAATACCAAAAACGTTCTTCTTTTTGTCCAAAATTACAATCCTTCATATATCAGAAAAACTTCAATGGGACTGGCAAAAAGGTCAGAAGCTGCAATGCTTTTTGAAAAAGGAATTGATTCCGAAGAGGTCAAAACAGGAATATTAAGAGGAATTGAGATGTTTATTAAATTGACAAAAGGAATACCTGAAAACGAGATTTTAGATATATATCCAAATCCATACAAAGAAAAGGTTATAAAAGTGAGCCTTGAGGAAATAAATAAGAAATTGGGGATTGAAATGCCTAAAAAGGCTATCTTGGACATTCTTGACCCGCTGGGATTTGCACCATCTTGGGAGAAAAACATATTAAAAGTATGTATTCCCTCATTTAGAGCAAATGACATTAATATTTCCGAAGATATAATTGAAGAAATCGCCAGAATTTACGGGTATCACAACCTTCCCAGTGTAATTATGTCTGGAGTAATTCCAGATAAAACAAAAGACTCCCCCTTTTTCTTTGAAGATAAAGTCAAAAACATTCTTAAAGGATATGGTGGTTGTGAAATTTATACATTATCTTTAGTCTCAAAAGAGAAAACTTCGGAAGATTCATTAAGATTGGGAAACCCATTAGGAAGTGGCTCTGAATATTTAAGAACGTCCCCTATGCATTCGCTTGTTGATGCAGTGAAAGAAAATGCTAGAGAAAAAGAAGCATATCATCTTTTTGAAATGGCAAATATCTATATTCCAAAATCAAATGATCTGCCGGAAGAAAAAATGACACTGGCAGGTATATTTGCAAATACTGAGTTTAGGGAATCTAAAGGAATTATCGAGTCTTTACTTTCGGAACTTAATATTAAAGCGGAGTATATTCAAGAAGAATTAAAGGACTTTATTCCTGGCCAAAGAGTAGTAATTAAGATAAATGGAAAGACGGTCGGCCAATTAGGAAATTTGGAAGACGGTAATTTAATATATTACGAATTTGACATGGATATGTTAAATAAATCATCGATAAACATAAAGAAATATACTTCGATTCCCCAATACCCTCCCCAGATTGAAGATATTACTTTAAGTTTCCCAGAAAAAACCAAAATGGGTGAGGTTATTACTCAAATAAAATTAACCAATAAATTGATTGAGAATGTCGAGCTGAAAGACATTTTCAAGGACAACTATACATTTAGAATCTGGTATCAAGACCCGAGCAAAAACTTAAACGATAGTGAAGTGGAAGAAATAAGAAAAAAAATAATAGGAGAAATAAAAAGAAAGTTCGGCGGAACAATTAAAGGCTAAGGATTAGGTAAAAGATCCGGAATTTCAACAACTAAAACCCTTTTTTCGGCAGGATCGAACCAAATATTCACATGCATTCTCGCTCCCACTTTTTCTCTAGCCCACTCCGGTGCCACTATATTAGCATGATGGAGAACTCTGCCATCCGGCCCTAGCGAAACGTTTTCGATTTTCTGTAATAAATTCGCTTCTATTCGAGCCATCTATCTCACCCCCAATCTTTAATCAATATATTATACACACCAAAAACTGCCTGTAAAGTTAAGGAGTTGGAGACGGACTCCATGAAGTATTTACTCCAATCGTAATTTGTCTATCCGATTCTTTGCCGTTTGTGTCTTTCGCTTTTGCTCTCAAGGTATGGATACCGTCAGTTAAGTTCACTTCTACCTCAAAAGGCAGATTTGTAAAATCTTTCACTTTGGACCCATCAACTTCTAGCTCTGCACTTACTATATCTACACTCGAATCAGCTTTAAATTTAACCGTAAATTTATTTGAAACTGTTAACCTGTCCGTGGGGTTGATAAACTCAACATTGACAGGGTTTGTCGTCCCACAATAATCATTGGGCGGATGGTATCTGAAATCAGATTGACCGTTTAGCCAATTTAAAATACCTTCCTGCCAGCGATTTTGTCCACCTTTAGCTGCGGTTGGATCTTCCTCTTTAAAAATAAAGAATTCTTTCGGGTCGTAATTGCCACCCGCAATATCGCTTGGGTTTGCAAGCTTTCCGTCAGTTTTACAAATCTTAAGCATTACATGAACAGGATCATCCCCAGGTTCTGTCCCTTTAATAAAATACTCCATGCGTGAGGGAAATCCGTCATGAGCTCTAAACCCTGAGACTAAATCAACATTAGCACTCACAACACCTGAAGGAACATCAAATGAAACGCCTGGCTTATCCTTTAGTGCTTCTAAAAGTACCCTTCTCCAGATAGGGGATGCCCCGGAAACGCCGGAAGCAACATTAAGCATCTGGGAATTATCATTATTTCCAACCCATACACCAACCACTACTTGTGAATTTCCTCCAATAGTCCAGTTGTCACGTTTATCGTTTGTGGTTCCTGTCTTTACTGCAATTTGTTTCCCTGGAATATTTAAAAGAGAGTTCGTACCAAAGATAATTTCTCTTGCCAAATTATCAGAAAGAATATTGGCAATTAAGAAAGCTTGCTCTTCGGAAAGAACTCTTTTACCTAACTCAGGCCTTTTTTCCTCAATTACTTTTCCATCTTTATCTTCAACTTTTAAAATTGAAATTGGATCTACCTTAAAACCTTTATTCATAAAAGGAGCATAGGCATCGGTTAAGTCAAGAAGCCTTACCTCTCCACCCCCTAAAGTTAAGGAAAGGCCAACTCTGTTTAATGTTTCTTGAGTCGGAGGAAGGGTGGTTATTCCCATATCGTAGGAAGTCTCTAGTACATCCTTAATTCCAACCATGGCAAGAAGTTTAACTGCCGCAACGTTAATAGAATTTCCAAGGGTGTACCTTAACTGCATTGGCCCTCGATATTTCCCATCGTAATTAACAGGATTATAGTCAGGATTATTAGCCCCACCCGGGAAAGTTGTAGGAACATCCATAATCAAAGTTGACGCCGTATAACCCTTCTTAAAGGCTGTGACATACGTAAAAGGCTTAAATGAGCTTCCCGGCTGCCTTAGAGACAGTGTCACATTTACTTGCCCATCGTAATTTGGGTCATTGAAGTTTTTAGAGCCAACCATCGCTAGAATCTCGCCTGTTTGAGGATCAATTGCAACAACTGCACCGTTTGTAATTCTTTGCTTTTCGACCTTTGCGATTTCTTCTGATACTATCCCCTGCGCTTTATCTTGGAGGTTAAGGTCGAGAGTCGTTGTGACTTTTAAACCCCCCTGTTCAACTGCTGCTTCTCCATATCTTTCAGTTAAAATATTTTGCACATACTGAACAAAGTGGGGTGCTTTAAACGAGGATCCTTGCGGTTGAAAGTAAACATTACCAACTTGGGTATTTGCATTTTTTTCCTGGTCGCTTGTTATGTAACCATCTTCCCTCATTCTTCTTAAAACCGCCTGAGTTCTTGCAACATATGCTTTGGGGGTAGATGAGTAGGGAGAATAGCGGGAGGGACTTTGAGGAAGACCTGCAAGAACAGCTGACTCAATTAAATTAAGATCCTTTACCTTCTTGCCAAAATATACTTCGGATGCTGCCTCCACTCCCCACGCCGTTCCTCCGTATGGTGCTTCATTAAGATACATCTGTAAAATTTCATCTTTTGAATATTTCTTTTCAATTTCAATTGCCAAAACAAACTCCTTAATTTTCCTCACCATAGTTCTATCTGAAGAAAGAAGTACATTTTTAACAAGCTGCTGGGTAAGGGTGGATCCCCCTTGAGCATATCCCCGAGTAAAAATACGAGTAAAGCCGCGAAGTATGCCTAATACGTCAAACCCTTGATGCTTATAAAAGTTTTTATCTTCAATTGCTATCGTTCCCTGTTTAAGATAAAGAGGTATATCGCTTAAATTAACCGGGTTTCTTCTTTGATTAACGTAGACGTTATATAAAGTCTCTCCATTTCTATCTAAGATTTGTGTAGCATAACCTTCATGCCTTACAACTTTATCAGGAGAAGGAAGATTTAAAGCAAGAAGGGGAAGAACTAAAAACAAAACAAGTAAAATCCCAATCGCTCCAAAAAAAATAAGTTTGGCAAGCTTAACAAGCTTTCTACTTTTTGTTACCCTTTGACTTCTCCTTACTCTATCTCTCCACATGTCTGATACATTCTAACAAAGAAAGATCGGGTTGGCTATATTGGTAGATTTTGTTAAAGCTGTATATAATTAAGCTATGGTTACTATAGATGAAGTTTTAACAAGAGGAGTTGCTCAAATACTTCCTGACAAAAAAGGGTTGGCGGACTTAATGACCAAGAAAAAGATAAAACTATATCAAGGCTTTGACCCTTCCATGCCTTCGCTTCACTTGGGAAACTTTGTAGGGTTAATGAAATTAAGACAATTCCAAAAGCTTGGCCATGAAGTAATCTTTTTGGTTGGTGATTTTACGGGAATGATAGGAGACCCGACAGATAAACTTGCAACTAGAAAAAAACTGACAAGAGAACAAGTTTTAGAAAATGCAAAAACTTGGAAAAAACAAGCTGAGAAGGTTTTAGATTTTAATGGACCGATCCCTGCAAAGATGCTCTTCAATTCCGAATGGTTGGATAAAGTTAATTTCAGAGACCTAATTGATATTGCTTCAAATGTAACTTATCAACAGATGATTGAACGAGATATGTATCAGGAAAGAATTAAAAATGACTCAGGAATACGTTTCCACGAACTTTTATACCCCATTGCTCAAGGCTATGATTCTGTGGCTATGGACGTTGATTTGGAAGTTGGAGGAAACGACCAAATGTTTAACATGATGATGGGTAGAACTTTAATGAAAGCAATTAAAGGAAAAGAGAAATTTGTTTTAACTACGAAACTTCTTGTAGATAAGGAAGGTAATAAGGTTGGAAAGACCACAGGGAACGCTTTATTCCTCGACTCTACCCCAAGTAATTTTTTCGCAGGCATAATGTCATTTCCTGATGAAGTTATCACCTTAAGTTTTGAACTTTTAACAGAGGTTCCAATGGGCGGTATCGAAGAAAAAGTTGAAAAACATCCAATGGAAATGAAAAAGGAACTTGCATATGAAGTTGTCAAAATTCTTTGGGGAGAAAAAGAGGCAAAGGAAGCACAAGTAGCTTTTGAAGAAACTTTTCAGGAAAGGAAACCTACATTTGATATTAAAGTTTCATCCGGGGAATCATTAGCCGAAACAATCGCACCTTTTACCCAGAGACAAAGCCTTTCAAACGCAAAAGAACTTATTAAGCAAAGCGCTGTTGATGTTAATGGAAAAAATAGTTTAGATCCTTCATTAAAAATTAAATCGGGTGATAAAATAAAAGTCGGATCAAGAACATTTTTAATCGCGAAATAATGTTATTTATTGCAAAATAATGCTACTTTCTAAAAAACAAAAGAAATTAATTACGATTATTATAGTTATTGCAACTCTCGGCCTTCTTGCCACATCCGTTCTTCCTTTCTTAAGCGCTTTCTAGTCGTGGTAAAATCCTAGTATGGATTTAAATTCACCCATAGGCTCTCTTCCCATGGTCGGTCCCGTCTATCAAGTAAGACTGGAAAAAATGGGAATACAGACCTTCAAAGATCTCATTTATCATATCCCCACAAGATACTTGGATTTTAGACTTAAGTCTCCCGTTTCCCGCCTACAAATAGGGGACACAACTACAATTAAAGGAAATATAGATTCTGTCAAAAATTTATATACAAGATCGGGCAAAAAAATACAGCTTGCTCAAGTTTCAGATACATCGGGAAAGGTTGATGTTCTTTGGTTTAACCAACCCTTTTTAATAAAAACCCTTAAAGAAGGGGAAACTCACTCATTTTCGGGAAAAGTAGATTGGTTTGGAAGAAAAAAAGCTATGATTTCTCCCTTAATAGATACGGAGGGTATTGTTCCTGTTTACCCAGAAACATACGGAATTTCATCCAAATGGCTCAGGGGAAGAATTAAAACAGTATATAAGCTCATTGGAGAGAATCTTAAAGAATATCTTCCCCAGACTTACGGGTTTATGGATTTACCTTCCGCAATCAAGGAAATCCACTTTCCAAACGAGCCAGAAAAGACAGGTAAAGCCAGGGAAAGGCTTGCTTTTGATGAACTTTTAGCACTTCAAATTACAAACTTAAAAAGAAAAGCCCTTTGGCAGAAAAACCATCCTGTTTATGAACTTAAAATAAATCGAAAAGAAATTAATCAATTTATAGAAAGTCTCCCTTTTAATTTAACTGAATCTCAGGAAAAAGTAATTGATGAAATTATTTCTGATTTTCAGAAACCATATCCAATGAACAGGCTGCTTGAGGGAGATGTTGGAAGCGGAAAAACAGTGGTAGCAACAACGGCCGCGTATATTTCCTTCCTTAATGGTTACCAGAGCGTAATCATGGCTCCAACTCAAATTCTTGCTCAACAGCACTTTGATACACTAAACTCGCTACTTCAACCGTTCAAAGTACGAATTAGTCTTATAACTTCGTCTATTTCTAAATCTGATTTAGGTAGAACCGATATTTTTGTAGGAACACACTCCTTAATTCATCAAAAAATATATATGGATAAAGTTGCTTTGGTTATAATAGACGAACAACATAAATTCGGAGTAGAGCAAAGAGAACACCTTGTTAAAAAGATGGGTAAAAATAATATTTCGCCCCATGTTCTCACCATGACGGCAACCCCAATTCCAAGAACCGTGGCTTTAACATTCTACGGAGATTTGGATCTGTCCACATTAAACGAAACACCGGCAGGAAGACAAAAAATATCTACATGGATATTGCCAAAAGAAAAAAGACAAAATGCCTATAGGTGGATTAACGATAATATAGAGAATAACAAATCTCAGATATTTATTGTCTGCCCGTTAATTGAAGAGAGTGAAGCAGAAACTCTAAAAGATATAAAATCGGTAACCAAAGAATATCAAAGCTTAAAAAAGGTATTTAAAGGAAAAAAATTGGGACTTTTGCACGGAAGACTAAAGGCAGAGGAAAAAAGTAGGGTTGTGGAAAACTTCAGAAATCATAAACTAGATATTTTAGTTGCTACACCCGTTGTTGAAGTTGGAATTGATATTCCTAATGCAACAATTATGGTTATTGAAGCTGCAGACAGATTTGGCCTTGCTGAACTTCACCAATTAAGAGGAAGGGTGGGAAGGGGAAAAAAGAAATCGTATTGTCTCCTTTTTTATCAAAACGAAGGCGTAAAATCCAAAACGAGACTTTCTGCAATGGAGAAAGGTATTTCAGGATTTGAACTTGCTGAACTTGATTTAAAACTCCGTGGACCAGGAGAAATATTTGGCTTAAGACAATCCGGAATACCAGAACTAAAAATTGCCTCATGGACAGATATTGAATTAATAAAGAAAGCAAAAATAGTTGCTGAGAAATTATCTAACAATAATGTATAGCTCTCTTAAATAATAATCTAATGATGATATACTTCGGATATGAATATTATCACTGAATTTACACCAAACCCCCAAAATGACGGCAAGGTTAAAGTATTTATCGTGCAAAATTGGGGTTCCGAAAATATAGTTTCCAAAGGAAAAATTACAAATGCTTCTAAAATTTCAAGAGTAATAGTTAAGGATAGTGGGGGAGACATTATCGGTTTAGCTACCTTTTTGATAGATAAGAAAGATAATTCCTGCGAGCTTATAAGTATTGATTCAAAGTACCAGAGAAAAGGGGTTGGGAGCAAAATGATAGAGATTGTTGAAAAGAGTGCCAAAAAAGCCGGAGCAAAGAAAATATGGCTTATTACCACAAACGATAATTATGATGCAGCGATCTTCTACATAAAAAGGGGTTATTGTTTATCCGCTGTTCATAAAAACGCATTAGAGGTTTCAAGAAAGTTAAAACCCCAAATCCCCCTTAAGGGCAAGTACGACATCTTCTTACGAGATGAGTGGGAATTTGAAAAATCCTTATAATAACTCAATTACACCTCTGCCTCTTGTTTAGTATTGGCAATTTTTACTACTATTGAAAAACAATTTAAAAAAGGCCGTTCTTCAGAAGTGCGAGTCAAAAGAACTCTTATATTCAAAAGAGTCTAACAACTTACTTCTTGCATGAGGTGGGGTATTTAGGCTAAAATAGGAGCTGTATGACACCCGTCCCAAAGAAAAAGCACACAAGAAGTAGAAGCAACATAAGAAGAAACGCATCTTTTAAGCTTAAACTTGCTAATTTAATTAGATGTCTGCATTGCAAAAAACTAATGTTTCCGCACCGCATTTGTCCCCATTGCGGAAAATCATATAAGAAGTAAATGAAAACTGCACACGATCCAAGGCACATAATAAGAAGAGAGATCGTAAAAGCGCTCTTTGCAGAAAGTTATACCAAACAGGAAAGACGCGATGAGGTAGTTGTTAAAATACTTCGAAACAAGAAAAGACTAGATAAGAAAATAGAAGCATCGGCTCCTTCCTGGCCCATTAACAAATTAAATAGAATTGATTTAGCAATTTTGAGACTTGCCGTATACGAACTTGAAGAGAAGGAAGCTCCACCTAAGGTTATAATTGATGAAGCCGTTGAACTAGCCAAAGAATTCGGAAGCGACAACTCCGCATCTTTTATTAATGGAGTATTAGGAACTATATATAAACATGAATGACATAGACCCTATCTTCGATATAAATACCATTTTTAAAAATAAAGATCTTCTTACGATCGCTTTGACCCATAAATCCTGCTTAAACGAGCACCCCAATATCAAAGAATCAAATGAAAGGCTTGAATTTTTGGGAGACGCAATACTGGAATTTGTAATTACCGAAACATTATATAAATCCTTTCCCGACAAACAGGAAGGCTATTTAACTTCTTTAAGAGCAAATCTTGTTAATACTCAAAACCTAGCTGAAGTTGCCAAGAAACTTAACATCGGAGAACATATTCACCTTTCTAAAGGTGAAGAAGATGGTGGGGGAAGAAAAAACCCGTCGCTTCTTGCCGATACAGTTGAGGCCATAATCGGAGCGTTATACCTTGACCAGGGACTTCAAAAGGTAGAGGAATTTATAAAAGAAAATTTATCCACTGAAATTCCCGACAAAGTAGCAATGCCACTCAAAGACCCTAAAAGCAGGTTTCAGGAGTATATTCAAGCTAAAAGGCTGCCTGCCCCTAAATATAAAGTCTTAAGACAGTCAGGTCCAGACCATGACAGGGACTTTATTGTTCAGGTTGAAGTACAGGGAAAAATTTTTGGGGAAGGCGCAGGCAAGAGTAAAAGCCAAGCCGAGCAGGAAGCTGCTAAAGTGGCATTGTCTTTTCTCTAAAATCAGGCTAAAATACCTCCATATGATTAAAATAAGACTATCCCGCTCGGGAGTCAGGAATAATCCTTTTTATAGAATTGTTGCAATTGAAGATAAAAAGGGTCCTAAGGGACAGTTCTTGGATATTGTCGGCTACTGGCATCCTAGCAAAAAAACTTTAAAAGTAGATAAAAAAATACTTGATAAATGGATTAGAGTAGGAGCCAAAATAAGTCCTGCTGTTGAGAAAATATTGAACCAGAAATAACATGAAAGAACTTCTTGAATATATTTTACATGGAATCTTAGGTGAAAGCAGATTTTACGTAACCGAAGAAGTTGACGGAGACTTTGTCAGACTACTTATTAAAGTTGAACCGGAAGAAAATACCGGAATTGTCATAGGAAAAGGCGGAGCAACTATCAAGGCAATAAGAAATATCTTAAGGGTTAAGGCTACTTTAGAGAAAAAGGGCGTTTCCGTTAATTTGGCAGAATAGCTACTCTCCAAATGGATTTAGATTCTCTCGGGGTATTCCAGGAGTTAAACTTACAAAAGAAGGCTTACTAAAACCGCTTATTTTGGTAAGAACTTCCTTTTCCGAAGCATCCAAAGACGTAACAGGTTCAGTCAGAGGAGGCATCTTTGTCGGAAACGGAACCCAGAAAGACTTTGTATCTATGCTAGCACGGACCACATCTCCAGAAAATTCCAGGTCAGTTCTTTCTACCCAAATGTTCGGGGCCATTACTTTTGATGAACTTATAAAATCTAATATCTGCATTAGCGGCCCTTCAACATCAAAAGATATAGAAACTCTCATAAAGCCATTAGGGTCTTGTATCCCGGATCCAACTTTAAGGTCAGAAAGGATTAATCCACTGTTAACCGCACCGGCTCTCAATTGATAGAGAACTAAAAGAGCTGGATTTTCTCCAGGGAGAAAAGATACCGCGTGATTCGCATCTGTTGAAACACTAGCTTCATTTATTGAAAGTGTGTCAAGTTTCGATTTTAGAATATTTTCACTCTTGACTGCCTTAGCCTGTTGTTCCTTCAAACTTCCGATTTCAGAAAATGCTTTTGAAAAACCGGTCAAAGAAAGAATCGCCAACAAAGCCAACACCAAAAGTGGTTTAGCCGCAATTTTTATAATAAATGGAACGTTTTTCATTTCAAACTAAAGTCCAAACTAAAAACATAACCAGTTTTTGGATTAAAGATAAAAGATGTTAATTTAATATTTGCATAACTATCATTTGCAATAATACTTTCAAAAAAATTGCCAAGGGAGCTTGTACTTTGGGAGCTTCCGGAAACACTTATTTTACCTTGTGAAGTTGTAGCCTGAGTGAGATTAATTCCGGAGTGGCTTACAAATAGGCTACTGGAACTGGCTAAGGACTGATCTGAGGTTTCTTTCGCAAAAAGACTTTTAACTTTGCCTATCCTTTCTTTTAAGAGATATAAACTCTGTTCAGTTTGTTTAAAAGCCGATATAGAACTTTTTAACCCGTCCGATCTTTTGACAGATGCCTGGACCTCCATTTTTAAAACGAGAATGTAGCCGACAAGAAGTGTGCCGCAAACAAAAAATATCAACCCGAGAATAATTGTAATTTTTTTGGCAAAATTAATAAATTTCAAAACTGATGCACTGGGTCCCAAATCTGGCGGAAGCAGGTTTATCTTTGCCATAATACTAATCTCCTCTTAAAGCAAGGCCTACAGCTACAGAATACAAGGGGGAATAATTTGCTAAACTCTTGGTGGTTTGTGCATCAACTGAAACTTTAGCAAACGGGTTTCCCACAACAACCTCTATTCCCAGCAAATTGGAAAGGGTTGAAATTGCTTCCGGCATGCCAGAGGTACCACCAGAAACGATAACCGAATTTGGAGCTTCGCCTTTTTCTTCGGTTTGATAGAAATGAATCGCGTTTTTAATCTCTCCTCCGACTAAACTAAATACCGGAGCAAGCGATGCTTTTACTTTCCCTTCCAAATCTGAGGAAAGTCCGTATGTTTTTTTGTAGGCCTCTGCCTGCTGGTATTCTATGCCCAAGCTCTGAGATAAAGCTCTGGTAAAAGCCTCTCCTGCCGTAGGAATTGACCGAGAAAAACGAACCATGCCGTCTTTAACAATTGCAATATCGGTGGAAGATGCCCCAAAATCTAAGAGAAGAACCGTTCCCGTCTCTGGAGCAAGCGAACGTGAAAGAGCTAAAACCTCGGTTTCAATACCGACAGTCGTAAGACCGGCTCCCTGGAGAAGTTTAATATACTTTTCAACCAAAGTCCTTGGAGACGCAACCAAAAGAACCATAACTCCACCGGGTGAGCCTTCAGATCTTTCTATTATCTGGTGTTCAATTATGGCTTCAGAGGAGGGAATTGGAATATACTGCTCAGCCTCCCATTTAACGGCCGAGACAACTTCCTGATCGGTAAGAAGGGGAAACTTAATAGTTCTTGTAAAAACTAAGGACTCAGGAAGGGCAACCGCAACCTCTTTTCCTCTAATATGAGCTTCTTTATGGAGCTTTCTAATTACGTCAGAAAGGGGAGTAAGTTCTTTATCGTCTTTAGATTCTGATGGTGAAACTCCCTGATAACCAACTGCGCCGGATGCAGCCAGCTTAAAGGCTTTACCTTCCTTTTCAAGCTCAACTATCTTTATGGTTTTTGATCCTATATCAATTCCTACACTCATTTTGTTATTCCTCCCTGACTTAATACCACTGTTTCAAATATGCCGGGAAGTTCTTTAAATCCTCGAATTACTTCAACTTTCCTCGTCGAACTCCCAGAAACACCGCTTGAATCAATAATTACTCCCTGAGCAGGCAAGGTTGAATTGCCGGCAAAAGAGAGATTGATAGAAACGGGGTGCCCCATATCAGTGTTATACAAACTGGCAATTCTTGCAAGCTGTAATCCGCCGCTAGCACCATAACTTCCTACGGGGATATTTAAAGAGGCCAAATCCAAGGTTTTTTTGAAAGGAAACGTTTGGCCGTCTACTTCACAAGTCCCACCGTCTACAGCCGAAAAAGAGTTCAAACTTCTTCTAACGGCAGACGGATCAATAACCTCTCTCGCAATTTTTGCCGTTAAGTAATCACCTGGTGTTGAAAGATAGATGATACTTACCTCAAGAGCTGGGGTTGTCCCTAAATCCGGAGATGTCCCTTCTTTGCCCCAGCAAACCTGAAGCTGGCTTCCCGTAAAGCAAGGATTCTCTGCATCACAAACCAAATTACCATCGTCGTCATGCGAGGTAAACCAGACGATTGCACTTTCTCCTGAATAAATACTTGAGGGTAAAATAAATTCACTTACCCCTGAAGAAAAATTTGATACATGTGCATCAAACGTGGCACTACCTACGGCTCCTGACAATTCACCCGCAACTAAAGCCTGTTCAATTCCCGCCTCAGCTGCTGAAAAAGCCCTTACTGATTCTTCACTCCTTGTTGAAACCCCTATATCAACAGTGCTTCTTGCCAGAATAGAAAGAACTATAGTTAAAACAACAGACATTGAAAGAAGAACCAAAGGAAGAGCTTGACCGGAAGAGCTATTGGACAGTTTTTTCATCCCTTTCAGTTTAGCATATTATTGCCAGAATTTATTGGTTTCAACTTATTACTGGTGACTTTTGGTACATTAGTTTCCTACCTCATTGTGAACAGGAACAAATACATATTCGACATTAAGGTTTGATTAGTTCCTCTACCTCCGGACATTCCTTTTTCTTTAAAATAGCCCCAGCAAAGAAGGCAAGAAATATGATTGACCATATGAGAAGGTTTGATTTATCTGATATTGCAAAGGAGAGATTTAAAATCATTGGCTTCTATGAAACCTATGGTGAATGCGCCACTAAAGAGGCCTTTGGGGTAGATCGGAAGATTATTTATATCTGGAGAAAAAGACTGGCAGGATTTGGAAAACATTCCTGATAATTTATTCCCCAAATCTTTAACTAAAAAAATGGTTGAAGATTATAAAAAAGGCTTTCCAAATGCTGGAGAATATGTTGGAAGAATGGACAGTGAGTAGTTTAGTCACTTAGCCGCAATTATTATAAATCTTTTTGAATTTGTTTCTATCCCTTTTTCGGTCTTATTTTTTTCGATAAATTTCCTCAAAATCTCAAAATCGCCCTTTTTCTTACCAAATTCGGGAATCGTAGGGGTGTAACGGAGGAGAAAAATATAATCTTTTTCGGTTTTATAAGTTATTTTGGAGTTGTAATCGAAAGATTCAATCTTTGTAAAAACAAGTTTTTTTAGTTGTTTCAGATATTTATTTTTAAGAGTTCCGTCTTTGATGTCATAACCCTGTCCTCTTCCAAATGCTTTCTTAATATTTATTTGGTCCCCTTCACTTACTTGTTGGGTAAAGAAATAACCACCCTTTTTGAGGACACGAAAAACCTCGGAAGGGGTAAAATCACAATGCCTATCCGCAACAATGTCGAAACAATTATCCGGAAAATCCAATTTCGACGAATTCATTAACAGAAACTTAACATTGCTTAGTTTTGTCTTCTTAAGGTTTTTGTTGGCTATGTCTACCATGTTTTGCGAATAGTCGATACCATAAACATATTCAAAATTTTGTGCAATTTTTAATATTCTTTCTCCTCCACCAGTCCCAATATCAAGAATTGAATCATTAGGCTTTGTCTTTTTAAGAACTTCCTCATAAAAATCCCATCCTTGACCTACTTCAGTTGAATTTAGATGACTAAAATCCCAGCCAATTCTTTTACCAACCCTATCGTATAAGTTTTTATAAAAATCACTCGTATTCATGTTTTGATTATACTAGATTCTATCTAAAGCGAGAGCCAATTTCCTCAAATCTTGATTATCTAAATTATAAAATGGCCTACTCAAAACTTCACTTGACAGACCCAACCTATTAAACAATCTTTCGCCATTGTCATATTTAGCAAATTGTTCATCCGTTCCCACATTGACTCCATTTCTAGTCATAGCCTTTAAATCTCGTTTGGTTTGTCTTCGATCGTATCTGTTTCTTTCTTCTTTACCTCTAACAACATCGTCTTCAGATTTCCCATAGGCCTCTTTTATAACCTTTCCAATCGGTGAATGTTTGCGCTCCGTTAAAAATAAATGCCTTAGAATTGATAATTTTCGATTCGCTCTAAATTCTGCTTTATCTCGCGGTGTTAAAACAACGATAGCTGAATCTGTCCCGGGTTCGGGATAAAAAAATCTGCTAGGAAGATTCATCAATCTATTCGAATCAAAAAAAAGTCTGAACCGTTAACCCCGTTTTTGTAAAATCAAAGCTAAGTGGATTGTCATTTTGAATCCTTTCAGCCATTTGTTTACCTAAAATCAAAACTACTTCTGATATAGGAAGGCCAATTACTTGTTTTAAAAATGGTTCGGTGATGTGGAAGGGAAGATTTGACATTATTTGCCATTCTAGGACTCATTTAGCCTTAATTGTTATACACTCTTAAATGAGTTACACGGTCTAAACGGGTCTAGACCGTAATGCTCAGGAAGTTTATCTTTCACTTTCAAATTATATCACATTTTACGGAGCAACTTCCTTCCATCTTGTCTTTTCTAGAGAAAGCTTTAAAGGGAAAAGAAAGATGCTAGCAGGATCATATTCAAATACTTCAGATGCTGTAGTTCCATTTAAAGGGTCTCCCAAATCTCTCTCTAGAACCAAAGATCCTTGAGCTACCATAGACCCCTTGACATGAAGAGTCTCTGAGGAGACTCCCGTAGAAATATCCCCATCAGCAAGGAAAAAACCCTGTAAGTCGTAGACTGCGCCACCGACTAAAGGATCAATGTTTATGTTGCCATTAACCAAGATAACAAGAATACTTTTTCCTGAAGTGTAGGTTATACTTCCTCCGATATTTAAGTCGGTACCCGTAACCAAAATTACTACTTTTCTTTCATCAGGCAAGGTAATTGAGGATGTAATAGAAAGGGGAAGTCCCGTTACCGATCCATCATATTCATACCAGTAGTATCCATCTGAGAGAGTCCCGCCTGACTCAAAAAAACTTCCATCAATACTACTTGATGAAATAGGGTTTAAGATAACATCCTCAGGTATAAGCCTTCTGAAATATGTGTAATTTTGAATTTTGTTATTTGAAGGACTATACAAAGAATTTGCCAGCCAGCCTTTAGAGGAGACATTTAAAGATGTCAGTGATGTTGACCCACCATACTTGGCAACTCCGGGAAATTCTCCTAAACCAGGAAGACCAAAATAAAGCCCTCCAGGAACAGTTGAATCTAAATCTCCATTTGTTTGAACATCAGCATCCTTAACCTGCCACCAGGGACCACAAGCTTGAGGATTACAAGATCGGGGAGTTCCGCAATCATTAGTTTGAGTTCCACCTCCGCAGGAAACAGAACACACTCCCCAGGAATCAGGATCGCAACAAGGACCATTGTTACAAGCTACAGTCCAATCGTCACAACCATCACTACAAGTCTTTGTTCCAGGCCCACAAGAAGTCGAACATGCCCCACAGGAAGTTCCTCCTGGATTACATGGTTCATCACAAGCGCCAGCGCCGCACCTCCGGATTTGATAAGCAGTATACCATGATGGGTTAGCACAAAACCTGGTTGATACACAAGATCCGCCATCAAGGTAGCAGTCGGACCAGTCATCCCACCCAATGCAATAACTATGAGGATCTAGTGTCGTATAATAGCACGTTCCATAATGAGGAAGGGGGCAAGTAGAATGAACCCCCTGACAAGTGACACTCCATTGCGGTTTTGTTGGGCATTCATCATCACTACAACAATTTATCGCCTCCACTCTGGCATTTTCCAAATTACCAACCAAAAGCAATAAAATACCCAATATTGAAATAACGACAAACGATTTCATTATTTTACTCATTTGGTGCCTCCTCGGGGCAATAAGTTTTTTCGCAAGTTGAAAGCCCATCTTCATCACATATGCAAATACTACAACCAAGATCCCGTCGTATCAAAAAGAATTCACTTTGTTGATAAGTACTACCGCCATACTCACATTTAATCCTGTTTACTTTATCTCCGATTTCTTTATTTTCCCATCCTTTTAATAAATACCACCCCACACCTATAAATACTAATAAAATAAGACAAATCACCAAAAAAACATACACCACCAACTTCGACATAGTCCTGAAATATAATGTAGCACTCTTTTAAGAAAAACTCTAGAAGAATACTAATACCATCTGCCCGTCATTTGTAGAAACAAAATTCGATCAAGTCCATCAGGAATATTTTGTCCGATTATCCATTTCTGCATTTCTGTTTTCAAAATAGTTTCCTGGGGAGAGTTTAGGGCACACACTAGTCTTGCTCCCTTTGGCAATCCCTCTTTGCAATAGTCATATTTATCGCCACTGAGCGCTAAAGAGAAGGAGGGCACTTCTCGTAACTGAATGCTGTCATTCCACCAATCTTCACTAAAAGTAGAGTCAATAAACGTAACCATATGGATAAACTGAGAAGAATAATCTCTATTAAGCACCTGTAAAGTCACCAACCTTAAAGGAATGCCGTTAATTACAACTTTGTAAAAATTTATAAACCGCATCGGAAAGTTTTCAAGATGAGTAGAAAATTCATAACCAGCCTGTGGATCAAAATTAGGATAGATATTACCATAATTTGAATCAAAATAATAATTATTTAATGGTTGTACACCCTCTGGAAATGGTTTGGCCTCAAGGCGTTCAGCTTCAGTGAGTGCCCCCGAAGTAACGTCTTCGTAGTTTATTTGAGGGAATTCATTAAGTTTTGTCCCGTCAGTTTCAAAATTAATCTGAAGTAATATTTCAGTCCAATGATCACCCTTCCAGACATATCCTATACGCTCCCCCGTATCAAATATTAATTCACCAGACTCATGATCAACAATCTTAATTGCATTTATATCGCCAGTTATATCAAGGGTCTCTCCATCACCCAAATTCAACATTAATTTATTTTCGTTGGAGTTAATCCCTGGAACCGCCACCGTCTCTCCATTTACCTCCCTTGCTATACCCCAATCTCCATTTTCATTTCTGATTGGAACAAAACCCTGTGGAAGATCATTTACCCATTCGGGGGTCGGAGCTAAAACACCTGGAGTCCCGTGCCATTGCAAGAATTCTTGGGCATAATCCACGGGCTGACCACCCGGTCTTATCCATCTTGAATAAACAGCTTTCGTTACGCCGTTTACACTTATATCTATAGGAGAGTCTGCAATAACGGGCAAGCTCCCACCAAAAATAGCTGCGGTATTTTTCTCACCTGCAACCACCCAATTGTCATAATCAGAATCAATTCTGAGGTTTATAAGAGATCCATCTGGTTGAACTTCACCTTCAAAATATGCAGGGTAGTCAGCAAGAGCACCATCTGGCTTAAGAGGCCAGATTACCCCTCCACCCTCTATTTGGTAATAAAGCATCCAACCAAAAGCATCTTGACTATTCGAATTATCCCAGTAGCGAGTCTTAACCTTATTAGGATCAACACCGACTTTTTGCGCGACATCTACTTTTACACGGTCCATTACGTTGTAGTATTCCTGGGCATATTCAGGCAGTGGACCGCCTTCTCCTGTAGGGACTACTAATTCTTCAAGTGTTGGTTCACGAAATGCAGACACCCCTGATTCTGTAGATGTTGGCGTTTCTACTCCGGTTGGCGTAAGTATAATATCAGAAGTTGGTGTTGACGGTTCAAACCCTACAGGAGGCTCAGGAGGCTCAACTGTCAAGGTAGAAGGGGAATTTGTTGGAGTTACCTCAGGCGTGGTAGGTGATACTCTGCAATTAGCTGTAGTTACGGCAAGAGCAAGTGCACCGAGAGCACTACCAGCCTTTACTAGCGGATGAATCTTCGTCTCATTATCCTTCATGTCCATATAATACTAAATAAAACTATCAAAATTATAGGCCTATGGGTCGAATTTTTCAACCATCTTAATAAGTTCTTAGATTTATTTCGGTAGAGATGGAAACTATCGAGCCTTCTTTTGATCCCCCCGTCCCCGCATCAACTGCTTGAATATCTATTGCTACTTTCGGCGGTGTTGATTGGGTCCCTACAGTACAGATAAATGAGCAGGCCGTAACATTTACCTCTTCGCTTGTTAATCTTGCCGACCCCGATGCGACATAGCCTGCAGATGTCATATTTAGACAGCTAAATGAGGAGGAGATATCGTTAGAATCATTGTAATTAACTATTAAAGGGTCCGTATTTGGACAAGGGGACACACTTCCCGCATTTCTTAACTGTCTTTCAATAACCGATACTGCATAATCCAAGTTTTCCCTAACCTTAACCTGTGCATCTCCCTTTTTTGATCCCTGCAAAGAAAGAAGAATCACCCTTGTAGAAAGAATTCCAAGAACTGCAAAAACACCAATAACAATTAAAATCTCAATCATACTTATTCCTGAATTATTTTTTTTGTTTTTAATCATCTTTGCCTCCAATCAGAAAATGAAGTTGCCGATCTTACCTCATGGGCTCCTTGAGCGTCATCCCAATAAACCCTGACACTGGCATCAATTACGGTTTTTCCAGAAATAGTATTTGTTGTAAATTCAATTACCCTAAATAGGGGAGTGCCTGCTATATTATCCGACTCCCCGCAGGATCCTACCCTGCCGGTCCAATTTAAACTCGGAAAACATCTCGGGGAAGTTATAATATTATCCTCAAAAATATTAAAATCGGTATCTCT
>Ga0172379_10001961_pt1 | contig 38347 bp, 34 predicted proteins | sample GrowelOW334metaG_FD_119756 | JGI IMG/M metagenome (GOLD analysis project Ga0172379, IMG submission 119756) | Groundwater microbial communities from an aquifer near a municipal landfill in Southern Ontario, Canada - Groundwater well OW334 metaG | ecosystem: Environmental > Aquatic > Deep... | reverse complement strand
TTCGGTCTCCGATGCTGCTACAACCGATGTGCAGGGGAATATATTGACAAGCCGCGACAATATGTTGACCATTGGCATCACCGGCAATTACGAACGTGTGAATGCAGATATTTTCGGTATTCACTATGCCAGCGGTACCGCAATGTACATTCAAGATGAGGCGGCTATTGCCGAAAATATTTCGGCAACTGCCGGACTGCGGTATGACATTCAGCGAGTAATAGGTCTTCCGCTTCAGCGTCAAACTTCTCCGAAAGCAGGCATCCGATATTCGTGGGATGAAGAGCAAACACTCCGTGCTTCGGTCGGTTTGGGATTTCGGGCTCCTTCCATAGGGGAACTTTATACCACCACAAAAAATACCGGAAGCTCAGCTATCATTGTTCCCAGCATCAACCTTCATCCGGAAGAAAGTATCTCATATGAAATCAGCAGTACCAATGCACTTTCAAAATATGTGCGGTTGGAAACGGCAATCTTCCATTCCGACTACAATAATCTGATAGAGCCGAATGTTCAGAGCGATACAGTGCTGAATGCTGTCACGATCAATTTCAAAAACCTGACTGAAGCGCGAATTCAAGGAATAGAAATAAGCATATTGACGGAATCGTTTCATCGGTTGCTGGAAATTGACGTTCATTACAACTATAATTGGGCAGTCGATACGAAGACAAAATCATTTCTGCGGTTTCGTCCGCGGCATATTGCCAGCGTAAACATGGAATACCGATGGAATTCACAGACCTTCGGAATGGATTACCGGTTTGTCAGCCGTATTGAGGCGATCGACAATAAACTTGTTGATCTTGCACCGATTAAAAACGGCAGTCAACGTGTTGCAAACCACATCCTGGACATCCGATGGATCGCAAATCTGGCGGAATGGTCTGTGCCGGTTCGAGCTTCGTTGAATATCAAGAATGTACTCGGTTATAATTATAATGAATTGATTGGGAATATTTCCCCGCCGCGCCATTTCGTCGTGTCCTTTGAAGGAATCTTATTGTGAATATTTTACAGGTACTCTCCCAGTTTGAAGTGACAGGCGCGGAGACGTTTGCAGCAACGCTTGCAGATACGCAGATCGCCAACGGCCATACCGTCTATATTATTTCAGATAATTTTTACACGCCCACATCGGCAACCGTTATCACGCATCCCATCGGAAAACGGGATCTGGCTCAACGATGGAAGAATGTTGAATTCCTCAGATGGTTTATTCGGGAAAAAAGAATCGATGTTGTTCATGCACATTCCCGCGCGGCCAGCTGGGTCTGTTATTTTGCAACACGCGTCGGAACAGTGCCCCTTGTTTCGTCGATCCACGGCCGGCAGCACCTCCATTTCTCATCCAAGATGTTTTCCGTCTACGGAGAAAAACGTGTTGCCGTCTGCAGGTCCATCTATGATCACTTGAACCACGATCTCCACTATCCGCAGGATGTGCTTTCTCTGGTCCATAACGGGATTGATTTGACGAAGTGGAAATTCAAAAAACACCAGCCGCCGAAAAGAAAGAAAAAGGTCGTCTCTTTTGTCGGACGACTCTCCGGTTTCAAAGGAGATACGTTGCTGATCATAGTAGAGAAAATATTTCCCCGTGTCTTCGAACGCTATCCTGATGTGGAATTCCACATCATCGGGGGTATGAACGAAAAAAGTAAAATCATCCCTGCTATTGAGCGCACTAATGCGGCTGTAGGAGTGGAATTCATCATAGCAAAAGGATTCAGCAATAATGTGGAGTCGATCTACCGCGAATCGAATGTCATCGTCGGTTCCGGCCGCGTGGCGATGGAAGCACTCGCATGCGGTTCTCCGGTGATCTCCATCGGAGAATCGAATTATGTCGGCATCATAAGCGAAGAGACGAAATCGGAAGCATTAATTACGAATTTTGGCGATCTGGATGCCCGACGGCCGATCGATGTCGAACGATCCATCAGAGCTATACTCTCTGCGCTGGAGCATCCCGAAAATATTTCAGGAGAATGGGGGAGAAACTTCATTGAAGAGAATTTTGAAATCAATGAAGTGTCCGGACAGATGAACATTGTTTATACTGAAGCGATCGCAAAGAAAAAAGGAATCAACGAAATACCTGTTCTCGCATATCATCATATTATAGGACCATCGCTGCCGAATGCCACCACAGCAGCGGGCGCACGCTTTACTGGATTATTCCGCAGTGCAGATTTGTTCGGGACCAAGCGTTCCGGTATAATACCGGGAAATGAACGTTCGGTCACCGTCAGAGAATTTGAAGCACAACTACTGTTCCTTCAACGTAAAGGCTTTACTCCTATGACGTTCACTGACCTGAAAGAGATTGTTGCGTTCAAGCGCCATTTACCGAATCGTCCCATTATATTAACATTTGGACCAGCTGCTGGAAATTTCCAGCATGCATTTCCATTGTTAAAAAAATATAGTTTTGCCGCGGTCTTTTTTCTGCAGACGAATGTACTTCCGAAAGGAGATCAACCGTTCATAACAATGAACCAGGCGAAAGAATTGGCCGCCAATGGATTCGAGATTGGATCAGCATCATTCAGCAGTCCAAAAATGAACCTGCAGAGTGATACAGAGCTGGAGAAAGAGATCCTCGGTTCAAAAACGATGTTAGAACAGAAACTGAAATTACCGATCCATACATTTGCATATCCGAACGGCTTCGTCAATGAAAAACTCAAACGGATCGTGAAAGCGTCCGGATATGAATTTGCTGTTGCTTTGGACGACGGACGAAGGAATATCTGGTCGGATCTGTTGAAGATCAGGCGGATCCAAATCTTTTCGGCGGCATCCCAATTCTCATTCTGGAAAAAAACTTCAGGAAGGTATCACTGGTATAAGTATGTTTATTGATTCACATTGCCATCTCTTCTATCAGGATTATAAAGATGACCTTCCTGAGGTTATCCGTCGGGCGCAGGCGGCCGGTGTGGATATGTTTATTGTTCCCGCCACAAACTATGAAACTGCGCAACAAGCGGCCGCGTTGGCGGATCGATATCCGTCGGTCTATTTTGCGGTCGGATTTCATCCTCTGGATTTGAAGGAATATTCGGATGAACGCTTGGAATCCCTCGCAGCAATGACGTCGCATCCTAAAGTCGTTGCGATTGGTGAAATTGGCATCGATTATTTTTACGACACATCGCCGAGAGAATATCAACGGGAGATTTTCACCCGGCAAATCGAACTGGCGATCCGGAAGGATTTGCCGATCATCGTTCACACGCGGGATTCCGTGCAAGACGCGATCGACATAGTGGTACGATGTGCAAACCAACATCCGCAGTGGAAGTCAAGCGGGAAGCGGGGAGTATTTCATTGCTTTACCGGCAATGCACAACAGGCGAACGTGTTGTTCGACCACGGATTTCTCGTTTCATTTCCCGGACCGGTAACATTTAAAAAAGCGACGATGCCGGATGTCATTCGTCAGATCGGGCTTACCAATATAATGGTCGAAACAGATTCACCGTATCTGACACCTGTTCCGTTCCGGGGGAAACGGAATGAACCATCGTACATTCCTCTCATCGGTCAAACAATTGCCCAAGCACTCAATGTCTCAATCGAAGAAGTAGCGCTACGCACCACCGCCAATGCAAAATTACTCTTTCACCTTCCGTAATTGCAGGAATTAATTATCATGAATTGTTGTCGTGCATATTCTATTATCATCATATTCAGTGCATTGGTAATTTTGCTCATTGCGGTGAGACCAAACATTCTGCTTGCACAAACGCTGCCACAGAGCAAAAGTGAAGATATCCTCATTCTGAAAGATAAACGGTCAGGGAATTCCGAAAAATTGCTGGCATATCTCGTTTCCGATAATGCATGGGAACGGGAATCGGCGTTGTTGGCGTTGGCAAATATTCAGGATTCATCGACTGTGGACCAGATCATACCGTTGTTAAGCGATGAATCATCCACCGTTCGCACCATGGCGGCATTTGCGCTGGGAATGGTCGCCAAACCAAAAGGGACGGCGTTGTTGTTTAGGCGACTGTCCGTTGAACGGAATGAGGAATGTGTCGCTGAGATCTTTAATGCTATCGGCCTTTCCGGAACGCCGGATGATCTGAAAAAATTGATTTCCCAATCCGAAGACTATAAACCCGAATGGAAACCGTACGTCGCGCAGGCGATCATTCGGTTCGCGAATAGGAAGATCAAAGATGTTGCCACTGCCCGTTATACGATATCACTGTTGGAAGACAAAAAGAGCGTCATCAATGCAGCGTATGCTTTGATGAGAATGAGTGACACTGTCATTATCAACACGTACGAAGAAAAGATTCTTCGGCTGTTGAATAATACATCCCCCTTGTTGCGGATGTGGGGTGCAACAATGCTCGGAGCTTCGGAAAGCCCTGTGGCGCTAAAAAAGTTGATCCGGAGTGCACAAACGGATAAAGACTGGCGTGTTCGTGTGAATGCGATTCGTGCTTTAAAATTAAAACAGTCAGCAAAAGAATCATTAATGAAACTGATTGAAGATAAGAATATGCACGTGGCACTGGCAGCTGTTGTCTCCTATGATGCTATGACTGCAAATAATCCTCAGTTTGTCGACAGTCTTCGCATTATTGGAATCGTCAATAGTTCAACGGTTGCGCCTGCAGTGAAAGACGATGTGCGGAAAATTGCTGCCAGAAGGATGGGGGAACGTGCACTGCAATTAATCGGCGGATGGAAAGGAAAGGAACCATACGCCACTGCCCAGCGTATCCGTGCATATGGAGAAACGCGGTCGCTCGACGCAATTCCGATGATCAAAGAAGCGATTAAGCATTCCGGAAGTTCTTTGGTGTTGATCGCCGGTATCGAAGCATATCAATCCATTGCCCGTCAGGGAGATGATGTTGTGCAAAAGGATTTTCTAAAAACTGCAACGCTGCTCTTCGGCAAACGAGATGCCGGAATATCGTATACTGCGGCTCTTGCATTCCAGGACACATCATTCCGAAAAGAAATACGAAGGATATATCTCTCTGCCTTGTACGATGTCTACAAAGGGATGAACAGTGCGGCCGATCTTGAACCAATGGTTGAGCTTCTAAATATTTTTGCGGAGATCGCCGATTCGGCGGCGCTTCCGGTCATCGAACAAGGCTTGGCGGCACAGGATCTCGTGATCCGTACCGCGGCGGAAAAAGCGTATCGTGCCATTACCGGGGAACAATCGCCGGTGCGGTTCGTTCGGAATCCTGAAGAATATAATCCGTTTTTCCGGAATGACGACTTGCAGCTGCTATCGAAATATTCCGGAGCCGACGTCATCACCCTTCGTGGAAAGATCAGGATTGTATTTGAAAAAAATGCCGCACCATTGACTGTGTTGAATTTCATAATGTTGTCACAAAAGAAATTCTTTGATGGACTTTCTTTTCATCGAGTCGTTGGTAATTTTGTGATTCAAGGGGGTGATCCGCTGGGGAACGGAAGCGGCGGACCGAATTATTCCATCCGGACGGAAATTCATCCGTCGGCAACGTACCGGACTGGTGCAGTTGGTATGGCAAGCGCGGGGAAGGATACGGAAGGATCTCAATGGTTCATCACCCATTGCCCGACACCTCATTTGGATTATCGCTATACAATTTTTGGATATACATCCGATACGAAGGTGGTCAATAGCATTATGATCGGGGATTCGATAGAACGCGTAGTTCTCTTCTAACCTCACAGCCAGGTTTTAAAACAACAAAGGCGGCTAAACGCCGCCTTTGTTTGTTTCTACCGATGAACGATTATTTGAAGCTTTCCACGGCGCTTTTCACGGTATCGTGAAGCTCGATCACTTTCGTCACTTTGGTGATGGTGAAGACTTGAACAACCTTTTCGGTTGCCGAAGCAATTTTCAGATTGCCGCCGGCATTGCGCATGGTGGTTACTGCGCCGATTAACATCCCGAGTCCGGAGCTATTCATCAGCGATACTCCGCCGAGATCCACAACAATCTGCTTCTTTTTGGCGTCGAGCAGTTTATGGAGCGCGCTATTGAGTTCTGATGCTTCCGGCCCTCCCAGCATGCTGCCTTCCATACGGATAACGGTGACATCGTTCAATTCTTTTGTTGAGAACTTCATAGATTTCTCGTAATAGGTGGATATTATTTCTTCAATGATTTCCGTTCGCTGAAATCAAGGACAAGCGCACTTGCCACATAGATCGAGGAATATGTTCCAAGAATCGTTCCGATGAAAAATGTGAACGCGAATCCGCGGTTCACTTCGCCGCCGAAGATCACTAAAACAGCCAGCACGAGAAACACTGTTCCGTTCGTGATAATGGTCCGGCTTAATGTTTCGTTGACGGAGCGATTCATGATGGTCGAAAGATCTTCCGCTTTATGGATTTTCAGATTCTCACGGATACGGTCGAACACCACCACCGTGTCGTTGATGGAAAAACCGACCAGCGTCAAGAATGCCGCCATGATATTCTGGTCGATCTCCAGGTTCAAGTAGGGGGAAAGACCGTTGATCAGAACAATAATGCCGAACGTTGCGATCACGTCATGGAACAGCGCGATGACGCCTGCCAAACCGTAAATGAACTGAAACCGGAAACCGATATAGATTAAGATGATGAGCATTGCAGAGAAGATGGCGTAGATCGCATTCGTTCTCAGTTCTGCACCGATCTTCGGACCGATCTTGTCTTCTTTCAATATTTTAAATGGATTATTGGGAAATTGTGTCGTCAGTTCTTTTCTTATGACATCCAACGCAGTTGTTCCTTGGGTCTGTTCTGCAGTACGGATCAAAATATCGCTTGGAGAGCCGAAGACCTTGATTTCGCTGCTGCTATATCCCGCTTTTTGGATTGCGTCACGCACCTCCGTAATTGCAGGAGGATTTTCGAATCGGACCAGTACTTCAGTTCCGCCGAGGAAATCGATACCGAAGGAGATACCGCGGACTGCGACGCCGATTAAGCCGATGAAGATGACTCCGAGTGAAAAGGCGTACCAGATCTTTCTGGTTGCCATAAAGTTGATATTGGTTTTTTCTAAAATTCTCATGCTGCAATAGCTCCTAAATCTTATCCAAAATTGATGTCAGTATTTCCGCGGTCGACCATAATGTCGAACACAACGCGTGTAATTACAATGGCAGTGAAGAGGTTCGCCGTCACACCCATCATCAGAGTCAATGCAAATCCTTGCACAGGTCCGCTGCCGAATTGATAGAGAACGATGGCGGTAAACAGCGTCGTAATGTTTGAGTCGAAGATAGCGCTGAATGCTTTGTCGTACCCCGCATCGATGGAGGCACGCATTGTTTTATGCGTGGCCAGTTCTTCACGGATACGTTCAAAGATCAGCACATTCGCATCCACTGCCATACCGATAGACAGTACGATACCGGCTATGCCGGGTAGTGTCAGTGTGCCGCCGAATGCAGCCAGTATCGAAATAACGAACAGAGTATTGATGAACAATGCAACATTCGCCACCATGCCGCCCGTGCGGTAATAAAAGATCATAAACCCGACGATTAACACCAATGCCATTAAGAATGAATTCGTTCCTGCTGAAATGGAGTCTTCACCTAGCGACGGTCCGACGCTCCGCTGTTCCATGATCTCCACCGGGGCGGGAAGCGCTCCGGCTTTCAGGATGATCTCGAGTAAACGTGCTTCATCGATACTTTCCATTCCTTCGATTTGTGACCGGCCGCCGGTGATCTTACCGCGAATATTCGGCGCTGAAAAGACAGCATCGTCCAGTACAATCGCCATGCGTTTGTTAACGTTCGCACCAGTGATCCGTGCCCATTCGCGGGATCCTTCGTTATTCATTTCCATCGTTACGATCGGTTGATTAAAGCTCGGATCGATCGTCGCCTGTGCATTGACGATGACACCTCCGGTCAATTCCGGAGTCCTTTTCAATCCGAACAATGCGTAATATTTCACCCCTTCACTGATGAACAAATGTTTGGAAGAGAAATAAAATGCCATGTCGGACGGCATCAGTTTCTGCACGTCAGGACGTGCGAGCATTCGCACCACTTTGTCTTTGTCATTCTCGGAGACGTACGCTTCTCCGCTGCCTTGTTGATTCGGTCGAGCGAGGAACAAGAACGGATGTTCTTTCGCAAGCTGTTCCGGTGTTTTTTGAGCATCAGAAATAGAGGAGACGCCTGTATCCGAAGCGTTTGTTAATGCAGAAAGAGTATTTTGCTGTTGTTTCGCTGTTTTCGCATCGGTAGTACCGGAGACAGTTGTATCAGTGACCCCTTTACCTGCGAGATATTTGTCGATGGCATCCATCGTTTTATAAATGATCTCAGGGTCTTTCATCAATTTGAATTCCAACAGTGCAGTTCCCTGCAGCAGCTGGCGGACTTCATCTTCTTTTGAGACGCCGGGGAGCTCAATGATGATTCGTCGACCGCCCTGTTTTTGAATGGCTGGTTCGGAAACACCATATTGGTCAACACGGTTTCGGATGATCTCCATCGCACGATCAACTGCTTTATCCGTTTCATCCTGCAGTCGGGCTAGAATTTGATCATTGTCCTCGCGCAGACTTCCAAAGTAACGGCTCAATCGGATCTGTTTTGCTTCAAATGCACGCTTGAAAATAATAATAATACTTTCATCGCTTGTTTGTGCTTCTTTGGAAACTTCCGCCATGATCTGCGTGAATTGATCATCTTTGTTTTTTGCGATCTGCTCCAACATCTTCAATACGTTCACTTCCATAACAACGCGCATACCGCCTTGAAGGTCCAAACCAAGTTTGATCCGTTTTCCCTTTGCTTCCCGGATGGAAACTTCGTTTTCAGAGACAAACTTCGCACTGTCGTCACCGGTGAGGGTTGTTAATTCCTTTTGGAAATTGTATGACTGATAGGTGGGGAAGAGAAAATAGAGTGCTAAAGCAAACGTCGCAACAATTGCAAACAACTTACCGCGATTTTTTTTCACAAATAAACCTCCGCAAAATACAGGTGTTTTTGAATTAAAAGTATTACAAGATTCATGGACGGGAACCGCTGTCTGTCGCATTCCTGCTTCGGCAAGCAACCCTCGTCCTTGACTCAAGGGACAAAAATATAACGCAAAACCGCTCTAAAATCAACGAAAATTTACCGGAATGTAGAACCCGCTTCGTTGTTATTCTTGCGATAATTTTCTACTTTGACCCTGTCGTGCAACTTTTCACCGCAGAATCCGAAAGATTTGAACGGCAATTCACACGAAAATTATTAATGCGCCTCAGAAAAATTCTGCTCCTGACCGGAGCACTTATACTTTCCATCGTTGTCTTCATCCTTAATGCCGTCACGAAGAATGTCGATCTTGACTCCTCTTTCTTGCAGCACGTGCGGACAGTGTGCATTCTGTTCTCATTCGCCGCTATTTATCTCTACCTAAACATTGTCAAAAAAGAAAAGCAGCGGGGAATCGTGCAGGGGATCGGCGCTGTTTCTATCGTTGCCGGTATTTTTTTGGCGATCTATCTTATCATCAGTTTTTTGCCTTTGAAGGGTTTTGAAACCAGGGACTTGACTCTGTTCCCCCGCGACTATCAGACAATCTTTTTCTCTTCGGTGTTCAGCATTGTTGCCGGAATCTACGCGATCGTTTCTCTGCTCTATATACGGGATCTTGTCCTGTATAAACGAAAGAAGACAACGCTGCGAAATTTTGTCATTCTTATCGGCAGCATAGTCACAGCATCCTGTTCTCAACTATTGAACAAACCGCTGGAAGAGTCACTTGTCAGCGGAATCTTTACCGGTATTGCTGTTCTTTTAATCGTGACAAATTCATTCCGGCTTGCCTGGATTGCTTATCTACCAAGAAAAGAAAAAATCTATTCGTTGCTCTACTCGCTGCTGTCATTCTTCGGTTTTCTTGTGATCCTTGTTGTCTTTTCCCAGGAGGCGGGGTGGGCGGAGAAGGGGATACATTATTACAGTTCAGCATTATATACCTTCGTCCAACTCACTTCGATCTTTGGCGCTGTTTATTTCGGAATGTCGTTTAGTAGTACGCTGTTTCATCTTCCTACGGCAGAAGCTTTCGACCGAAAACAGACCGAGATCAGTTCTCTTCACAATTTGAGCCGTCTCATCAACCAGGTTTTTGATCTGAAGGACCTTGCCGAGACAGCGACAAAAATGACAACAGAAGTAGTTCAGGCAACCAGTGTTTGGCTGGAAATCATTCCGACCGAAGGTTCGTTTCATAAGAGCGGATTGATGTCGCACCGGAACATTGATGAACAGGAAATCGAAGCGGTGCTTGCCGGTGATGCGCAATCGGTCCGAGCCGTCGTCTGTGATACAAAAAAAGTGCTGATGATCGATGATGTCAGTTCCGATAAGCGGACAAAACATCTTCCTAAAATGAAGAAAGTCGGTTCGCTGCTGATTGTGCCGTTGTTGTCACATCAGCAAGTGATCGGCATTCTTTATGCGACAAAAGAAATTGATTACGGATTTGATCAGGATGATGTCGATATCCTTTCCGGATTCGCCGATCAGGTTGCGATCGCAATAGAGAATGCTCGATTAATCGAAAAGTCCTTTGAAAAGGAACGGCTGCAACGGGAATTGATGTTGGCTCAGGAAATGCAGAAACGTTTGCTGCCGCAGCAGTTGCCGGTATTCGAGAATGTTGATATGAAGGCGGTCTCCTCTCCGGCGTTGGAGGTTGGCGGCGATTATTACGATATCGTTCAGATCAACAAAGACCTTGTGGGAATTGTTATCGGCGATGTTTCCGGTAAAGGGGTGGGAGCGGCGTTTTACATGGCGGAAGTGAAAGGGATATTCCAATCGTTGGCTAAAATATTTCCATCGCCGAGGGAATTTATGATCAAGGCAAACGAAGCGCTGGTGACAAGCATCGACAAGCGTTCGTTTATCAGCCTGATTTTTGCGACGATAAATATCCGCACCGGCGAGATGATCGTTGCACGGGCCGGGCATTGTCCGATACTTTATATCACTTCCACAACGAAGGAATATATCCGACCGCAGGGGATTGGCCTGGGGATCAAGACCGGGAAAATTTTCAATGACACCATTGAAGATAAAAAAATCATGATGAAAAGTGGCGATGTCTGCGTATTTTATACGGACGGAGTCACGGAGTCCCGATCATCGACCGGTGAAGAGTTCGGGTATGAGCGGCTGTTAGATGTCGTTGCGGCACACAGACACCAGTCTGCTGAGGAGATCAAGGAAGCAATTATTCAAACGGTGTGGAATTACACCGATGCGCAGGGATACCACGACGATTTGACGATCTATGTGGTGAAGTGGTTTTAACATTTAAATTATTTTGACGGCGGAACTAAGTTGAGTATAAACCGTTTATCCTTTTAGGAGCAGGTATGAGCGATTTTAAAGTCACTATTCGATCGAGAGACAACAACATCCATGTCTTGGAGCTGAAAGGGTATCTGGATGCCCACACGACTCCTGTTCTGGAAGATTCGTTCCAGAAGATGCTGATTGAAAAAAAGTTTCGTCTCATCGTCAATTGTAAAGAGCTGACTTACATCTCCAGTGCTGGTTTGGGAGTGTTCATGGCGTTCATCGAAGATGTCCGCGCAAACAGCGGTGATATCAAACTTTCGGACATGTCGCCAAAAGTGTTTAATATCTTCGATCTGCTTGGATTCCCGATGCTGTATGATATTGTTACGTTCGAAGAGGAAGCAGCGCAAAAATTTGAAATGAAACAATAGGATCTGCTAAGGCAGACATCATGACACAGTCATCAATATATCGATCTTCCATTTCGATACCGAGCCAAACGGAACGGCTGAACGACGTACGGGAATTTGTCTCCGGTTTGGCACGGCTGCATGGATTCGGCGAGGATGATGTCAATAAGATCACCATCGCTGTTGATGAGGCATGCACGAACATCATTAAGCACGGGTATGGATACTCGCCCGATCACAGCATTGAAGTGGAGATCATCCGGACAGGCAACGATTTCGAAATTGTAATATCCGATAAAGGGAAACAATTCGATCCCAAGGCGATCCAGACTCCGGATATGAAGGACTATTTGCAGCATTACCGACGCGGCGGTCTTGGCGTATATTTAATGAAGCGGATTATGGATAAAGTGGAATTCGACCTGCACCGCGACAGAAATGTACTGCGGATGATCAAAACTCTTCAATAATTTTGTGACCCAACAACCCCACACATCTCGTTCAGAAAACGAACTGCTCGCACTCTTCGAATTCAGTCAAGTTGTCAACTCCTCACTCGATCTGAACATTATTCTTGATACGTTGTTATTGACAGTGATGGGGAAACTGCTCACCACCAAAGCGGTGGTGCTGCTGAAGAACGAACACAAGAAATTTGTCCTAGTGAGCGGGAAAGGAATTCCGCGCAATAGGATACAACAAGAGCTGGAACTGCCGATACTTCGCCGCATGAATATCCGTGTGGACAAGCGCTTCTCCGAAATCCTCCCGGACATGGGGATAAATCTTCTTTTTCCCATCATTTCGCAGGAGCAGGTGATAGGTTATCTTGGGATCACCGAACATCAGAAACGCCCGATCACCAAGGAACAAAATAAATTTGCCGCAACACTTATCAGCGTATCGGCAACCGCAATTGAAAAGGGATATTCCTTCGGCGAAATAAAATCCATTAACAGGTCATTGGACGAGAAAGTCCACCAGCTAAAGACATTGTTTGAACTTGCCAAAGAGTTCGGCGGGGTACTGGAACAGGATAAACTGCTAAAGCTCTTCTCTTTGACATTGATGGGACAGGTGGGAACAAGCCGATATGCAATCTGCCTGAAATCCGGAAAGAGCATCTATTCAAAGATCTCCGGTGAATATCTGGAGACGGATAAGGCGGCAATTTTTGAACTGGTGAAAACTCCTGTATCGGTCACGGCAATTCCGGAACGGAAACAATATAAAGTCCTCCGCAGTCATCTGGCAAAAGAAAAGATCGTTGCACTTGTTCCGCTGCAAATGCAAAATGAAGTGCAGGGCGTCCTGTGTTTGGGCGAGCGATTGAGAGGGGGTAATTATTCTGAGAGCAATCTGGAATTCATCTTCTCGCTGGCAAATCTTGCATTTGTGTCGCTTGAGAATTCGCGGTTGTTCAATGAAGCGATTGAAAAGAAAAAATTGGAAAGCGAATTGCTGATTGCACGGGAGATCCAGCAGGGGCTGCTGCCGCGGACGCTTCCCGATATCACCGGATTCGAAATTGCTGCGGTGAACATTTCTTCAAAACAGGTTGGCGGAGATTATTACGACGTTATTCCGACGGATGACGGAAAGTACATGATTGCCATTGCAGATGTTTCCGGGAAAGGAACACCGGCTTCGCTATTGATGGCGAATGTTCAGGCGACCGTCCATGCCCTTGTCCCGTTCAATCTGCCGCTTTCCACTGCAACCGCACGCATCAACGATCTGATCTACAGAAATACCGGATCGGATAAGTTCATCACATTCTTCTGGGGAGCCCTGGATCCGGTATCGCGGAATTTTCACTACGTGAATGCAGGCCACAACCCTCCCTTTGTGCTTCGCAAGGATGGAAGGATTGAACGTCTCACCGACGGCGGATTGATTCTTGGAATCATGAAAACGATGGTGCCGTACGAGGAAGGGAACGTTGTGCTGCAGTCCGGCGATGCTGTAATATTGTTTACGGACGGAGTCAGCGAAGCAATGGATAGTAACGGGAACGATTACACCGAAGAGCGTCTGGAATTGTTTGTGAAAGGACAAAAAGGGAGTTCAGCGGAAACGATCCTGACGGAAATCAAAACGGAGATCCAGCGGTACAGCGCCGGGGCGCCGCAATCCGATGATATTACACTGGCTGTGTTCAAAGCCTGCTAGCACTCGGTTGACTCATCCGGTGTGCTTTTGATTTTCGGTTCCTTTTCGTATTTTCCCCCATGCAGAATCACATCGAATATTTCTTCTTTAGGATCCTTTTCGCATTCATTAGATTATTTCGTTTCCGCACCGTGCAACAGATGGGCAGCGCATTCGGAGGAATTATCTTCACTGCAATCGGGCTCCGAAAAAAACTTGTGCTCGATAATCTTCGCCATGCGTACCCGGAAAAGAGTAAAGAAGAAATTTATTCAATTGCACGTGCGTCCTATCGCAACCTCTTTACCGCCTATTTCGAGATTATGTATATGGATAAACTCTCGGAAGAAGAAATCCGGCGGGACATTTCCTTTCCCGATGCAGACAAGATTAATGAACTGCTGAAGCGGGGCAAAGGCCTGATTATTCTGACTGGCCATTTCGGGAATTGGGAATTATGTGCGCTTTCAGTACCTCTTCTGGTGCCGCAAAAATATACCGTCGTCGTTCAAATACAGCGAAATCCGTTCATCAATGAATTTATGAGACACATGCGCTCCCGGTTCGGCACGAAATTGGTGGTGATGGAGCGCGCACTGCGGGAATCGTTGCGTGCGCTCTCCAATAATGAAGCAGTTGCACTGATTGCTGACCAAAGCGGACCTGAAAGCGGCATCTATACCAATTTCTTCGGACGTCCTGCTTCCACGCACCAGGGACCGGCTGTTTTTCAGGTTCGCTCCGGTGCGCCGATGATTCTGGTTATGCTCATCAGGGAGGGGATAGAAAAATTCCGGATTGAATTGGAAGAGATCGATACCAACGGCCTGACCGGAACCGATGCGGATAAGATGCAAGAGATCACCAATCGTCACGTGCAAGCATTAGAGCGTTACATCCGTCGGTACCCGGAGCAGTGGTTGTGGATGCACAAACGGTGGAAGCATACGGAATTCTATCTGCAGAAACATTCAAATCCGAAAGTACCCACACAGTGAATCCTCCGAAACGCATCCTCGTTTTTCAAACAGCTTTTCTGGGTGATGTGATTCTTACACTGCCGATGGTTCAGGTGCTGCATGAACATTATCCGGAAGCGGTGATTGATGTGGTCACGACACCGAAAGCAGCGGAATTCCTGTCGAATCATCCTGCAATTGGCGATATCATCAAATATGATAAGCGCAAAACACAAAAAGGATTTCGCGGCATTCTGGCAATGGCGATCTTTCTCAGAAGAAGGTCCTACGATCTTGCCATTGTGCCGCATCGTTCTTTCCGTTCGTCCTTGGTGGTGGCTGCAAGCGGTATTCCCGTACGGATTGGATTCTCAACGGCAGCGGGGAAGTTCTTCTATAACAGGATTGCGGCATATGATACGTCGCAGCACGAAGTAGAACGGAACCTGGCGCTGTTGAGGCCTCTGAATATCGAGCCCGCCCGGAAAGTACTTCCAACACTCTTTCCTTCACTGCACGATGTTCAATCTACGGATAAGTTTTTATTTGAACGGGAGATACTCCGGCAGAATTTTATGATCGCAATAGCACCGGGATCGGTATGGAATACCAAGCGATGGCTTCTGGAACGGTTCGCCGAACTTGCATCTCTTCTGGCGCACGATGGATATGAAGTCCTTATCATCGGAGGACCGGAAGATGAAGCATTGGGAAAAGCAATAACTGAACTGACAAAACACAAACAGATATATGATGCAACCGGAAAATTGTCGCTGTTACAATCTGCTGAAGTGATTCGCCGGTGCAAGGTATTAGTGACTAACGACAGTGCTCCTCTTCACATCGGTGTTGCCGTCCGAACGCCGGTAGTTGCCGTTTTCGGAGCGACTGTTCCAGAATTTGGTTTTGCCCCGTACGGCGAACATGATGTTGTCGTCGAAACGATGGGTTTACCATGCAGGCCATGTGCGATCCATGGCGGCAATACCTGTCCCATCGGAACATTTGTCTGCATGAAAAATATTGAAACGCGGATGGTATATGAGAAAGTGCTGCAGGCTGTGGACAAATGAACAGTGTTTTGCAATACAGGATCAAAGAAGAACTTCAGCGCTTTCACAACTCCTCAATTCCCCAACTGTAGCTTAAAACTCCGACGAATCTCCTGTATCCAGCGAATCCGAACTTACATGTAAATCGCATTTGGGCGGGAGATATTTCGAGTTGAATATTTCCGTGATCTTCACCGGGCAGAACTCCGTTGCTAATTTCTTCGTGTCGGCACAAATCGTATCCCTTTCAACGCCGTACGGAATCCTGAAATACGGCTGCGTCACTGGAATGCTCTTATCTTCATACACATATTTCATGAATCTCCCGAACAGCGGAGCAGCAGCGCGGCCTCCCTGTCCGTCCGCTGAATTGAACGTGACCGCCTGGTCATCAAAACCAATCCACACTCCTGCAGCAAGCTGGGGTGTAAAACCGACGAACCATGCATCGGCATATTCCTGAGTAGTGCCGGTCTTTCCTCCTGCCGGGAAATGGAAATAATTTCTAACTCTCATTCCGGAACCCATGTTGATGACATCTTCCATCATGTTCGTCATGATATATGCCGTTTCTTTGCTCAATACTTCTTTCTTTTCCGGGAAGTTTTCCTCGATCACATTGCCGTCTTTATCCTCGATCTTTAGAATAGAATTCGGCTCGACCAGTACTCCTTCATTTGCGAACACTCCGAATGCGGAAGTCATCTCTAGCGGTGTTAGCTGTGCAGTTCCGAGAGCGATCGACTCGAACGGAGGAATGGGGGACTTGATTCCCATGCGTTTTGCATATTCAACAACCTGTTCTTTTGGTGCGATCTCCATGATCGCGCGGACGGTCACCAAATTGAGCGAATGGGTCAGCGCATTCCGTAACGTGGATTTTCCGCCGACATCTCCCTCAAAATTCCCCGGTGTCCATCGAGTGCCGTCTGCCATCTCTACAGTTACCGGCTGGTTCAGAAGCTCGTACGTCGGGGGATATCCATTGTCTATGGCAACGGTGTAAACAAAAGGCTTAAATGAAGAACCGGGTTGACGACGGATCTGCGTCACGTGATTCAAGCCATAACGGAACGTTCGGTAGTTTCTGCCGCCGACCATAGCACGGATACCGCCGGTTTTTGGATCGATTGCGACAAATCCAACCTCGATGGATTGCCAAACGTGTTTTACCGAATCAACGAAACGCTGGTTGCCCTTTAAAGCAGCAAGCATACTGTCCTTGTTGCCCGATGAACGATAGAGCGACGATTGTTTTGCGGCACGGTCAAGGATCCTTTCCAGCAATCCCTCTTTCTTTTCCCAAGACCAGATTTGATTAAACTGTTCTTGTTTTTCAGCGAGATGCTCGTCCACCGCGCGGTTCGCATACGTCTGCATTCTGGAATCGAGCGTGGTATATACGGAGAGGCCTTCCCGATAAATATTGAATCCGTATTTCTCCGCTTTATCGCGAAGCTGCTGCCGGATGTATTCGACAAAATGCGGAGCCAGACCGAGCGGCGCTTCTTCGTTCGTTGAATAGGTCAATGTTTCTGATTTGACCTTATCCGCTTGTACCTGCGATAATTTTCCTTCCTGTACCATTAATGACAATACCAGATCACGCCGCGCTATTGCACGCTCCGGATGACGAAGAGGATCGAAGTACGCAGGTCCGTTTAATATGGCGACGAGCATTGCCGATTCACCGATCGTCAATTCACTTACGGGTTTCCCGAAATAAATTCCGGAAGCAGCGGAGATACCGTAGACGCTCCGTCCAAAATAGATCTCGTTGAGATACATCTCGATAATCTCTTTTTTGGTAAAGTTCTTTTCGATCTCGACGGAAGTGAAAAATTCACGAAATTTCCTGGTTGCTTTATCGAATGCGCTTTCCTCAGCTTGTTGAAATCCGTATAAATTCCTGGCAAGCTGCTGCGTGATGGTGCTGGCACCTTCCTTTAAACGCAGCGCAAACACATTTTTCACCAATGCCCGGAGGAACCTCCAGGGCGTAACTCCCCAATGCTGATAAAAATTCTTGTCTTCAGTGGAAATGAGTGCGTCGATGACACTCTGCGGGATTGAATCGTACGGAACATATAATCTGTTCTTTGTCGAGTAAAACGTCCCGAGAACCTCGCCGTCTATGGAATAGACTTTGGTTGCCAGTTCCGGTTTAGGATTTTCCAGTTCTTCTAACGAAGGAAGTCCCGAAATAATGTAATTGTAATAGACCACCAACAACAGAAGACACACTCCAGCAACGCCTAAAAAATAGTAACGATATTTTTTAAAGAACCCTCTGCTACGCTTCAACAATTCGCTTCGGTATTGCGGATCGTTGAAATATTTTTTCATTTCTTCAGAACTATATTTGGGTTTTTTCTTTTCTGCCATGTGTTCAGTACTCTTTGCTCACAGGTTATTTTCTTGATCGCTTTTTGGGCGCAGTTTTGGATTCTGTTTTTGTTCTTCGCGGTGCGGCTGTGTTTGCCTTTTTGCCGTTCCAGACTTTCAGGGAGATTGTCTTACCGTCGAATTCCGCATAGGTGTTATGGGTTATCCAATCGCCAAGATTTAGATACATTCCTTCACCGATTGATTTTTCCATTGGCGTATGCCGGTGTCCCATGATGACAATATCATATCCCTCGGCGATCTTTTTATCGGCATACTTCACCATTCCGTCTGTTTCGCCATAATCCTTATGCCCCGTATATTGCCGGCTGGTTTTTGATGAACCGCGTGCGATCGGTGCGGTCCAATCGGGATGGAAAAGGGAATAAAGGAAGATGCTGACAGGACTGCGAAGGATTTTCTTCAGAATACGGTATCCCGTATCGTTTAGTGCAAGACCGTCTCCGTGATGAAAAAAGAACTTTTTACCATGCAGCGTCATTCCGAACGGTTCTTTGTACACCGGAATTCCGAGTTCTTTCGGAAAAAAATCCTTCAACCAAAAATCGTGATTGCCGGCAACATAATGCACTGCAATGCCGCTTTCCACCAGATTCGCCAGTTTGGAAAGAACATGATGAAATCCCCGCGGAATCACCGATTTGTATTCGAACCAATAATCAAATAGATCTCCCATAATGAAAAGCTGATCGCCGTGTTGCTGCACGTGCGAAAGGAAGGAGAGGAGTCGCTGTTCCTTCTCTTTCTCTTGCTGCTTATCCTGAAGTCCTAAATGTACATCGGAAAAGAAGAATATCTTTTTCATCTGGAAACGTTGATGGTGATTTCAAAGGATTGTGAGTATCGATTGCACCACCCGTCCTTATCAGAACAGAAGAAATAAAACAATTTTCCCTTCAGCACCTGCTTTCCGGTTGCGGTCCCGGATTTTGCTTTCACTGAAAAGACTACCGGATGATCGGCATCGAGATACGCATTCTTATCTTTGTGCAGCTGCGGTGCTCCGAGTACTTCGAAAAGGGAGTTTTTTTCCAGTTTCATTTCAAATGCCGGATTGGTATTGACATGGATGCCTTCGACCGGCGAGAAGGAAAATTCCAGATTCATTGATTTCGTGAGAGCAACGGTTGCAGGGTATTGCAGTTCCACAGTAACATGCTCATTCTCTGAATAGATGCGTTTTTCGGTCGACGGAAGAAGCAACAGCACAACTGAAAAAATTACACTGATCATGCTTGGATCTCCTGAATAGTTCTCACATGTTCTTTATCACTCACTCTTTCCAACAGGATCAGTCCGACAACGAAGAACAATCCGATCGTTAATACGGAAATCCGCTGGTCTCCTGTAATATACGAAATCAGTCCAAACAAAAAAGTGCCGACAACGGCGGACGCTTTGCCGCACAATCCGTCATAGAATCCGAAAAATTCTGCTTCCCGTTCTTTCGGTGTCAATTGCGCCATCAAACTGCGGCTGGATGCCTGGGACGCGCCCATGGAACTACCGGCGATTGCACCGATCACATAGAACATCTCTTTTGATTGCACGAAATACGCACCGGCAACGACCAGTATCCAAATAACAAGATTCACAGCAATGGTCCGTTTTGCGCCGATCTTATCCGTGATCACGCCAAAGAACAACGAACCGGCGATACCCGAAGCTTGAACGACGGCAAAAAGTACCAGAACATCCTGCAGCGAAAAATGAAGTGTTTGCGTTGCAAATATCGAGGCGAAAGAGATCACTGTGAGGATACCGTCATTATAGATAAAGAAAGCGATGAGAAATCGGGAGACATTTTTGTAATTCTTCAAATGGCCGACTGTTTCTTTCACACGGAGGAAGCCGGCTTTTACATAGGACACTTTATATTGGAATGTCATTTTGTGATCCCTCAGGAAAATGAAGAGGGGTGCGGAAAAGAGCAAAAATATTCCCGCTGCAATTGCGAAGCTCAGTTTGACGTTCGGCAGATTCTCTGCGGCGAATCCGCGGGCATACAGCGGCATTGCGATAATCAGTGTAACGAGCGATCCGACATACCCCATGGCAAAACCGTAACCGGACACACGTCCGTAGCTTCGTTCCGTGGTAAGATTAGGAAGGAAGGCATCATAAAATACAAGACCTCCTTCGAAACCCACGTTGGCAATGATGAATAACAGCATGCCGATGCCTATCATGCCGTCATCCACAAAGGCGAGCATGGCGGTTGCGATGATGCTAATGATAGTGAAACCGAACAGGAAACGTTTTCTGCGGGAAGAAAAATCAGCCGCCGCGCCGAGTACCGGAGCGATGACTGCTGTGAGAAGCATGGAGATGCTAACAGCGATCCCCCAGAGCAGGTCCCCTTTGCCGCTGCCGCCTGCGACGATCTCTTTGAAATAGAGTGAATACCCGACAGCGACTATCATTACGGAGAACGATGTATTGGCAAAATCGAAGAGTGTCCAGACGAAGATTTGGAATCGGTTGGATTGGGTGGATGTCGGGGTCATCGAAAAAATATTATGCGCGGGACTTCTTCGTTTGAGTTTCCAGCAATCCGCGTCCGGTTTTATTGAGCAATCCTTCTTTTTTCAGGTCGATCAAGACCGCATCCATGATGCCGTTGATGAAAGTGCCGCTGCTTTCGGTGCTGTAGTCTTTGGCGATCTCGATCGCTTCGTTGATAGTCACTTTGGGTGGAATATCCGGGAAGAACAACAACTCGCACAGGCTCATGCGAAGCAGGATCTTATCGATTAAAGCAATACGATGGAATTCCCAATGTTCTGTCTTGGACTTCAACCGTTTGTCCATCTCTGCCTGGTGAGCGATGGTCTTAATAAAGAGGGATTGCGCAAAGTTAAAATCAGATTCGGTATCCTGAATTTCGCTGAGGATCGTGTCGACGATATGCTGCGGTGCATCTTTGGAGATCTCAAGTGCATACAATGACTGCAATACGAGTTCGCGGATATGCCTGCGCTTGGGTATTTTTTGTTCTGTCATAGTGAAAAGATACGGAAAAATGAGGAGCGTTGCCACAGTTTATATAGTGCGGCGGCTGAGTGGCCGGAAAAACTTTTTTGCTCTGCCATGATTTCACAGTGAGAATTTCGTATTTTCATGGCGTATGTTATCCAAATTACTGCCGACACCGTCAGACATTCCCTTAGAGCAGACCGTTTCGCTTCGCGAAAACATCCGCATGCATTTGTTTGACGGTTCGTTGTATGTTCTTGGCATGAGCATCGTCTCCGTGCAGACCATTTTACCGATCTTTATTAAAGAATTGGGCGGCAGTCCGTTAGCAATCGGTTCTGTGCAAGTGCTATGGACCATCGGACAGAATATGCCGTCGTTGATTATTGCTCATTACATCCAGCGGCGTGTTTTATTCAAACCCGCCATGGTCTCATGGGGATTAGCGCACAGATTGATGCTGCTTGTGTGCAGTATTGCAGCATACTATCTCGTGGGTTCTATTTCGCCGGACGTTGCGGTGCCGTTGTTCCTTCTTTTTATTTTCCTAATTCCAGCAATAGGAAGTTTCTCCGGGCTGCCCTGGTTCCAGGTCTTCACCAAAACTGTCCCGGTGAAATTGCGCGGCAGGTTGATGGGTATCCGTCAATTGCTTGGTTCGGCAGCAGGTGCCATTGGAGGGACGATCATCGCATTCGTGATTTCTTCCGTCGTTTTCCCGGAGAATTTCGCACTGCTCTTCCTTTGTGCCTTTATTGTTACGATGGCATCGTTCTATTTCTTGATCCAAATAACGGAACAACCGTCCCCTGCTATTCGTACGGATATTCAGCAACTCAATATTATTGCCAATGCAAAAAGGATTATCAGAACGGATCGGAATTACCGGAATTTTCTATTTGCCGATGTCTTTCTTTTGTTGTCACTAACAGCATCGTCATTCTATTCCGTCTATGCGGTCGAAAAATTTTCCCTGCCGCCTTCTTATGCCGGCACCTTTACGGCGATCGTTATGATTACCAATATCGCAGCCAATATCGTCTTCGGCATTATGGCGGATACTTATGGACACAAGGTGAACCTTCTCGTATTTGCTGCTTGTTCAGCCGGTGCGGGACTAATTGCGATTATATCAACGAACATCTTGATGTACGGGTTTGTCTTTATTTTTCTTGCATGCGCCGTCCAGTTGCAGGCGATCTCACGGCAGTCCTTTCTGGCAGAAATGTGCAGCGAACAGGAACGCCCGTTGTATGTCGGAATCACTAATTCATTCACCGCGCCGGCTGTTATTTTCGGACTTGTCTTCGGCTGGATGGTTCCGTCCGTTGGATATGCCACAATTTTTTTCATCACGACATTGCTTGCGGCGATTTCGTTTCTGATATTATACCGGTCTGTTACAGAACCAAGGAATAATCATTGAATGAAACCGATCTCAATAAAACAAACCGATCCGGAAACAATTACCTTCACATGGGATGACAATCTCATCACTCCTTTAACGATTCGATTGCTGCGGGATGAATGTCCCTGTGCCGAATGCAAAGGGGAGACGATACTGATGCAGCAAATACTTCCCGTCGTGAAACCGAAACTGCCCGGGCACTATACTATCACCTCCATTGTGCCGGTAGGGAGTTATGCGATACAAATTTCATGGGGAGACGGACATGCGACCGGATTATATTCCTGGGACTATCTGCGAAATCTACACTTCCGTTCGAAATGAATAATCTCGCGGCTCCGAAACAGTCATTAGGATTAGCGGCGGAGTATTTACTCAATAGAGAATAAAATCATCACAACATCAGGGGATTGAATGAACAAAAAGCTTCGCAACGAGCTAATCTACCGAGCTCTTAAGGCGAAAGAAACATCCTACTCGCCGTATTCTCAATTTAGAGTTGGGTCTGCTGTCCTTACCGGCGACGGAGAGATTTTCTCTGGTTGTAATGTGGAGAATGCTTCGTACGGTCTTGCCATCTGTGCTGAACGCAATGCCGTGTTCCAGGCCGCATTTGCCGGCAAACGAACGATAGCAGCTGTTGCTGTTGCTTCGGACGAAAAAGGTTTCCTGACACCGTGCGGAGCATGCCGTCAGGTGATATCCGAGTTTGCAGACGGAAAGACGGAGATCATCCTGGTGAATGCCGGCGGGAAGTCAAAATCGGTTCCGTTCGAAAAATTATTCCCCACACCGCCTGATCTTCATCAATTGAAAAAATAACATGCTGATCATCATAGCGAGTACCCGAACACCGAAAGTGAATGGAGTGAAGAAAGCAATAATGAAGCTCTCTTCACACTTTGGATTCGATCCATCCGTGGTGCATTATGATACACGTCAGGTAGGAAGCGGTGTTCCCGACACACCTACGTCCGCAGAAGAATTAATGCTTGGCGCACAGCAACGTGCAGCTGCTGCTTTCGACAGAACGGTGTCTGGGATTGTGATGAGCGTCGGTGTCGAAGGAGGATTGTTTACGCTGAGGGGAACGACGTTCTTACAATCCTGGACATGTGTGCATGACGGAACAGAATTTCATTTTGGTTGTTCAGGGGCAGTTGAGATCCCTGTTGCGTTGATGCATGATGTCCTTCATAAGAATATCGAGCTCGGTATTGCTATCGATTCGTTCGCACAGCGAACCGATGTACGGAGCAATCAGGGGACATTCGGTATTTTGACGAATGATCTTATCACCAGGGAGGATTCGTTCGAAACATCGGCTATTTTTGCGTTTACGCCGATCTTCAACAAGGTTCTCTATGGCGTTTCACGGGTAAAAAGTTAACAGAGCCTTAACATGGACTGCATTGTTGCAATCCCATTTCTTCTTTATATTGCCGTTGCGTTGAAAGGAAGATAATGAAGCAAAAAATACTTATTGCAGATGATGAACGTGATATTGTCGATTTCCTGAAATACAATCTTGAAAAAGAAGGTTTTGACGTACTTACTGCGAAGAACGGTATCGAGGCACTCTCTCAGGCGAAGAAAAATCCAAATCTGATTCTGCTTGATGTTATGATGCCGGAAATGGACGGATTGGAAGTGGTACGGACGTTGAAAAAGAATCCTTCAACCGCACATATCCCGGTTGTTTTCCTGACGGCCCGCGGTGCCGATGTGGATGAGATCGTCGGTCTGGAACTCGGCGCTGACGACTATATCACAAAGCCGGTCAGCATTCCGAAACTGATCGCCCGGATCAAACTGGTGCTGCGGAAAAAATCTGCACCCAAAGGGGATGAGGGTGTCAACGGCGATCTGCTGAAACACGGCATCTTGGAGATCAACCGTTCCCGTTATAAAGTGTTCGTGAATAAAAAAGAGGTATTTTTCCCCAAAAAGGAATTCGAGGTATTGTCGTTTCTGGTAAAAAATGCCGGAAAGGTTGTAACGCGGGAGACGTTGTTGTCGCAGATTTGGGGGAGCGATGTGTATGTGATTGACAGGACAGTGGATGTGCATATCCGCAAGATTCGTGAAAAGCTCGGTGTAAAGGCCGATTATATCGACACCATTAAAGGGGTCGGATACCGGATGAAAGAATTGTAATGCGATCCCGGAGAGAGTCCGGGATTTTTTTTTCTTCTGAAAAACATGTAGGAAATATTTCAAGGAAACCCGTATCTTTCCCCGTATGTATTCTCTTCGATTCCAACTTCTTGCCGCTACGTTGATCGCCGCCCTCGGCGGTGCAGCAGCATTTTCATTTTCGTCTTCGCTCTTCCTTTCGTTGACCGTGTTATGCGGCATTATTATTATTTCATACGGCATTCTCTATTTTTTTGTCTACCGTCCGGTAACACATCTTCACCGTGTTATTGCTGCACAGTCGAACAAGCAGTCCGTACATCGGGCAATGATCAGTTCGTCCGATGAGTTCCAGCGCATTTCCGATGCAGTGAATTCGATGCTGGAATCTTTTCGTGCCGATATCAGTCAGATGGTGAAACTGGAGCGCGTTCGCAGCGAGTTCCTGGGAAATGTTTCGCATGAACTCCGCACCCCGTTGTTCGCAACACAGGGATTGATAGAAACTCTGTTGCACGGAGCGCTGGAGGATAAAAAAGTGAAACGCGATTTCCTGAAGAAAGCGCTGAACAATATCGAACGTCTCAATTCCCTCCTTGAGGAGTTGATCGATATCTCCCGCATAGAATCAGGTGAGATGAAACTACGATTGAGATATTTTGATATCGTACCGATGCTCGCTGCCGCCGTTGCAGATCTGCAGTCATATGCGGAGCAACGGAACATCACATTATCCATGAAGGGTTTGCTCGACCGTGAAATTGAAGTGCTCGGAGACCGGGAACGGCTTCAGCGGGTCATCGTCAATTTGGTGGAGAATGCGATCAAGTATTCCGAACCGAAGGACTCAGTGACTGTTGCCTTTACGGAAAAACCGGATAGTATCGAGATCTTTGTCGAAGACACCGGCATCGGGATCGCACCGCAGCATCTGCCGAGAATCTTCGAACGATTCTATCGTGTCGACAAAGATCGCTCTCGTGATGTTGGCGGCTCTGGGTTAGGTCTTGCCATTGTAAAGCATATCCTGGAGGCGCATCATTCGACCATCGCGGTTGAAAGTGCAGTTGGCCGCGGAACGAGATTCACATTTGCTCTGAAAAAAGGGAGCACTGAGTAAACCAAACCAAACCGTCGTACCATTCACTGTATGCTATGACAGCACCCTCCATCAAAGGCCGGGGTACAAATTCCAATCCGGACAATCGGTTCGAAAAGGTCTCCTATGAGATGATGGAGGAGGAGTTTGATGCCGTACGAAAGATTACCACGCAGTATTTCTTCGACACAACGAAATCCGCTCTCGCTAAAAACGATTCTCCCGATATCGGGTTCACATATGATTTGAATCCATACCGCGGCTGCGAACACGGCTGTATCTATTGTTATGCGCGTCCAACGCATGAATATCTCGGATTTTCTGCAGGACTGGATTTCGAGACGAAGATCATGGTAAAAAAAGAGATCCACAAACTGCTCGAAAAAGAGTTCAGGAAAAAATCATGGAAACCCTCCACAATTTCACTCTCCGGCAATACGGACTGTTATCAGCCGATCGAGCGGAAACTGGAATTAACGCGTCGCTGCCTTGAAGTGTTTTTGAAATTCCGGAATCCCGTTGGAGTGATAACAAAGAATGCCCTCGTTACGCGGGATATCGATATTCTGAAGGAACTTTCCCGGCAACAGCTGGTGACGGTTACTCTCACGATAACGACATTGGATAAGGAACTGCATAGGAAAATGGAACCAAGGACTTCCGCACCGGAACAGCGGTTGAAAGCGATTGAAACGCTTGCGAATGCGGGAATCACGGTTGGCGTTAGCCTGGCACCGGTGATTCCCGGACTTAATGACAGCGAAATGCCTGCAATACTGAAACGGTCGAGTGAGCACGGAGCAACATTTGCTTTTTATACGATGGTTCGGTTGCCCTATGCTGTGAAGGACCTTTTTCAGGAGTGGCTGCAACGGGAATATCCCGACAGAGCGGGAAAAGTGTTGAACAGGATCAAAGAGATGCGTGAAGGTAAACTAAACAGTACAGAATTTGGGAAGAGAATGTCGGGGACAGGGGAGATTGCAGATTCCATTGCACAGTTGTTTGAACTGACATGCAAGAAATACGGATTCAATACCCGAGAGTACAGGTTCCAAACAGAAAAGTTCTCCGGGGATCAGAGCGGACAGATTGATCTGTTCGGATAGTTCACTGTATGTGTTTCACACTAACATTACACAGAGTACAAAAAAAACGCCGGTCAAGAGTAGATGACCGGCGTTTTTTGTTCAAACAATTTTATCTGTGTGCGATCGGATCCGGGTTTCCGTCAGGATCATTCTTGACGGTTCCATCAGAAGCAACGTTCCCCAGCAATAAAATTCCTGCAACGTGCGGAGTAGCCATCGATGTTCCGCTGATGGTATTGGTTCCGCCGTCTTTCCATAACGAGAGAATGCTCGACCCTGGTGCACAATAATCCACCGGCGGATTCCCATAATTTGAATAGGAAGCCCAATTGTCACCGGATGCCATTGCCGAGATCGTATAAATATTCGCACCATTTGCACGAGCGGGAGATTTTGTTCCAGCATTGGTGCTTTCATTTCCTGCCGCAAGAGCGAACTTGATCCCTTTGGATGCTGCATTGACCACTGCATCATCCAACGCTTGTGAGGCGCTGCCGCCAAGACTCATGTTTGCCACATCGCCATTAGCGCCGTTTGCCGCAACATAATCGACGCCGGCGATGATCTGTGAGTATGTTCCAGAACCGCGTCGGTTTAAAACTTTAACTGCAACGACGGTTGCTCCGGCGGCAACACCGACGACGCCGACAGTATTATTTTTTGCAGCGATAATACCCGCACAATGTGTACCATGCCCGTTATCATCATCTGCCGTTGAAGTTGTTGAAACGAAATTACGGCTGCGTGCAACATCAACAGTCAAATCCGGGTGGTCTAAGTCAACACCAGTGTCAATGATCCATGCAACTTTACCGACACCATTTCCGGCTCCGCCAACGCGGGCAATACCCCACGGCGTAGTTTGTGCCGGGAGTCCACCACCACCGCCGCCAGGTTTTGCCAATGTAATTACGCGGTCCTGTTCAATATACGCTATGGAAGAATTCTTTTTTACTGCATCTGCTTCAGCGGATGTCATTCGTACCGTGAAACCGTTCAAAGAATGTGAGTACACATTTTGAACTGCGTCTGCGCTGATACCGTTCTCTTCAAGCAACAAATTTACTGTAGCAGCAACATTGTTTGTTTTGCCGAGAGTACTTTTGAAGACGACGATATATTGCCCTTCAATCGGTGCATCGCTCATCGCGACATCATCCGTTGTTACAATTCCTTGTTGTGAGGATGAGGTCGGAGCCTGTTCATCCCGGCATCCCTGCAACACAATACCGGAGAGAAATACAATTGTAACTAAAAGGGAGAGAAGAGACCGATGTTCCCCTGTGCGCGAAAACAATTTCATAGCGTACTCCTTTAGTTTGATGGTGGGTTAAAAGTTTATAATTGTAAAACAATTGAAAGTAACCTAATCAGACTATTTTGTCAAATTAAAATTGTCAATGAATGAACCACAAAGGTTACAAAAATAGAAACATTTACTGAGATTGGTTCTTGTTATTTGACCGATGAGATCGTACTTTTTTCCATGAAAATTCTCGTTACCGGCGGCAGCGGTATGGTTGGCAAATATATCGTCGATGAGTTATTGGCGCATCATCATTCCGTCGGGGTGTTGGACCTTCTTCCGCCGAAACAAAAAGATGTCCGATTCCATCATGTGGACATGCTTCAACTGCCGGATGTTGAAGATGCTGTGGCAGGATATGATGCAGTCATCCATTCCGCAGGCATCCCGCATCCGCTGAATGATCCTGCAGACCGGGTCTTCTTTGTGAATGTAAACGGAACGTTTAATGTTTTGGAAGCGGCTGCACGGAACGGTATTAAAAAAGTCGTCTTCACATCCAGCGAATCGACGCTCGGATTTGCGTTTATGAAAAACCGGATGGTTCCGGAGTATGTGCCAATTGATGAACAACATCCGTTGCGGCCGCAGGATCCGTACGGATTGAGCAAAGTAATCGGTGAACAGATCTGTAGAAGTTATACATTGCAATACGGAATACGGACGATTTGTCTGCGGGAACCGTGGATATGGGTGCCGGAGGCAGAACAGCTTCAGTTTTATCAAAGTCTGATCGATGAATACCGAAACTGGCATAAGAATCTCTGGACCTACGTGCATGTGTATGATGTCGCCCGGGCTCACCGGCTTGCTGTGGAAACCGAACTGGAACACCTGCATGAAGTATTCTTTATCACGGCGGCGAAGAACTGGACCGGAAGAGATTCATCGGAACTGCTCCGTGAATTCTATCCTGAAATTTCAACGATCCGCGAAAGCTTCATCGGTTCAGATGCGATTATTTCCCATCAGAAAGCAAAACAGTTGTTAGGATTTACTCCGCTTTATTCGTCAGACCATTTACTGCGGCCATGAAGAAATTCCATTCGGTGTTGATCGGATTGCTTGTTGTATTGCTGACGGCATTTGTTCATCCACAGATGCTGCCGCAGCCGTCCCTTGGATTGGATTCCAACAGTGCTGCCATCCGCTTTGAACGGAATGTAAACACCTACTTTTGGAATGCGAATGCACAATACCTTCTCAGCACGGATGATTACTTTTTGCGGATGAATGACAACTTCACATCAACATTCATTAAAAGCCAGTTCAGCTCGTACCGCGACGAACAGAATTTTTCTCTCAGTACGTCAAAGAAAGTATCCGGACCGTTTGCAATTGCCGCAGAGGCGCAATCGTTCGTCCTTTCGGATAATCAAAATCTTGGCAGCAGCAATGCGGGTATTCATTCGGGGGCGGTTGGGATCACCTATCGTCCATCACGGCAATTCTTTGTCACTCCGATGATTGGTGTGCGGTTCGACAAACAACAGTTGCAGCATGATAACGGAATGAATTATCGGCTCTCTACCGAAGGCGATTCGCTGGAATTCAGCGATTACCGGGCAGGGTTTTCCGGCAGGTTCAACCACAGCAACATGGAAAACCGAATCTTCAGCAACAATCAAGCAGCAATGAATATCGCCACACAGTTTTCTGACGCTTCCACCGACAGCATTCAGGTGCGATGGATGATGAACCGAAATGATTTTTATGTACCGGCTGATTCAAATATCCTTAATGCGTTCGGTACATCGCTGAACGTTCGCGCCCGGACGGAACGGATATGGGGCGTCCAGAATATTCTTGCTTACGAAATTGGTTCGGGATTCCATGCGAAGTTGGATATGAACATTGAATCGCGGACGATTCTGAATGCATTTAAATACAAATCGTTGTCAGTTCTTTCCGCGATCCCGTTCAACACTACCGTGCAGGAATTTCGGCTGGAAGGGGGGCTCACTGTGCAGTATCTCTCAATGGAAACGTTTGCCACAGCAGGTTTTCAATTGGGTGAACGAAATGAGAAACATTTACTGGAAAGGATTGAAGGAGCAGATGAACCGTTTCAAGAGAACCGGGCGAGACAGGAATCTCGTTTGGACAATAATGCTTACCGCAATTCCTTATCAACCATGATCGCACAGCAGCTCTCTTCCTACAACGAACTTCAGTTCTCCGGTTCAATCAGTCTGGTACAATATGACACTCCCGATACGATCAATACAGACGACCGCGATGAATTGCTGGTAAACCTTTCGCTGCGGGAATCCCATTGGTTCTCATCGGCGTTCCAGGCTTCCGTCACTGCGGAAGCAACCGTCGCACATCTCGTCTATCTCTCCCGTGAAAAAAGCGCCAACAATAACTGGAACAGAATTTTCCGCCTGCAGCCGGAATTGGTATTCCAGCCGGACCGCACTTTCCGTATGTTCAATGCATTCGAAGTGCTGGCGAACTATACGGTCTTCGATTTTGAGGCACTGGTTCCTTCTGTGAAAAGTTATTCGTACCGGCAAGTTGCATTTCTTGATTCAACCTCGTATGATATGACACGGAAGATCGGATTGGATATGGTCGCATCAGTCCGGATTTTTGAACGGGGAGAACTGCACTGGCAGGAGTTTTCAGAACGTCCTCTGCAACGGATGGAAGAGGTCACATTTTCTCCGCAGGTACGTTATTCGTTCAAGGGCCAGTGGTATTTTGCCGTCGGATTCCGTTCCTTCGCCCAGAAACGGTTTAATTATAAGAACAATATCCGGCAGTTCGAAAGTACATTTCTCAGCGCTGGACCGACGACCAGAATAGTCATTCGCCTTTCGCAGGATTCGATCGTCGAAGTCAGAGGTTGGAAAGAGTTCCAACATCAAAGCGGAGGAAAGATTCAAGAGTTTTCCAATATGACAATGAACGTGCGATATACTTTTTGATGTTCCGAAAAAAAATGAAAATCGGACGACCACACCGTTGACAGGTATTCGGTGAATTCACGAAGCATGCAGAGCTCAGCAATGAAAAAGCAAACACAGGCCTTCCAGTTGAAGATTCCCAGCAGCCGCAAGAATATCCACCTTGTGGAAGAATTCTTCCGGTCCACGAACAAGGCGTTCAATCTCCCGGATGAGAAACTGCATGCGCTGCTTGTTTCCGTGACTGAAGCGGTCAACAATGGCATTATTCACGGAAATAATAATGACGAATCAAAATATGTTACGCTCACATCGTCCATGCGGGGAAGGACGGTGACGATAAAAGTGAAGGATGAGGGGATGGGATTTACACCGGAAACTGTCGCTAATCCTCTGAGCGAGGAGAATCTACTGAATACGGGAGGGCGCGGTGTGTTTTTAATGAAAGCATTCATGCAGTCGGTAAAATATAATAAAAAGGGGAACGAAGTCACGATGGTGATGAAACTATAGGAGGAGTAAATTGCGATGTGCTTTCCGGGGGGAAGAAACCGCAGTACACACCATACACGGTATTCGATTGATGCAATCAAATCATTGATATTCAATCGCTTGTTGGGTATATTTAAACATAAACCAGAAAGTACCTGACATTCAGTATGGCAATAGGAACGGAAAAAGATTCTCAAAAGAAAATGATCGGCGAACTGCTGAAAGCAGCCGACCGGCATATCAAATCGGCTGAATGGACGAAAGCGTTGGATGAGGTGGGAAAGGCATTGGCGATTGAACCAAATAACATGTATGCCATGGCGTACAAGGATAGGATCAATGTTTCTATTAATGAAGAGAAGAAAAAAGCAGATGATGAGAAAATAAAGAAGTTAGCGGAGGAAAAGAAAGCGGAAGTGAAACCGGCGGAACCGCCGGCAGAAGAGAAAAAACCAGATCCACCGAAACCGGAAGTGCCAAAGCAAGAGACCAAACCGACTGCTCCGGCGACTCCTGTGAAAGACGACTCCACCGCACGCGTTGAATCACTTCGACAGGAATTTGCTGCAACACAGGCGAAACTCCAGCGGGAAGTTGCACAATTGACGATGCAGTTAAAAGAATCTCAGGCGCTGAAAGAAGCGACGGAGAAGAATCTGAATGGCCAGATTATTGTTCTGCAGCAGGAAGTTTCCGCAGCGAAACAGAACGCTGACAAGTCCGACAACAAAGAACTGGAAGCGGTAAAAAAAGAATTTGAAGCTCTAAAAGCAAAACAGCACAAAGACATCGAGTCTGCAAAAGAGATCGCGAGGGCGGAGATGCTGACGCAGGTTGCCGTTCTGCAAAAGGAATTGGAAGAAGCGAAAAAAACTGCCGAGGGAACGAGCCTGCAAAAGCAGGGAGAAATGATATTGAAGAACATGTTCCACAAAGCATGGCAGGATGGCTCCATTACGAATGATGAGCGGGCGCTGATGTTGCTTTTAAAAGGGGCTATCGAAATGACCGAATCGAAATTCGGCGAGATGGAATCTGCTTCAAAGAACGATGCTTATATCAATGCTCTTCGTACCGTGTGGTCCGATGGTGTTGTCACCCCGGAAGAATCAGATTTCCTTACATCGCTTCGGGAAAAATTAAGCATTCCGGCTGATGAACATTTCCGGCTGGAAAGTCAGATCAGAAAAGAAGTAAAAAAATAGTTTATCGTATCTTTGGTCTTGCGCCGTCTGATAGGAATATTAGACGGCATTTTTTTTATAGCGCCAGTTTCTTAGTATAAATGTCGCAGAGTCGGTTTTCCGAATCCAAATGATACTGGTAGGTTGGATACCGCACTTTCTTAACTGCAAAATGTTCTTCTACCCGTTGGAAGAAATCAAAGTCCTCGCCAAATGGAATTGCACGGAACCCCTTCACTTTTGATAAGACCCGTCTTTTGAAAAAGAACGTTCCGCCGACATGACATTTCGATAAGTGTATCTTTTTCGACGGATCGTTCAGGTCCACGACAAACTGTTTTTCGGAAGGACCGATCAATTCCATTCCCCCGTGCAGAAAATCGATAAAAGGATTCTTCTTTAAAAATAGCAGTCGCTTTTCTAGGTGCTCCGGGCGCAGTTCATCATCCGAATCGACAAAACAGATGAAATGCCCCCTGGAGCAACGTAATCCCGCATTACGAGCTTTTGCCAATCCTTTATTTTCTTGGAAATGATAGATAATTCGATTATCCTTGCACTTAAATTGATGGACGACTTTTCGTGTTTGGTCGATGCTTCCGTCATCAATTATCACCAATTCCCAGTCCGGAACTGTTTGCATTAAAACAGACTGGAGAGCGTTCGGCAGAAGATGTGCTCTATTGTATGTGCAAAGAATAATCGAAACGAGAGGGTGTTGTTTCATACGTGATGTCCAAAGTACAAAAAATATTCTTATCTACAACAAACAGAAATCGTTTCTTATAACCCCGAAAGCTGATTAATTGTTCACGTGATGAAGTATATCCTGTTTTTCCTACCATTTATTGCTGTGCATCTGCTTACCGGACAACACCATGTTTTTTCCGGTATCGTGCAAGATGCGGAAACGAAACAGTTGCTGCCGTCAGCAACTGTCCGTGTGCTTGGCACATCCAAGGGGACCATAACAAATACTTCAGGACAATTTCGTTTACCGCTTCCTTCCGGTGAGTACCGCATCGCGATCAGTTATATTGGATATCAAACAGATACCATTGTTACCGAACTTATGGCAGATGCGTTCCGGACAGTCAGACTTGTTCCAAATGCAATTCAGCTTTCCGGCGTTACAGTAACGGACGAAGATCCGGCGTACGAGATTATCCGCCGTGCGATAGAAAGCAAAAAACGATGGATGGAGCAGCTGAAGACATTCGAAGGGAAAGCATTCTCACGAATGCAGATTCGCACGGATAGTTCCATTGCAGCAATCATGGAATCATATTCGGTTCTTTATTGGAATCGCGACGATTCACTTCGGGAAGTAATAATACAACAAAAAAAGACTGGCAATCTTCAGAAATCGTTCTCGGCCATACGAGTCGGTAATGTGGTGAACTTCAACGATAATAGGATTGCGCTCAATGGATTTGTTTTCGTCGGTCCGACTGCACCGGAAGCATTTGAGTACTACGACTACAAATTGCTATCGACGCGCAAAATGGATGATTTTGATGTCTATGAGATCGAACTGATCCCCCGTTCCACAGTCATTCCGCTGTTGAAAGGGAAGATTTCCATCGCCGAACGTTCGTATGCTGTGATGAATGTTGAGGTCCGTCCCAACGAAGCGTATTCCCAACCGTTCATCGACACAAAAGAATCGAAATATCTTCAGTCGTTCACTCTTTTCGAGAACCGGTTCTGGCTGCCGGCGAATTACCGGTTTGAAGGAAAATTCAAACTTGTTGTGATGGGAATATCGTTTCCGATACTTTCCGTCGATTTGGATGTGGTTATCTTTGACTACCGGATCAATCCGGTCTTTGCAGATACCATACGGGCAATGAAAGCGTTCACAGTGGATTCTTCCTCCACGAAGTACGATTCGACCTTTTGGCAGACGAACGATGTTCTGCCGTTGACGGAAGAGCAGGACAGTGCGTATGCGACATTGGACAGCACACAGACATTGGAGAAAAAGTTTGCTCCGTCCGGCACTGTTGTGACTGTCGCGGGGCTGGCAGGCAGTCCGTTTCTTTTATTTGATGCATGGTTCACAAGAGTGGAAGGGTATCATCTCGGCATCAGCAGATCGTTCGACAACATTGTTGACGATCTGGATGTACGGGGAGGAGCGGGATACGGTTTTTCTGACCGTCGCTGGAAGTATCACGCTGGAGTGACACTGCGATTCGGAGAGAAACAATCTTCCTTTACATCATCCGGATTTGCGAATTTCAATATGAACCGGAAGACATTTTCGTTCAGCATTGATGCGTACGATAAGCTGGTGTATATACCCGAACCGCTGCTTCCTGGATTGTTTTTCAATACATTTACCGCACTACTTTTGAAGGACGATTCTCAAGATTATTACAGAACCATAGGGTCGACGATTGCATTGACGTATGCATTCAATGGAACAACGAATTTTACCATCAAGACTCTTTCTGAACAACAGCTTTCCGTGTATCAAACAACGAATTTTTCCTGGTTGCAAAAAACGAAAGCGTACGCCGCTCAACCTTCCATCATCAACGGAAGGATGAACGCTGTTCAATTCTCTTTTTCGCATGCGAATACGGCATTGTTAAGTCTTGCGAAGGAGGGATACATGCTCTCCGGAACCGTTGAACATTCAGCACGAGTACTGGGAGGAGCATTTGATTTTTCCACAGTAACGGGAAAAGCAAAAATGAAAGTGGCGACATATCTGAAGGAAGAGATGCCGTTCCCGCCGTCGATGAGTATTCAGCTTTCCGGAGGGACATCGCTGGGAAAGATTCCGCCGCAGAGATATTTTGAGTTGTATTCAAAATTCGAACTGATGGCAGGATTCGGTGTACTGAGGGCGCTGCAGCGGAGACAGTTCTACGGTGACAGTTACCTTGCACTCACTGTCGATCATAATTTCCGAAGAATGTTGTTTTCACCGCTCGGTATTCGGTCTCTCATGGAGTCCAATCTTGAATTAATCGTCGAAGCGAATATAGCCCGAAGTTGGCTCTCATCCCGCGCGCTTCGCACGCCATTGTTCCCTTCGACCGATTCGAACGGATGGTACACCGAGGCGAGCATCGGAATTTCGAATATCGCAGACCTGTTCCGAATCGATGTGACGAGGCGTTTTTCACCGCCGGGGAGCTGGGCGGTGACTCTCACCGTCTCAGAATTTATTACTGGATTCTTTGCGCGTTGAGCCTGACATCGACAATTCAATGGAAACCGAATTGTCCTTGAATGATCCGCGAATTCTTCCTATTTTAATACAGCAATGATTTGTTATATCATGATTTACTGAAGGAGAACGCGCGATAGAACAGATATTTATCCAGTTGGAAGAAGAGTTGGCACAAGCGTTAACGAAGAAAGACCCCGAACCGCTCCACCGCATTCTTGACGACGAATTCATCCTCACCAACGCAATTGGCAGAGTAAAGACCAAACAGCAGGCGATCGAAAAATTCCATCATACGCTTGAAGAGATGTCTTTTTTCTCCGTGACTAACGGTGACGTCCATGTGCGCCTCTACGGCGATGCCGCGGTTGTTACCGGCACTCAGGTGCAGCATGCGACAAGAAAAGACCAATTGATCTTTGTGAAACTGCGGTTTACATCCATGTATGCCAAACGGCAGGGGGACTGGAAATTAGTCGCCGGCCACAATTCCGAGAAAGAAAAATAACAGTACTGCGTTTAACGCGATGAGTGTCGGGTATCAGTTGACTATGATGGAAGCGGTAACTCGTGTCGTTGGGCTGATTGGCACTCCGGACTGCAGGAGCGGTGAGTAGTTTTTTCGCATTGTTCACAGGCGAAGTGCTGTTTGTGACAATCCAGATTGGCGCAATTTACATACCTATTGCACGGCGTTCCGCAATGAATGCACACGGAAACTGTTTTGTATTCGTCTGTCCGGTTAATCGGAACCGAGATCCTCTGATCGAACACATAGCATAATCCATCCCAAAGTTTTCCCCGGACATTTTCATCTTTCCCGTACGTCACAATGCCGCCGTGCAGCTGGGCAACATGTGAAAATCCTTCACTCAACATGAATGCGGTCAGTTTTTCACAACGGACTCCTCCCGTACAATACGTTAGAATCGTTTTATTCTTATATGCCGCGAGATTCTCACGGATCCAAACAGGAAAATCGCGGAAAGATTTTACCGGAGGACGGATGGCATTTCTGAAATGCCCCAGATCATATTCATAATCGGTTCTGCCGTCCAGTATTACAACATCGTCCTTCTGCATCGTTTCATACCATTCTTCCGGAGAGAGATATTCCCCGGTCTGTTTAAGAGGACTTCCTTCTTCACCGATTCGGAATGTGACCAGTTCTTTTTTACCACGGACGAACAGTTTGTCGAACACATGCCCGTCTGCGTCATCCATCTTGAACTGCATATCGGAGAACCGTTTATCCATGCAGAGAGTGGTGATATAACACTCAGTTTGTTCCGTTGTGCCGGACACCGTTCCGTTGATTCCTTCGGGAGAGATCAGGATTCGGCCGCGAAGGTTCAGCAGGCGGCACAGATGAAGATGATGCTGTGCGAACAATGCATACCCGTGGATCGGCACGAACTTGTAATAGAGTAAAATGCGGTATGGTTTTTCGGAATTCACGATGGCAAGATACGGAAAAAATTTCAAATCTGAAGAATGTCCGGAGAAACGAAGGATGTACTTTTCCTTATGCCACAGACTCCTTGACGAAACCTACGACAATCATGGCATCGGCGATCGGATCGATAGAAGGGGAAGAAAAGTTCTCATCAATGCGGGCAGCAAGCCGCTGGATAGCCGAACGGACATCTTCTGGAAGTGATTCGTTTCTCAGTGCATCATGCATCAATCGAAGAAAATCTTCATCCGTTCTGTTTTCGTATCGCTGCAGAGCGATCCCGACAATTCTTCTTGCCGTCGTTCTGACCCTGCCGGGATGGTGTTCCCGGCGGACGCGCTGCAGTTCCGTTTCTATTTTCAACTGCCAGTGTATCATGAGAAGACCTCCTTTCCGATTTCGCATTGTCCGCACCTGCCGGACAGGCAGTACCGTTTATATAAATGTATCAATCCCTGCTGCTGATATGCAAGTGTCGTTGGACTTTTACCTTTCACCACCTGTGCGTCCATTGTCTTGAGAATGGAATTTCCTTCCAGCGCCGGCAATTCCACGGCAATGCTCAGACATCGGTCCAACGTCTCTTCCTGGCCGAAGATCGTTGCATACAGGCAGACGAAGGGAATCACCGCATTAGTAATAATGTCGCTGATCCGTGCTTGTCCGAGGAGTGCATGCCTGGCATCCGTAGTTTCTGCAAATGCAAAATGATTATTCCAGAAGGAATGATCGGCGCTTTCAAAGAGGTGTATCAGTTGTTCTGTTTTTGAATCGTGAGCCGAGTATTTTCCGCTGATGATCGTTACAATCGACCTAAAG
>Ga0172379_10001960_pt1 | contig 38360 bp, 39 predicted proteins | sample GrowelOW334metaG_FD_119756 | JGI IMG/M metagenome (GOLD analysis project Ga0172379, IMG submission 119756) | Groundwater microbial communities from an aquifer near a municipal landfill in Southern Ontario, Canada - Groundwater well OW334 metaG | ecosystem: Environmental > Aquatic > Deep... | reverse complement strand
CAACCAGTAGTTTTTTTAAAATATGTTTAAAGATCGGCTTGCACTTTTACGAACTAGGTAAAGGAGCGTCCAGCCTAGCTTACGGGGCTGTTTTATGAAAGTTTGTCGTGTACAAAGGTTTTTGATGTAAATTTACTAAATTCCACCAAAACTTTGCTCAGCGTTTCCACCAATGCTGGATCTTGGAGTTGATTGTTCGCAGTAAACGCTTTGTCTGCTTGAGACAAAGAAAACATACTGGGAAAAACATAGGCGCCACAAGCAGCTTGCAGGGTAGTCAAAGTTTGCAATAGGCCACGATTGCCACCAGCCATAGCTGGCGATGCTGAAGCCAACATGATTGGATATTTAGCAAACGGCATCGGCCTCATGCGCGAAATCCAATCGATCAAATTTTTTAATATCCCAGGTGTGGAATAATTATATTCAGGTGATATTAAAATCAATGCATCGTGACTAAGCATTTTTTGAGCAAATTGGGAAACAACCTGTGGAATCCCTTTGCTGTCTTGCTCATCAGCATTATAAAATGGCGCTAAAAAATCAGCAAAATTCAGCTCTGTGACAGTATGATTCTGAGTTTTAAGAATATTCTGGATCACCGCTGCTAGTTTTTTATTATAAGAATCCCGTCGCAGCGATGCTGCCATAATTAAGATGTTCATTGTCGTATTTCTCCCTTTTTTAATTTAGAGCTAAAAATATATTTGTTTTTGTTTTATAAGTAGCTGATTTATAACGAAAACGGTGCTTGCCACGCCAAAGGCGTGGTAGACATGTTTTTAGGGCTGACACACAGGTCCGCCCCTACTTCCTATCAAAAAAAACATTTTTTCCAGAGGCACTAAGAGGAACGCCGTAGCAAATTTCAACATCTCTACCAAGCAGCCCAAGTTTTCGCACTGCCATTCCAACTGTAAACATAACTCTGTTATCGACTCTATGATCCATGGCAACGCTAACCGCAGAACCTAAAGCAACGCCTAGGTCTCCAGTATTAAATACGCAAGGTTGTTTGGGATATTTAGATTTTTCTTGGCAAGTAGCAAGACCGCACAAGCCGCAATCCATGCCGAGTGGAATTAATTTAGTACCAATAATAAACAGCACTTCAGCTTTTAAAATATTATCCGCATCGCGCAAAAACGCCGTTTGAATACTGGGAGTTGTCTGTTCAGTAGCCAAATCGCGCATGGTATTAGCAATACTTTTTATCGTTTCTTGATCTTCTGTTATAGCAATTGCTAAATTATCTCTACCGCGCGCTTTCGGCGCCGTTCGCGCTGCTAGCATCATCTTAGCTGCGACGTCTTTAATGCTGTCATTACGAAGATTTTCTTCGGAAAGAATATTCATTGTTTTTCTCCTTAATGGTCGGGACGGCGGGATTTGGACCCGCGACCCCTTGCACCCCAAGCAAGTGCGCTACCAGGCTGCGCTACGCCCCGACTACTCAGCAAGAAGGGTATCTTCTTCTGCTTCCACAAGTAAGTTTTCTAACTTAGTGACGAAATAGGATAAGGTTTCTCTAGCTTTGTGATCGCTTACGCTGTGGGTACTATTTTCCTTACGCAGCAAGGAGCGCGCACCTTCAATAGTATAACCTTCTTCATAAAGCAGGGATTTGATACGACGAATTAAGATAATATCAGGAACTTGGTAATAGCGCCTATTTCCTTGTCGCTTATTTGGCTTGAGCTGAGAAAATTCCTGCTCCCAATAACGTAAAACATGCGGTTCAAGCAAGCACAACTTACTTACTTCACCGATGGTGAAATATATCTTATCTGGAATTCTAGGTAACTCAGAGCCTTTCGCGTTTGAATTATTGACCGGACTTTGCGTTACGTTGTTTGGATCCTGCATACTGTGATACTCGGGACTTCAGCTTCTGACCAGCACGGAAAGTAACAACTCGGCGTGCAGAAATAGGTACATCTTTACCAGTTTTGGGGTTTCTACCTGGACGTGCTTTTTTATCACGCAGATTGAAATTACCAAATCCAGAAAGCTTGACCGATTCACCATCAGACAAAGCAGCGCGAATTTCCTCAAAGAAAATCTCAACGATTTCTTTTGCCTCGCGCAAATTCAGCCCCACGTCTTGGGACAAGGTATCAACTAAATCTGCTTTCGTAAGTGCCATATTTTTAACCTCTTAATTTTGCCTGGAAGTTTTGCTCTAATGCCGTTACTATTTTTTTAAGCACTGCATCTATTTGTTCTTCAGTCAAAGTACGCTCATTAGACTGAAAATTTAAATGCAAAGCCAAACTTCTCTGTCCAGTGGAAATTCCCTGTCCTTCGTAGACATCAAATAAACATACATCTTGTAATAAATCTCCTCCTGTACTACGAATTGTCTCTGCTATTTTTTGCCAAGTTATGTCTTTATCCAAAACTATAGCTAAGTCGCGTTCAACGCAGGGAAACTTCGAGATGTTTTTGAATTTTATACTATTTTTCTCTTTAAGAAAAGATAAATCGATCTCAGAAACATAAACATCTTGTCCGATTTCTAAGGTTTTTCGCCATTTCGGGTGCAATAAACCTAAAAATCCGATCTTTTTACCAGCAAAATAAATTTCCGCAGACACTCTGGGATGCAAGGCTGGATGCTCGCTTGCACGAAATTCGATATCGTTCAAAATATTATAGGCTCGAAAAGCGTTTTCTAGATCATTTTTCAAGGCAAAAAAGTCTACATTTTTCTTGTTTTCATCCCAATTTTCAGGGTTTACTTGCCCTAAAGCGGCAAAAGCTAAATTGAAATTTTGTTCTAATTTTCCAGAATTATTGACCAAGAAAGCTAACCCCATCTCAAAAAAACGCATTCTTTTTTGCTGGCGTTTTTGGTTATACAAAACAGTTTGCAATAAACCCGGCAATAAACTAGTACGCATATTGGCCATGTCATCAGCAATGGGGTTAGAAAGTTGAAGAGTTTTCTCTTTTTCAGTTCCAACAAAAAGCTCTTGCCATTTTTTATCGATAAAACTATAAGTAATAACTTCGTAATAACCAGCTGCGATAAAAATTGATGCTAAGTTTCTTCTATGCAAAATAGCGCGATCAGCATTCAAAGCAGAGCCCGATGATAAGGCAAAATCTTTAGCGGCAATACGATCATAGCCATAAATACGAGCGATTTCTTCGATTAAATCAATTTCTAAATTTATATCTAAACGATAAGATGGCGGTAACACTTCCCAGCCTTGTTTATGGATTTCAACTTGCATATTAAGACGGGCCAAAATATCGAGAATAACAGAATCACTTATTTTTATTCCTAAGATTTGCTGCACTCGCTTACTACGTAAAATTATATTGGAACGCAGTGGCAGATTTTTTTCATCACGTTTTTTGTACAACGTAGCATTTTTATCGTTCAATATATCAATTTCCTGCAAAAGATATAGAACTCTTTCCAAGGCTTTATCTGCCAAAAGAGGATCAACTCCGCGTTCAAACCGATAAGATGCCTCCGAATGAATAGCATGCGCACGCGCGCTTTCAGCAATATACTCTGGCTTAAAAAATGCACTTTCAATGAAAATATCTGTAGTAGAGCTATCAACCTCCGCAGCTTTACCGCCCATAATGCCAGCTAAAGCTAAAACTTTTTCGTCATCACAAATTAATAAATCTTTATTGCTAAAAATATGTTCTACCCCATCCAAAAGTATTGCTTTTTCGCCTTTTTTAGCAAAGCGCACCTGCAGATTTTTAGCAATTTTAGCTACATCAAATGCATGCAGTGGCTGTCCCAGCTCCAACATTACATAATTTAAAACATCAACTACTGGATTAATAGGCCGCATACCGCTTTTTTCTATAAGCAAACGCAGCCAAAACGGCGTAGCAAGCTTATTATTGAGATTATGTAATAGTAAGCCCGAATAACTTGGACAAGCCTCAGAATCGCTTATAATTAGGTCAAGAGAAGATTTTTTATTCTCCGTCTCAGATAAAGAACTTAGTGGAATTGTGGTTGGTGAATTTAAAGACGAAGAATTGATAGCCGCAACTTCACGCGCAACGCCTAAAACACTTAAAGCATCCCCTCGATTTGGCGTTATGGCAATCTCAAAACTAGTGTCATTCAAACCCAAATATTCTTCAATAGGCATACCACAAGGTGCATCTTTGGCAAGTTCCAAAAGTCCGGTAGATTCAGCTGCCAAACCCAATTCTACTGCGGAGCAAAGCATTCCAAAAGACTCTACTCCACGCAAAGCTGCTTGCTTAATTTTTAAACCACTCGGCAAACTAGCGCCAATTGTAGCTAGCGGAACTTTTAATCCAACACAAACATTCTTTGCCCCACAAACTATTTGCAGAGGGGAAGAAGCATTATCAGGTCGAACTTGGCAAACGTGCAATTTATCTGCGTTTGGATGTTTTTCTACTGCCAAAACTTCCGCTACAACTATGCCTTGCAAACTAGCCTTCGGCTTAATTACAGCTTCAACTTCTAAACCAGCATTAGTCAACTGCGAAGCCATTTCGTCGACAGTAATGTCTGGATTAGTAAATGTACGTAACCATTCTGTGCTTATTTTCATAAAGTTATTCTTCTTTAAAAATAATTTTCTCTAATTTTTGCAAGCGCTTGGCAATTTGATCTAGACTCATTATTCGCACTAAAATGCGACGCCAATTAAGATGAGGGGATGCGGGTATGCCAGAAGAATAAATTCCTTTTTGCGTTATAGAATTTTCTACTCCTGTCATGCCGGTGATAATAACTTGGTCAGCAATTTCAATGTGACCATTAAAACAAGAAGCGCCACCAATCATGCAATGTTTACCAATAGTTACGCTGCCAGCAATAGCAACACAACCTGCAATGGCAGTGTGCGCTCCTATTTTATCGTTATGTCCAACTTGAATTTGATTATCTAACTTGACACCGTCTTCGATGATAGTATTTTTAAGCGCTCCACGATCTATAGTAGTATTGGCGCCTATTTCCACATCATCACCAATTTCAACGCTGCCTAATTGATAGATTTTCTCCCACTTACCCTTATCATTGGCCATACCAAAACCATCGGCCCCTATAACCGCTCCACTATGAACAAGCGCACGCTTACCAATTTTCACTCCATAGTAAATTACGACTCTTGGATATAAACGTGAATTCTCACCTATCACGACATCATCTGAAATCGCACATCCCTCGCCTATTACTACTCCATCGGCTAATTGAACTTTGTTCCCTATAACACTGTAGGCACCAATGCTAACATTAGAGCCTACAATCACATTCTTACCCAAAATAGCCGTAGGATGTATACCTGGATCTATATTCGGAGATTTGTTGAATAAAGAACTTATCTTGGCATAACTGAGATATGGATCAGCAACAACCAGTGCATTGATGTGTTTGGGCAAAAAAGACAGATCTGCTTCGCGTAAAATAACCGCACTAGCTTCTGTAGTTTTCAACTGATCCTTATATTGTGTTTTCTCTAAGAAACTGATGGAACCCGAACTGGCCGAAGTAAGTGGAGCTATAGACTTGATGACAGCTTTCGAATCACCAGAAAGATTAGCGCCTAAAAACTCTGCCAGAAAGGCAAGTGGATATTCTTGTTTTGGCATAAAAAGCCCTCAGCAACAATTTTATTTTTTCAGCACTTCGACTATTTGCTGTGTAATGTTCCAATCAGATGGAGCATAGAGAACGCTGCTTTTAGCAAAAACCAAAGTTATTTTTTGTTCTTTAGAAAGATCAGCGGTCGCATACTGAAGTTCCTTGTTTACTGTATCTAAAGAATCTTTTTGCACAGCGAAAATATCACTTTGCAGATCTTTTTTTAAAACGAAGATTTTCTTTTTTTCAGCCGCTATTTTAGTACGTAATTTTTTGCGCTCTTTAGATTTGGTATGCGGCTTAGTAGCTTGCAATTTTTCTATATCTAATTGTAACGCTTTCTCCAAATCAGATATTTCTTCTTTGCGAGGTCCAAATTCATTATTGATTTTATCCTGCATGACAGATAAATGCGGCACATCGTGCAAAACTTGCTCCACATCTAAAACTGCGATTTTATTCGGAATAGGCGTGGCTTTGGCGTAGACAGAATAAACAACTAATGACGCGATCATAGCGAAAAAAATAAAACAAATTCTAATTTTACGTTTTACCATGCAAAATCCTACAAAAACATCCCCCTGCGCTAAAGCTACGGAGAATAAATGTCTACACAAATTCCTTTAAAATCAATGAGTTAAGAGATTGAATTCAATTTATAAGGAACGAGCATGCCCGTTCCCTACATTCATAATTCATCATTCATAATTTATAATTAATTATATACTCGCTCCCATATTGAACTGGAAGGCATCCAATCTGTCGCCCGTTTTTTTGTTTATCGGTTTAGCAATGCTCAAAGTCAAAACCATGCCCAAAGGTGATTGCCACTCGGCTTGGATACCTACGGAACTACGTATATTTTTTAAGGCAAAACTTTTTGCATATTCATTTTCATATAAATAAACATTACCGGCATCAACAAACGCACTAGTCCTCACAGTTTCACCAAAGAAATTCGGGAAAATAAGAGCTAAGCTCGCATCCGTCAAAATGTTACCACCAAATGGATTGCCTTGTGAATCTAGAGGTCCTAAGCTGCTTCCTTCAAAACCTCGTACCGATCCAATACCACCACAATAATAGTTTTTAAAGAATGGCAAAGACTTCATAGATCCATAGCCATTACCATAACCCAATGTTGTACTAAAGCGTGTAATGAAATATTTACTTAGCGGTTGATACCAAATTAAATCATATGTGCCCTTATAATATTGCAAACGGTTCTTTCCAACTGGAACACCTAATTCCACATTGAAATTATTGGCAAAACCTTCTGTTGGGAAAATTATTTTATCTAACTTACTGTAACTCCATCCACCTAGCACTTTAATTACGCTAAATGTTTTACCGTATTTATCCAAAAAAGTAGTAACTTGCGTCGCTGTATTGGACATAGTACTAAGCGCAATATTTTCAAATCCATAGCCAAAACTCACGCGGCTATAATCAGAAATTGGAATACCAAAAATTGCTGATAAACCGTAAGCATTAGTGTTGTAAGAAGTTAAACGTATAGAATTTGGTGATGTACGCTGGTTATAAGCTTCAACGGCCAAACTCATGTTATCTTTTGTAAAGTACGGATCATAATAATTTATGCCATATGACGTAGAATATTTACTGCGCGAGAACTGTATACCAACGTTTTTGCCAGATCCCATAAAGTTTTGGTCATTAAGATTTGCGCCATATAAAATACCATCAGTATCAGAATAACCAACTTGTAAGTTTGCTGCTACTGAGGCAGCTTCCTGCAAGTTATAAGACAAATCAACTTGATCTGGATACTCCGGTACAGGCTCCACTTTAACATCTACACCTTTAACATAGCCCAAATTATTTAAACGGCGTTTAGATTCATCAATATTTTTGAGCGAATACATTGCCCCTTCTTGCTGACGCATCTCTCGACGCAAAACTGTTTCATGGGTCTTGGTGTTTCCAGAAAAGTTGATACGACGCACGTAAACGCGCTTACCAGGACTAATCATAAAGTGAATAAAAATGCGCTTCGTCGTGTCATTGACTTCTGGTTCACTTTGAATTTGTGGATTGGCATAGCCGTAATTACCAAAGAATTTACCAATTGCAGTATTGGTATCCACTAGGACTTTGCGTGAAAAAACATCACCTTTGTTTAAAGTTATGAGATTCCTCACTTCCGCATCTTTGCCAAGCAAATTTCCTTCAATAGACCAACCGGAAATGCGGTAAATAGAACCTTCTGAAACAGTTACTGTGATATATACGCTCTTTTTGTCTGCAGACATCTTGGCATCTGTGGACAGCACTTTAAATTGCAGATAACCATGGTCTAAATAAAAAGTACGTAGACTCTCTAAATCAGCATCCAATTTCTCTTTCGAATATTGGCTAGAATGAGTTATGAAATCGAGTATTGATCCAGTCGTGAGCGAAAAATTTTTCAGCAGAGCACTGCTAGAAAAAGCGCGATTGCCAATAAATTTAATACTTTTTACCTTTGCGACAGCACCCTCGTCAACTTTAATATCAACCTTTACTCTGCCTCTACCTAGATCACTGACTTTAGTCGATACATCTATATTATAATAACCAAAGCTGTAATATTGCTGCGTTAAAGCCTGTTTTAAGCCATTCAAAACCGCGTCGTCAAAAGGTCTACCTTCAATAAAGCCAGCTGATTTCAATGCGTCCATAAGCTGCTTACGGGAAATTTCCTTATTACCACTAATATTAAGCTCACCAATAGTCGGTCTTTCGCTAACTTTAACGATTAAAGTATTTCCTTGCTGCTCAAGATCAACAGAAGTGAAGAAACCTGTCTTGTATAAAATGCGGATAGTATCTGCCGTTTTGGCGGCGTTAACTCGATCACCCTCTTTGATCGGCAAATAACTGCGTACTGTATCTTCCGAAATTCTTTGCAACCCATTGATGCGAATTTTACTTGCAACGAAGTCAACATCAGCATTTGCTGCTGTAAAAATCGCTAGCATAAAAATGGCAAGTACAATACGCTTAAAAAATGACAACATAAGGCGTTCCTCTAACATTCATTTACAAATATTTACAATTTCAGCAAAATTAACCCTAAAGTAAAAAGTGGCAAAGCTGCGGTAAGACTATCAATTCTATCATACATTCCACCATGACCTGGCAAAAGCGAACCGCTATCTTTAACCCCAGCCACTCTTTTTAACATACTTTCAAATAAATCACCAACTACCGACCAAAGCACAACTACAGTTATTAATAATAACCACTCTACCCAAACTAGCAAAGTAAACTTTAGTAATACACCAAAAAATATTGCTATAAGCAAAGCTGTGATCAATCCACCGACAACCCCGATAATAGTTTTTTTTGGACTAATTTTGGGTGCTAGCAAACGATTTCCCCATTTTTTGCCAACAAAATAAGCTCCGCTATCTGCTGACCAAACTAGCATGCAAAGAAGTAAAAGATGCATTGGACCATAACCTGGCGTATAGCGGATTGTAATCATTGCTATAAAAAACGGCACAAATAAGAAAAAGCCTAACAAAAATTGGCTAATCACATGCACAAAATAGTATTTGTCATATCTTATGTAAGAGACCAAAAAATACGGCACAGCCATTAACCAAAAAATACCGCTTGCGAGCAAGGCCCAGCGAGCAGGAAGAAGTTCGGCTAAATAAAATAAAAGTAACAGCGAATACATAAAAACGCTGCGCAAAATAAAGCGCTGTCCCCAAAAAAGAGCTGTCATTTCCCAAGCGGCAAGTAAAGTGACAGCGGCACTTAAAATAATAAAAGCTACCTGCGGCAAAAAAAATATAGCTGCCACAACCAACGGGACTAAGATCGCAGCAGTGGCAACACGAATTAAAGTTACTCTACTCACTTTTGCTTCGCCTCTATTTGTTCTGCAGTCAATCCAAAACGCCTTTGCCTTGTCACATACTCTTCTAAAGCTTTATCTAGCTCAGCTTCTGTAAACGCCGGCCAAAAAACAGGCGTGAAATAAAGTTCTGTATAAGCCAATTGCCAAAGAAAATAATTACTAATCCGTATTTCACCACTAGTACGAATAAACAAATCCGGTTCAGGTAAATCCGCCAAACTTAGATAAGATCTAATCAACTCTGGATTAATATCAGCAGAAGACATTTCCCTCTTCTCAATATGTGAAGCTATTTTCTGCATCGCCTGGGTCAAATCCCAACGACCACTATAGTTAAGAGCTATGGTTACATTGAGACCGGTATTATTTTCTGTTAGCTTTTCAGCTTCCTCAATTACATTTTGCAAAGTCGAATCTAATTCCTTCCTACCGCCGATGACTCGAAAGCGAATGTTATTCTTATGCACATCGTTCTTGGCTTTTTCGATAGTACTACGAAACAGGCTCATCAAATACTGAACTTCATCGCTAGGCCTTCCCCAGTTTTCAGTACTAAACGCCCACAATGTTAAAGCTCCAATGCCTTTTTCCTTACAAGCTTTAATGACTCTCTTCACGCTTTCAGCGCCTGCTTTATGGCCAGCGATGCGCGGTAATCCACGCTTTTGGGCCCATCTACCATTACCGTCCATAACAATCGCTATGTGGCGTGGTAATGCGGAGTCTGATTTTCTGTCTAATGGCATGATCAAACTGTCATTAATTCTGACTCTTTCGATGCAAGCAACTTGTCGATTTCTGCAATAAATTTGTCAGTAATTTTTTGCACTTGATCTTGCGTACGACGTTCGTCATCCTCGCTAATTTCTTTTTTCTTTAAGGAATCTTTGAGATGATTATTAGCATCGCGGCGCAAATTACGCACACTAACTCGAGCTGACTCTCCCTCACCTTTTAACACCTTAACCATTTCTTTACGACGCTCTTCGGTCAAAGGCGGCATAGGAATGCGCAAAATATTACCGTCGTTTACAGGATTAAAACCGAGCCCAGCATTTAAAATTTCTTTTTCAATGACTTTTAGCATATTTTTTTCCCACGGCGTCACGACTAAAGTACGTGCATCTCCGATGGTTATGCTTGAAACTTGGCTTATAGCTGTTGGTGTTCCGTAGTAATCAACCTTTAGATGCTCAATCAAACCAGGGTGAGCACGACCTGTGCGAAGCTTACTTAGCTCATGCTTTAAAGCTTCTAGGCGTTTTTGCATATCGATTTCAAGTTGACTGACTATTTTTGTAATCATATTTTTATCCCTCATTATCCAATAAAGTGCCCTCGTCTTCTCCTCGAATAATACGAGCTAGGGCTCCTGTTTTGTGCATGTTATAAACTCTAAGAGACATATTGTGATCGCGACACATACAAAATGCTGCTAAATCCATAACCTTAAGCTGCTTTTCTAAAGCTTCTGTATAAGTCAAATGAGAATATAATTTTGCATCTAAATCGCGGGTTGGATTACTAGAATAGACACCATCCACGTTAGTTGCTTTTAAAATTAAATCCGCATCTAACTCTATACCTCTTAAAGCTAGGGCAGTGTCTGTTGTCACCAAGGGATTGCCTGTACCGCCACCAAATATAAGAACTTTTCCCTCATTTAGGTCTTCAATAGCATCTTTACGATTATAATTGTCACAAAGACCAATGAGTGGTATAGCTGACATAGCTTCAGCGTAAATACCAGCGCGCAAAAACGCATCACGTAAGGCTAAAGCATTCATAAGCGTTGCAAGCATACCCATGTGGTCGCCGGTAACACGATCAACATTTTTTAGTTCCGCACCACGAAATAAGTTCCCACCACCAACAACAATACCAACTTGAACATTCTCAGCTAATAGTGGTTTTACTTCGGCAACAATATAATGCAAAACGGTAAAATCAATGCCTAAGGAGCTAGTACCTGAAAAAGCTTCCCCGCTAAATTTAAGTACGATTCGCTTATATTTAGCTGATTTCTTTGTATGCACCATATTTTTTACCTCCGTAAGATAAAAATTATTTTATTTGGGCAGCAACTTCGGCAGCAAAGTCTACTACCTTTTTCTCGATCCCTTCACCAACTGCATAGCGGGAGAAAAATAGAACTTCAGCATTTTTGCTCTTCAAAAGATCCGCAACTTTTATGTCCGGATTTTTCACAAAAGGTTGTCCTAACAGTGTAGTTTCTTCAGCAAATTTCTGCAATTTACCTGCCACCATTTTTTCAGCAATAGCTTGTGGCTTCCCACTTTCTATAGCTTGAGCCAAATAAATAGCTTTTTCACGTTCTAATTCGCTAGCTGGAACATCTTTTGCGCTGATATATTTAGGCATGCTAGCTGCAACGTGCATAGCAATATCTTTGCCCAATTCTTTATCGGCTATAGACAATTCTACTAAAACACCAATGCGAGTTCCGTGCAAATAATAATCAATGTAGTTAGAAGTTGAACGATATAATAAGCGCCGTACTTGAATGTTTTCACCGATTTTAGTCACAACTTCTTCACGCGCTGTGTTGATAGTTTTCGCACTTCCCTTTTCCCAAGGTAAGTTAAGCAGTTTATCCACATCGCCGACTTTTTCTTCCAAGGCACGAGCAGCAACTTGCTTTGCAAATTTCTGAAAGTTTTCATCACGAGCAACAAAATCTGTTTCGCAATTAACTTCCAACATAATAGCTGCTTTAGAGTCTAAGCTAACATTGATCAAAATCATACCTTCGGCAGCCGTGCGGCTTGTTGTTTTTGCAGCTTTAGCTTGCCCAGATTTACGCATAATGTCGATGGCAACTTCAATAGCTCCATTAGCTTCTTTTAAAGCCTTTTGACAATCCATATAGCCGCCGCCAGTTCTAGCGCGTAGCTCTTGTACTAATGCAGCCGTAATTGGGGAACTCATAAAAACCTCTCTATTCATCATTAACTTCTGCCACTGCCTTCTTCGCATGTTTTGTGATTATTTTCGGTTTAGCAACTTCTCTTTTCGGCTTAGAAGATTTCTTTTCCGAAACTTCACCTGATTTTTCAGCTTGTTCAGTAGATTCAAGTTTCAACTCTGGCTCTTCTTTCGCTTTACTTGTTTTGTGTTCAACGTCCTGAGGATGTTCATTATGAGAACCTCTAGTTACAACACGTTTTTTTTCTTTATTTGGGAAAGGCTGCTTTCTACCACCTTTCTTAACCTCTTTGGGAACAATTTCTTCTGGTGGTAAAGTGCTTTTTGCCTCCAAAATGGCATCAGCTATACCTTTCACATAAAGTCGGATAGCTGAACTAGCATCATCATTGGCTGGGATTACGTAATCTACTGTTGTAGGATCGCGATTCGTATCAACAATACCAATAACTGGAATTTTCAGTTTCCTTGCTTCGTTGATGGCAATTTTCTCATGCCCAACATCTATGACAAAAATAGCATCTGGCAAACCACCCATATTTTTAATACCACGCAAGTTGGTTTCCAATTTACTCAGTTCACGCATAACATTCAACGCTTCTTTCTTAGTCAAATCAGCAAATTCCTTACTATCGCGCTTTTCTTCTAGTTCTTTCATGTAGCGAATAGATTGACGCACAGTTTTATAATTCGTCAATAAACCACCCAGCCAACGATTTGAAATGTATGGCATACCACAACGTTCAGCCTCTTCGCGAATGATGCTCTTCGCAGCTGGTTTAGTGCCAACAAAAAGAATTTTGCCACGCTTACCTGCCAAGCTGCCCAAAAAGTTTACAGCATCTTGATAAAGAGGAATGGTTTTCTCTAGATTGATAATGTGAATTTTATGGCGAGTACTGAAAATGTATTCAGCCATTTTAGGATTCCAAAAACGGGTTTGGTGACCAAAGTGCGCGCCAGCCTGCAAAAGCTCACGCATAGTGATTTTTGACATATTTTCTCTCCGGGTTAAGCCTCCACATATTTAAACAACTTAACCGCTCGCGCGGCACCCAAAGCTGCTTTCAACAAAATATGTGTGTGAATTATTAGTTTAAGCGTTGTCTTATATCACAAGTTTCCCTTGATTTCAAGACAGTATTGGGGCTAAGCTTAGCCACTGTTATGGCAACAAAAATCAAAACAGCAGAAGAAATAAAGAAAATACGCATAGCTTGCCAACTAGCTAGCGATGTTCTTACTATGATAGAACCGCATATCCAAGTCGGCATTACAACTCTAGAATTAGATCGCCTTTGCTATGATTACATCGTCAACGTCCAAAAGGCGCACCCTGCTCCGCTCAATTACAAGGGCTATCCTAATTCTATTTGCACATCGCTAAATCATGTCATCTGCCATGGCATTCCTTCCGATCGCAAATTAAAATATGGCGATATTTTAAACATCGACGTAACTGTGCTTAAAGATGAATATTATGGCGATACTAGCAAGATGTTTATTATCGGCAAGGCTTCTATTATGGCCGAACGCTTGGTGCGTGTAAGCAAAGAGTGTTTATATTTGGGAATTGAAGCTGTCAAACCCGGTGGAAGATTAGGCGATATCGGCGCCACTATTCAAAAACATGCCGAAAGCAACCATTACTCTGTTGTGCGTGATTATTGTGGACACGGCATTGGCCGAGGTTTTCATGAAGATCCGCAAGTTTTGCATTTTGGCACTCCAAACACCGGTGAAGAATTAAAACCCGGCATGGTTTTTACTATCGAACCTATGATCAACGCCGGCAAACATCATATCCGCATCCTCGCCGACAATTGGACTGCCGTCACTAAAGATCATTCTCTTTCTGCTCAGTGGGAACACACCCTCTTAGTAACTGAAACTGGCCATGAAATTTTAACCAAATGGCCGGAAGAAAAAGAAAAATTATGAATTATGAATAATGAATTGTGAATAGAGTGACTGGATTTGTATTCTAAAACGCAACTTATTGATTTTAAAGAAAAACCCGTAGACATGTTTTTTAAACGAAACACCTTGACATAACGAGCTACCCTTTCTACAATCCAAAACTTCTGTAAAAACGTGGGGCTATAGCTCAGCTGGGAGAGCACTTGCATGGCATGCAAGGGGTCGGCGGTTCGATCCCGCCTAGCTCCACCATTTACACCGACGTAATCCAACCAATTGCGTCCCCATCGTCTAGAGGCCTAGGACATCGCCCTTTCACGGCGGTAACATGGGTTCGACTCCCATTGGGGACGCCAAGTTTCGAATATTATTAAGGGATTTTATTAGAGCAGGAGGATAAAAATGAAAACTAAAAAAGATAACTACAAAACCATCAGTTTCGCAGCTTCGATATTGCGAATCTGTGTTTGTGCACTAGCATTGCAACTTACTTTAACTAACACCGCAAGTGCCAAATCAATCAACCCTGTAAAACAAAAAGGATTTGTAAAGGACATAGAAGCGCTTGCTATAAAAAATAATGATTTTCGCCAAGTACTCTACACTACCAAAAACCTTCAGCTCGTCCTGATGTCATTAAAGCCCAAAGAAAGTATCGGGGCTGAAACTCATCAAAACGTCGATCAATTCTTTCGTGTTGAAGAAGGTTCTGGCGAGCTCGTTCTAAATGGCGTTCGTACAGCAATCAAAGCAGGCTTTGCGATAATTATTCCGCGCGGTTCAAATCATAACATAATCAATACCGGCAATGTTCCCTTAAAGCTCTACACAATCTATGTTCCACCTAACCATAGAGACGGCGTTGTTCACCATACCCGTAAAGATGCGGAAGTAGACAATGAGCATTTTGATGGTAAGACGACAGAATAATGCAAAACCGGTGCCAGGCATTCCATTTTTCCATTCTTTTTACATCAATCTTTTTACTACACTTGCGGAGTAGATAATTTCAAATCAGCCAATATATTAGAAACTAAAGATGCAACCTTACTATTACTAGATTTCTTTAGCTTAAGACGAGATAAAGCATTGCATAACGTGGCACTATTGCGACCAAATAAAGCCGCCAATTGACTTATCCTTTCAGTACCGACCTCTTCTACGCATAAAGCTACTAAAGCTCTAGCTTGAGACCCTTGCCTATTCTTCGTTCGTACAAATAAATCTTCTTCTTGCAAAGATAAGTGTCGACAAACTATTTTGATAATTATTTGTAGCTCTATTTTTGATTTAGCTGTCTTTTCTATCTCTCTATTCATGTTCTGAACAACCCAATCGTTGCATATAATTTTGCCAGCATCATCAATTTCCAAAAATTTTTTACTTTCGTTTGTTTTTTCTATACCAAAAATAAATTTCTTGTACTCATCTATTTTGCTAGCATTCTCTCCTCTTTTATTTTGCAATAACAAACTATAAACCATTTCTCTATAAACCAAAGAAGACTCACTAACATCTATATAATTCAAATAACTACTCCACTTATATTCCTCTAGATAAGCAACTAAATTTGCACGTAGCGGGTTAAGATGTATATATTTACTAAGAGCAAGTAAATATTTTTCATCTTGTATCATGATGGCTTTGTATCTACCCTGAAACAAATGTCCAACTCGCTTATAAGAACGATTAAACCAATAAGCATAATGGTGAGCAAAAATATGCATTATTTTCCAAAGCGGCAAGGTATCGATTTCCACAGCCAAATGCGCGTGATTACTCATTAAGCAATAAGCATGTAATTTGGCATTAAACTTTTTGAGATCGTCTTCAAGAAAAACAAGAAATTGCAAATAGTCTTTCTCTTGTATAAAAATATTTTGACGATTATTGCCCCTTATAATTACATGGTATATAGCATGCGGTACATGGAAGCGATTTCTTCTGCCCATATTGTTTTACTCATAAATTAAAAAGTGTAACCACTAAAATAACTTATAAGTTTAGCCATTTAGACTAACTGAGCAATACCGTGATTTGTAAAATAAAATGGAAAAATGGAATGCCTGGCACCGCTTTATGGCACCGCTTTACATGCATACCTACTTTTATATTTTTCCCCAGGAACTTTTACAATTAGTGGCTTCAACGATGGAAGCAATAGAATATTAATAAATAACGGTTTTATCTTTTTTGGCAGAACCAGCGATTTTAAATACCCCCAATGAAGAAGGAAACGTTTTATAAGTCAATATGTTAGAAACTAAAGAGTTAAAATTTACAACCAATTTGAGTATTTCGCTGAGTTTCGCATAAGCACCCCACTGTTTGATAGTTCTTGCTTAAATATTCAATAATGTTTGGAATAAATATTTTAGCAAATTCGATGTCGCCGCGGAAAATACCATTAAAATAGGCGATATACTCTGCAGCTAGAGTTAGAGGGCGGTTGGCTTCAGCGCTAGCAATTTGTAGATTACAGTCCGCAAGAAAATCTGCCAACAACAACAATTTTTGATCCATCCAGCTTCTGCCTTCTACTTTACTACTGTATATTGGTCGCGTAAAAATTTTTGTTTCACCATTTGGCATTTGTTCCCATGATTTTATCTTTACCATAATTTCTTCTTTTAACATTGGCCTGCTTATAATGTAAGATTCCATATTTGATTTTGTTTGCATTTCAACCTCCGAAAATCTACCTTTAGATATCCATGCTGTCGTTGGGATATAGTATGTTTTCAAAAGTTCTATATAATTCGATAGCTCTTCTCGCTCCTTTTTTGATAAAGAGCTTATTCCTTGCATGATAGCTTGTGAAGTTAGCGCGCTTATTTTCTTTAGATGAAGTTTGTCTCTTTGAACAGCAGCCAGTAAGAAAGACTGTGTTGCATGGAAAGTACCTGGATGGGGTCGTAACGCTGCAACATCTTCAAGAATGGAGCCTCTATGCACGAGCAGCTCATGAAATAAAATATTTTCAACATAATCTTTGATTTCCATCGATGAGGTGAATCTAGTAAATGACATGCGAACTGTTTCGTCTACTTTGCTATATGGGCTACCGGGTAATATTAACTCCGCGCCTGTATTTTTTTCAAGTTCAGTGATTAAAAAACGAAAATTAGGACGTCTCATCATACAGAGTAAAGTATCTATGCATGTAGGCGAAAGATCTTTGGCTTCTGACTCTATGGCCGCCAACAACTCTTTCCTTACACGCTCCTTGCTCATTTCCATTAATGGTTCTATTTTTTTATCGAAAGTTATTTTATTTTTTTGTCTCAAGATTACTGATATCTGCGAGGCTTTTGTTTTAGAATAATTAATTTGGCTCAGGTCAATAGGAGTTCTTTGATTGTTCTGTATTGGTTCTGGTTGCCTCCTGAATAACGTTATTGAAGAGTTGGATGGGCTTTCGTCCACTGGGCCTTCTGGTTCAGTTTTTGGAAGTTGGGGCCGTAGTAATTGAGAAGATATAATACCAAAAATTCCTGCCGCTATTAATGCGAAAATAAATACAGGATGACGTCCAATCCATGAGTTTTCTTGAACTTCTTCCTGGTATAATAATGGATCATAAAAAATTGGCAGCTGTATGTAATGGTTCCATGCTTCGATTTTTTGTTGTTCTTCTATAGCATTTCGTCCAGTATGGTATCGTTCTCCTAGGAAATCTGAAAAATCATCGAATATTTTTTCTTTTTCTTTTGTTCTTAAACTCATTATTATGGGCTCTAAAAAAGTCCTTCCTTCTAAGTTTTGTGTATTCGGATCAACACCCATCAAATATAGTCTCTTTACAATCTCAAACACTTTTTTCCAGCATTTTTTAAAGCCTATGTTGCCTATGTTGTTAGTAAAGAAACTAGCTACCCAATGCAGTGCAGTATTTCCGTTTTGGGAGTGCTCATTAGGATGTAAATTTATGCTTGATGAATGTTTTTGTAAGGCATCCAGTAATGGAAGGCTGCCGCCTTGGCAAGCGCAACGCAATAACAAGGAATAATTATTATTTTCTAAATGACGAGATAGTGTAATTTTATCTTGATTGGATAAAGTACGATCTTGACGTATAGCGTTAGTTAAAATTCGGATAATCGCAGATTGATTATTGTAGAAAAACATTGTTGCCTCTATGAAATTAATACGTTAGGAACATGAACCTATTTAGAAATCTGTAGAAACAAACAGTATACACTAAGAACTAAGCACCAAGCAAAAGTTTTTCAGTACTTTTAATGCAAAAAGGATCAAAATAAGCTGTTTAAAATTTATTTTACTGCTTTGCGTTGTTATTTTTAATCGAATATTTAAGTTAAAATGCAATTTCTTCACGCATGCAAAAAACATATTGTTGACACGCTCTTAATAGTGCCCCAAGTATGCAAGCCAACTTGAGCGCTATTATATAATTTACGTCAAAATATCCGCCTAAAACTCTATCGTTAACAAATTTTCTGTAGCCAGCCAATCTTAATATGAAATCATTCTTGGAAGTTTCAAATTTTCCTTCCATATTAGTAAAATGCTGGTTGTATCGCCTACCAAAAACAAAGATAGCTTTCCTTGCACAACCTCACCCCGGCCCACCGTTTTATTTTCTCAACAACAAAAATGCACTTATCCCCAACAAAAGCATCGTTACAGCTAATCCGATATACACTTCACGTGTTCCAAATTGCATTACTAAAACTCCGCCTAGCAAGGTTCCCACAGCTAAAGATATATTTTGCGTAGCAGAGCTTATGCCAAACACGCATCCCAACTGTTTCTCTGGGCTTTCTTTTCTAATAAGATAGCCTTGCACTACCATGCCTATTCCACCACCAAGCCCTAAAATAAACGGAGAAATGTATAAGAAAAATCTCAGCCATGACGTTTGATAGCAACCTATTCCCAGAGTTCCAACCCCAATTAAGCAAAAGGCCGCAAAAAAGTAATATGCATAATTAGAAATACTTTTATAACGACTCAAGATTGCTCCAGTAAGCACCGCTCCTAAACCTTCTAAACCCAAAACATAACCTAGTACACGCGGCTCCCCTGGCAAAATATGCTTCAAAAAAACTGTAAGCTGCGATAGAAAAACTATATTACAAAATAACCACACTATAGTTAGCGCAGTTACTATTCTAAGAAGAAGATGACGCCAAACAAATACCCCACCACTTTTAACATCGCTCACCCAGCCCTTTAGATTATTTTGCAGCTCTTTTGTTGGTATAGGTTTATCAGCTGGTAAAGTTAGTAAAATTAAAAAAGATAGAATAAAACTAATAGCGTTTACTCCTAAACAAGCCCTAGCTGGCGCAACAAGCAAAATCACTGATCCCAAAACCGGTCCAAAAATTTTGGCAAGCTGATGCGAAATAGCTGTGTAGCTAGAGGCTTCTAGTAATTTCTCATCTGACACAATTTGTTTAACATAAGATTGCTGTGTTGGGAAATTTAGGCTGGAAATAGAGGAACGAATAAGAATTAATAGCAAAGCTAGACCAATGCTGTGACTTAATAACAAACCAAGTGTTAATACTGCCGATAAAATATCAGTGACCATCATGATATTGCGTTTGCTATATCGATCAGCAACTACGCCTGCTACAGGACCCAGTAAAATTGCTGGTATGAAATATAGAAAAGCCAGCATTCCCATAATGATCGGAGAAGCACTAAATTCATAAGCGAAAATAATTTGTAAGGCAAAAACATCAAACCAATCACCAAAGTTGTTGATAGTCATTGATGCAAGAAAATAAGTAAATCTAGAATTGCGCCAAAGATTATTGCTCATCTAACTCGCCTCAGGGTTTTTCATGATTTATTCTGCTGGCATCCCTTCCTCTCAATGACCTCGCATTCTCAGCTGTTATTACTTTTTTACCAGTTTTAGCTTCAATCTTCTTTCGAGCATCACCAGCAATACTTCCACCCTCGTGTGCTACTTTCCTACTTTCAGGAAATGTTTTTGGTTGCTGTGATTTCGATATCTCAGTCGTAGAAGCTTCTGCCAGCATATTTAGCACTAACTCAAGATTAGTCATGTTATCGCGTAAGTTTTCTTTTTTTAAGTCTTTAATTTTTTTGTAGTCTTTTGTTTTTATACCAGCCCATGCAAAAGTAATATCGTCCGTTAAAATAGCGAATTCCCCATTGCTAGAAATACCCCTCTCTTGCCACTCATTCGTTAAATCTTTTCTAATTTCTATACTTTTTAGTCGTAAATCAACCCAATTTTTGGAATATCCTTGCTTAAGATACATTGCCATAGCTCTTTGAATGGCTTTTTCCGGATCTGCAGCCTCCTCCACTCTTTCATAGCCAACTTTCGCTAACCAAAGCTTAAAAGGCTCGACCTTTGGAGAAGGAATGGATTGAATAATGCGAAACATTGTTTCTGTATCTGCAGCATCCGTAGCATAATATTTACCATCCGTTGCCATCATTTTCAGTTGTCCGATTTTCTCGGACAACTCACTACCCTCTGCTTTAAGTTTTGTTTTTAAATCATTCCAATATTTCCTTGGGCGATTTGTCTGTATCAAAACTTCAAGAACATCCACAATGGCGAAATACCAAAGTTCTTTTTCTTCATCCCAATAACGTCTAATTCTATTTCCTTCAAAAACAGCAATTGTCTTCTCTTTTGTGCTAGTCATAGCAGTACCTCACTGTAAAAATTAAAGTTTGATCAGGTCAGTCCATATCCATAAACATAACCCCCACCCTATAAATTGCTTACTTGCCACTTGATCATAAAACAGGATTGTACTAGAAAGACATAACACTGCATATACCATCATCTGTGTAATTAACTCACCAACTCCCTTCCCGCCTCATACGCTTTCTTTTCAAATTTTTCTAGCAAAGTTTTATAAAAGCGCATACCACCAGCACTAATAACTTGAGTTTTAGCACAACCAGCAGAACGGCAAAGAAGACGCAGTATTACAGACGGATGCCAGGTTAAACCTATAAGCCAATTAAGCGGCGGAGGGCAATCGCTGGCAAATAAAATTAAGCCTTTTTTGTCAGAACGAGTTTTGTTGCGAGCTTTCGGCCAGCTATTTTCCGGATAAACATGTAGAGGCAAGGTGCGTTCCACAAACCGAAGCAATAGCGCGCTCATAGTAAAATCATAGATGGGAGAAGCAAAAACTATGTGATCAGCTGCCAATAAATCCGGCAATATAGTTTGCATTGCATCTTTAAGCACACAAGTTCCAACTGGTTTGTCATCTTGCGTGCCGCATTTTTTGCAACCAATGCAAAATTTAATATCAGTTTCCAACAGCTTTACTATTTGAATCTCTGCATCTGGTTTGCCAGCACGAATGCCTTCTACGCATTTGTTAACTAGGCGCTCAGTCATGCTGTTATGCGCATTTTGTACGCCATCAATGATGATTACTTTCATAAAATTCTCCTGGTTTAGATCTATATCGTAAAAATAAAAAAGGTTCCCACCCTCCTCACCCTTCATTTTACACTAAATTTCAAATACTTTTTATACCGTGTTTTTCACGGTATTGCACATTGCAAATATTGCACATAAATTGCAACTATCTTTAACGCATCAGGAAAAATCACATGCCACTAGCCATTGTATTTAGCCGCGCCAATTGCGGTATTGAAGCGCCAGAAGTCATCATCGAAGTTCATATCAGCAAAGGCCTGCCTAGCTTGTCTATAGTTGGCCTTCCTGAAGCTGCTGTAAAAGAAAGCAAAGATCGCGTACGTAGCGCTTTAATGAATTTAGATTTCGAATTTCCACCGCGACGCATCACTATAAATCTTGCTCCAGCGGATTTACCTAAAAAAGATGGCGGACGTTTTGATTTAGCTATCGCCATTGGCATTTTAGTTGCATCCGGACAAATTGCTAATAGTGAACTAGACAAATATGAATTTGCTGGAGAACTAGCACTAAATGGTTCTTTGCGCAGTTTCAACGGCGCCCTGCCCTTTGCTTTAGCCAATCAAAATAAACAAAGAAGTATAATTATCCCATATTCAAATGCTAGCGAGGCAGCACTACCTAAAAACATTAACGTCTTGCCAGCTAATAATTTAATGGAAGTTTGTGCGCATTTAAATGGCAGTAGTTTAATTTTGCCATATAAATCATCTCGAAAAGAAATTAATGAAGAATATGAACTAGACATAGCCGACATAAAAGGCCAAGAACATGCTAAGCGCGTTTTGGAAATTTCCGCTGCAGGTGGGCATAGCTTACTAATGCTAGGCCCTCCAGGCACTGGCAAAACTATGCTAGCCAGCAGATTACCTACAATTTTACCATTCATGACTGAAAAAGAAGCTATAGAAACTGCCGCAATTTATTCAGTTTCTGGTAAAAAATTTGTAGCAGAAAGATGGCTACAAAGACCATTTCGAAACCCACATCACACAGCATCTAGCGTAGCTTTAGTCGGCGGCAGCAGTCCACCACGCCCCGGTGAAATTTCACTAGCTCATAACGGTATATTGTTTTTAGATGAATTACCAGAATTTAGTCGCACGGTTCTAGAAGCCTTGCGAGAACCGTTAGAATCAGGTTTTGTCAGCATTTCACGAGCAGCATACCAAGCTAAATTTCCAGCTAATTTTCAGCTCATCGGCGCTATGAATCCGTGCCCTTGCGGCAATTTAGGCAGCAACAATAAGCCTTGTCATTGCTCTCCCGAACAAATTCACCGCTACCAAAATCGTATTTCCGGACCATTTTTAGACCGCATTGACTTACACATCGAAGTCCCAGCCCTTCCTAAAGGCGTTTTAAGTCAACCGCGTAATGAAAATGCAACTGAAACCAGCCTAGTCGTTCGTGAGCGCTGTACTAAAGCACGTAAGATTCAATTAGAACGCGCTAACAAACCTAATTCCGCTTTAATTGGCCCGGAAATTGATCACTTTTGTTCTCTATCTAAAGAAAATCGCACCTTTTTAGAAAATGCTAGCGAAAAACTTCGCCTCTCCGCCCGTTCATTTCATCGCCTCTTAAAAGTCTCTCGCACTATTGCTGATCTAGATAGCGAAGAAAAAATTCAAGAAAAACATTTAAGCGAAGCATTGAGATATCGAAGAAAAATTTCATTTATTCACTAAAATGGTGTATTATGCTCTTTAAGAAAGATATTTATTGCGTTTCTCTAAGTAAAAAAACTTCAAAAGGATTAGAGAAGTTGCCCTTACATGTAGTTACAAAACTACATTTCTGGATAAGCGATGTTATAAAACGAGGCTTGTATAAAGTTAGAAAAGTACCTGGTTATCATGATGAATCGCTGCAGGGTAAACGTTTAGGACAGCATTCCATAAGGTTGAACAAGGCATATCGGGCTATTTACGTTATAAAAAATTATGACAACATCCAAATAATAGAGATTATCGAGGTTACAAAGCATGAGTATTAAAAATAAAATCAACGACAAAACTCTGCTATCCCTGAAAAAAATCACTGGAGGAGAGTTAACTTTGGGAAAGTTCATTTGGTCTATTCGCGAATGTGAAGATCTCTCGCAGACCGAATTTGCTGAAAAATTAGGCATTTCTAAACAGCATTTATGTGACCTTGAGCACGATCGCAAAAACATAAGACCCAAACTCGCGGCAGAATATGCTAAAAAACTCGGATATGCGCCAGAACAATTTATTCAATTAGCTCTACAAAATACAGTAAATCGTGATGGATTGAAGGTAATAGTAAAAATAATATCTAAACTACATTACGTCGAATCTTGTGCTTAAATATTTTTATGCCATTTGCAATCATCGACCTCGACATAGACGAACTTTTAGCCAGCATTGCTGACATTGATTTGCATTTGAACGAAGAACAAAGAAAAAATCTCGCTCGCTATTGCCGCGACTTAATTTACTCTGACCCAGCGCATGCTGCAGAAAAAATCATTCATGCTATTGAAATCATCGCTGGTAAACAGCTCTCCAAAAAAGAAAAAGAGAAACTTTCTTCGGCCGAAAAGAAAGAACGCTGGCTGCTTTTAAAGAAAGAGAACAAACTTAGAAAAAAACTTAAAAAAAATCTAGAATTAGATGATGAACATCCTTTCTCTCTGGAGCAATCTCGCATAATCATCTCTAAAGCTGCTGAAAGACTGCGTATTTCACTAAGTGAAGAAGACCTAGAAAAAGCAAGCGAAGAATATTGTTATGCCCTAAAAAATGAAGATGCGCCGGTGGATCGCGCCAATACTGCCCTTTTAGGTGTATTGAAAGTTGGAATTGCCGGCGCGATACCCATTGTCGTTGTCTATACCTGGGGGAATTTGATTGGCATTCCGGATCTAAATCCTAACCATGACCTATCAGCTCTTGGCAGCGAAAACCGCCTTAAAGCTGAACATAATGGAGATCCTTTGGGTGTAAAGTTTCGCCATGTCATGCAAATCTTAGCGAACGGACCGATAAATCCTAAATTAAGTGAGTTTTTAGAAAAAAACCCCGTAAAAGCTATCGCAACAACCCTCGAGCAAGCACCAACTTCCACTGAAACGAATTTATCCCATCTTGCGCCTACACTGTCTTTTACGCCAAGTGGCAGTAATAACGAAGTGCCTGAATAATTAAATCTTTACAAAACAAAGAAAATAGGCAAAATTGCGCCATCTGAAAGACGCGATTAATCGCGTCTCTACTTAAAAACATAACTAATTGATTTTAAAAGAAATTCCATAGACATGTTTTTTAAACTATCGGGGGATAACCATGACAACTAACCCAACTCAAAAACGTAAACCTAAAAAAATTCCGGTTTATCTAGATCGCTTGCCACCTTGCAACAACGCCTGCCCTGCTGGCAATAATATTCAAGCTTGGTTGCAATGTTTAGCAAAAAATAAACTATTTGAGGCTTGGGAAAGCGTCATGCGCACTAACCCAATACCAGCCACTATCGGCCGCGTCTGTTATCATCCTTGTGAAGATGCTTGTAACCGCAAATGCTTCGACTCTAGCGTCAGTATTCATTGTATGGAGCGCTACCTTGGTGATCTAGCTTTGCAAGAAGGTTGGAAAGTGCGTCTTCCCGAAAAGAAAACCGGTAAAAAAGTTTTAGTTGTGGGTGCCGGACCTGCAGGACTATCCTCTGCTTATCAACTATGCCGCATGGGACATGAAGTTACAATTTTTGAAGCTGCCTCTTATGCAGGAGGTATTATGCATGACGGCATTCCATCTTATCGTCTACCACGCCAAATTTTGGATAAAGAAATCGCCCGCATTGCCGATATGGGCGTCAAAATAGAACTAAACCACAAGGTCACTGATCTTGTGGCCGAAAAACAAAATGGTAAATTCGATGCCGTATTTATAAGCATCGGAGCACATAAAGACAAAACCACTGAACTGCCAGGCAGCACCAATACTGAAGTTATAGGCGCAATTGAATTTCTAAAAGCAGTAGAACTTAAAAAAATCACTAAAATTAACGGCAGCATCATTGCTTACGGCGGTGGAAATACGGCAATTGACGTGGTAAGAGTCGCGAAACGCTTAGGCGCTACAAATTCTACTATAGTTTATCGCCGCGATCGTGAGCAAATGCCGGCTTTTCAATCGGAAGTTATTGAGGCAGAAGAAGAAGGTATTCAACTAAAAACGCTGCGTACCATCAAAGAAATCCACGCCGATAAAATTACTTTGGAAATAATGGAACTTAATTCCGAAAAGAAACCACAAAGCACAGGAAAATTTGAAGATATTCCAAACGCCACAATAGTTCTAGCTTTGGGACAAGATCCAGAAAGCGATTTCTTAAAAAATATCCCAGAAATCACCAGACAAAAAGATGGATCTATTACTGTCGATGCTAAGCTCGCCACTGGCGCCGCCGGCATATTTGCTGGTGGTGATGTTATCACAACAGATCGCAGCGTCACTATTTCCATAGGCCACGGCCGTAAAGCGGCTTACGGCATAGATGCATATTTGCGCAGTGAAACTTTCACAAAATCGGAAAAACATGAGCTAGCCGCATTTGAATTCCTACATTTAGACAATGCAGTTAAATCACCAGCTTTTAGCGCAAAACTATTAGATCCAGCTATACGCAGCAAAGATTTCGCAGAAGTTGTGGACGGTGCCGATCCAAGTCAATCTCTCACCGAAGCCAAACGCTGCTTCTCTTGTGGAAATTGCTTCGAATGCGATGGCTGCTATCAAATCTGCCCAGTCAAAGCTATTACCAAACTTGGCGCTGGTAAGCGTTACAAAATAGATTATGATGTTTGCATTGGCTGCGGTAAATGTTTCCGCCGATGCCCGTGTGGTGCGATTAAGATGGTGGATAATCCGGAAGCTTAAGTTGGGTTCTATGGGCGGACACAAGATCCGCCCCTACTTGTTGATGTGTTGCAAAATGCCGTCGAGTTCTTCGAGGCTGTGATATTGAATGGTTAAAGAACCGCGACCAGAGTTTTGTTGGCGAATGATAACACTAGCGCCGAGCTTGTCGGAAAGATCTTTTTCGAGTTGAAGAATATTCGGATCGCGCATACCGGGAACTTGCATAACTTTTTGCTTTTGAAGATCCTGCACCATTTTCTCCGTTACACGCACAGAAAGGCCTTTAGCGGCGATTTCCTTGGCTAGGGCTAGCTGTTGCATAGGGTTTAGCGCTAACAAAGCCCTGGCGTGCCCCATATCGATTTCGCCTCGTGCAACCATTTCCTTAACTTCTGGCGTTAAAGTGAGTAAACGTAAAAGATTGGTCACAGCTGTACGCGATCTACCTACCATATCGGCAACTTCTTGATGACTCAAATGAAATTCATCGCAAAGGCGCTGCAGCGCTTCCGCTTCGTCGATAGCGTTTAAATCTTCACGTTGAATATTTTCGATTAAAGATACCGCTAAAGCTTGCTCGTCGTTAATGTCGCGAACTATTACTGGAACTTCATGCAAAGCAGCTAATTGAGCCGCACGCCATCTGCGTTCCCCAGCGATAATTTCAAAGGTTTTATCTGTGCAAGGTCGCACGATAACAGGCTGCAAAAGGCCTTGCGCGCGAATTGAACTCGCTAATTCTTCTAAGGCAACCTGATCAAAGCTGCGCCTGGGCTGGTATTTGCCAGGATGCAACAAATCCGTTGCGATTTTTTGCATGTTGGTCTTGGCAACATTCTGCATAGATTCATTGGTCGTGATGCTGCCTAGGAGCTCTTTTAATCCTAAATTTTGCAGATTTCTCCCTAAATCTATTTTTTTTGCTGTCATAAATCTTTCCAATAAAAATCTTGTTACCCAGAACAGGCATGCCTGTTCACTACCAAATCATAAAAAACATGTCTACGAGAATTCTTTCAAAATCAATGAGTTATATTTTAAAATTTGTTTTTACTCTATCCTAAAATAATTCCCTTCTCCAATTCATAACTCATAATTCATCATTCATAATTCATAATTTATAATTCACCATTTTCCTCTCCCTCTTCCGGTGTATTGCGCCGAATAATCTCTCCCGCCAAAGCCAAGTAAGCGGCGGCTCCCTGCGAAGTTGGATCGTGAAATATCACCGGCAAACCGTGGCTTGGAGCCTCAGCTAAACGCACATTGCGAGGAATTATGGTGCTATATAACTTATCCGAAAAATTTTGCACCAGCTGATCTGAAACCGCCAATGTTAGGCGATTTCGCCCGTCGTACATAGTTCGAAGCAAACCTTCGATTTTGAGATTGCTGTTTACAGTACGTTGCACGTGGTCAATGGTGCTTAAAAGCCCCGCCAATCCTTCTAAAGAGTAATATTCACACTGAATGGGAATCAGTACAGAGTCAGACGCAACTAGAGCATTTAACGTCAAAATATTCAAAGATGGCGGACAGTCAATAATAATAAAATCGTATATTAGGCGCAGATTTGCTAGGGCTTTATGCAGTAAATACTCGCGCTCAGCTTCTCTCAGTAAACGCACTTCTGCCATGGTTAAATCAGCATTTGCCGGCAAAATATCGTAGCCAACCGTAGTTTTTAATACAGCATCTTCAGCGTTAACATTGCCTAACAACACGTCATTTATGGATTTTTCTAACTCAAACTTGCTAATGCCGCTTCCCATTGTGGCATTGCCTTGCGGGTCGAAGTCTAAAAGAAGCACTTTCCGCTTGGTTTTAGCTAAAGAAGCCGCCAAATTCACAGCCGTAGTGGTTTTTCCAACCCCTCCTTTTTGATTAGTAATGGAGATTACTTTATTCACGTTCACTTTCTTCCTTCTATACAAACAAGATGGCGCGCAGCCTCTAAATATGGAACTTCTAATTGAATTACCCTACACGGATCACTAAGCCTAGAAAGCTCTTCCTCTGGATACTTTCCCTGCATAGCTAAAACTTGCGTATCTGGCGTAATCAAGCGACGCAATATTCCCATTAAAACATTCAAATCGCAAGTCGCGCGAGTAACAATATCTGAAAAATTTTTCTTCGGAAAAAAGTTCTCGCACCTTTCATTTACGATTGTAACATTTGCAAGTTTTAATTCGACCACAACCGTCTGCAAAAAGCGAGTTTTTTTACTCAAACTATCTAACAAAGTGAAATGATATTCTGACAACAAGATCGCCAAAGGAATGCCTGGAAAACCAGCACCACTGCCAAAATCCAAGATTTCCGGACCTTTAATGTATTTAGCAATACTAAGGCTATCAAGAATATGTTTTATAACGATTTCTTCTCTGTTTTTTGCAGCTGTTAAGCTAAATATTTTATTCCACTTTTCGATTAGCTCAATGTAGCGCGTAAATTTATTTAAAGACAAAGAAGGAACTTCTAGTCCTAAAATTTCTAGGCCGGATTGGAGTAATTCAAAATGTTTTTTCATAAGAGCTATCTTCAACAAAAAATCCCCCTAAATCAATGAATTTCTCACTACAAAAAATTACTAACAAAACCTGTGAATAACTTTGTGAATACTTTCAAATATAGAAGCGCAAATTCTTGCAAACAGTGGCTTCTCTTTAACTTGAGCAGTTTTTGAGCAAATAAACAAATATTATTATATTTCAATATGTTAGAAGCGGTGAAACACCTAAATCAACGACTTAAGAATACAGATGCTTAAAAAAGCAGACGCCTGCTTCTACCTGTGTATAAAAATAATAAAACAACTTGCCGTGGAACATATTTTTCTTTAAATTTTAAAATTCCTCGACAATGCTTAAAAAAATATTAAACTAGCAATTATTAGGTTGGTTTTCAGCTCGTTTTAAGATAATGTTCATAAAAATAAGATATAATTTGATACTTTCATCAATTTCGATGATCACTCCTTCCGTTATGAGGGGGAATAGGTATTTTTATGCTAAACTTTGTAGAAACAATAACTAAAGCCATACACGACTACAAGAAAATTCTAAAGCGCAAGCTTCCTCAGCAACAATATTCTGCGAAATTGCAAGATTTGAGTATAAAGCGGCTGCAACTACGAGACTTAAGCGAACCTTATTTGTTGTTGGTTGCGCGCGATATTCTGCAAGAATTAGAAGATGACTACAATAATGCGGTTTATCCCAAACTCTACTCAGGCATTATAGAATTTAAAAATTACTTAAAAGGTTTGGTAGAAAGCCATCGCATTGAAAACAACAAGGTGGTAAATATATCACAAAAAGCCTCATCCTTGATCATTCAGAGCGCTCATATCTTAAGTAATTTGCAAACTAATATCAATGACTCTGATTTAAAAGCTTTAGAAGAACACATAGACGGGCTGATTCAATATGGCTCTCCAACTCAAATCAACATGATACTTAGTGCCATTAAAAAACAAGAATTAGAGAAAACTCCCATCGGTGCGCGAATTTTACAAAAATTACAAAATCACATTGAATCCAATATCAGTAATGCTGAAGCGGTTACCAGTTAGGAAGATGAGTAATCTTATTTTGTCACAAACTTGGCAGAACTTACTAGAACATAAGCACAAACTTGCTTCCACCTCTATTTATTCCCTATTCGAACAAGAACCAAACCGCTGGCGTAAGTTCACAGTATCAGCTGCTGGACTTTTTCTGGATTATAGTAAAAACCTTATTGACTCAAGCGGAATGCGCCTACTATCGCAACTTGCAGAAGAAGCAGATTTAAAAACAGCCATAAAAGCTATGTTCTCCGGAGAAGCGATAAACAACACTGAATGGCGCCCTGTGCTACACACAGCTTTACGCGATCTAAATCGCAAGCAAGATCTCATCGTAGGCAAAGAAAATATCACGCGTTTAGTACAGAACAGCTTAAAAAAAATGGAGCAATCTGTAAACGCTGTCCGCTTGGGCAAATGGCGTGGAGCAACTGGCAAGACCATTTCAAACATAGTAAACATCGGCATTGGCGGCTCACATCTTGGACCTAACATGGTAGTCGAAGCCCTAAAACCCTACGCTAGTCCAGAAATTAAAAGCTATTTCGTTTCTAACATTGACAGTAGCGACCTTTGCGAAACATTGAAAAAATGCGATCCAGAGACCACCCTTTTTATTATCTCCTCTAAAACTTTCACTACTCAAGAAACCCTTTGTAACGCCAACTCAGCACGTACCTGGCTACGCGAGAAATTACCAAAAATAGCTGAAAAAGATATAATCCGTCAGCATTTTATCGCTGTTACAGCAAGGCCAGAACGTGCAGAAGAATTCGGCATCGACACACGTAACATTTTTCCATTCTGGGATTGGGTCGGTGGACGCTTTTCTTTGTGGTCCGCTATCGGCATTAGTATTGCATTTGCGATAGGCATGGATAATTTTCGCGCTCTTTTATTTGGCGCATATTGCATGGACCAGCACTTTTTGACAGCCCCTTTCTCAGAAAATATGCCAGTAATTCTCGCCTTGGTCGGTATTTGGCATATTAATTTCTGTCATATGCACTCACTTGCTGTTTTGCCATATGATCAATATTTGTCGCTATTTCCAGCCTATTTACAACAACTCGACATGGAAAGTAACGGCAAATCTGTTACTAAAGATGGCAAGCCTTTGGATTATGCCACAGCCCCAGTCGTTTGGGGCAGCGTCGGTACCAACGGTCAACACGCTTTTCACCAGCTTCTCATGCAAGGCACAGAACCACTTCCCGTTGATTTTATTCTACCGCTTCAAAGCCAAAATCCTTTAGGCGAACATCATAATTTACTGGCAGCCAACTGCTTCGCTCAAGCGCAAGCTCTAATGCAAGGTCGAAGCCAGAAAGAAATTATTCCCGAACTTAAAGAGCAAGGCTTTACTGAGGACGAAATTAAAAATCTTTTGCCACATAAAATAATAGCAGGCAATCACCCAAGTAACATGATTTTAATGGATAAATTAACCCCAGAACGTCTTGGCTCTCTCATTGCGCTTTATGAACATAAAATTTTCGTGCAAGGCGTAATTTGGCGCATTAACTCTTTCGACCAATGGGGAGTTGAATTAGGTAAAAAATTAACTAATAAAATAGCACCAGCACTTTTGGGCAAAAAAACTAACTTAGATGCCCTAGACCAAAGCACGCGCGAACTTATCAAAATTTATAATCAAAAAAAACCCACATGATCGAAGAAAATCAGCTCTTTTACACTTGCGACTTTGAAGTGCGAGATACTGAAATTGACATAGAAGGCATTGTTAGCAATCCCAACTATTTAATTTACATGCAACATGCAAGGAATAAGCATATAAAAGCTTTAGGCATAGATTTCATTGAAATGCACAAAGAAGGCTATGATTTTTTGTTAGTCCACACTGATATAAGTTTCAAAGATTCTCTACGAAGTGGCGATGAATTTAGCGTAACTTCGCGTTTAGAGTTAAACAAAATCAGAGTTATCTTCTATCAAGAAGTGATTAGAAAAAAAGATAATAAAGTTGTAACAACAGCAACTAACACTGTAGTCTGCATAGACGCCGCTACCAAAAAACCTCTCGTGCCGGAAAAACTTAAAAAAACATGTCTACGTGAATTCCTTTAAAATCAATGAGTTATAAAATAAAATCACTTTCTGCATTCATAATTCATAATTTATAATTTTCCCTACACCCTACCAAACCTACGCCCAATGCAGTAATAATCAAAACCAAGCTTTTGCATTTTTTCTGGATCGTAGATGTTGCGGCCGTCAAAAATTAGGCTATTTTTAAGAGCTTTTTTAATTATGTCTAAATCAAATTTACGAAATTCATCCCACTCGGTAACTATCATAAGCAAATCTGCATTTTGAAGAGCTGAAGCAGCATCTTTACAAAGAATAAAATCTGGTCTATCACCGTAAATTCTTTGAGCTTCTTGCATAGCAACTGGATCATACGCCTGAACTTTTACACCCTTTTGCCACAAAAGTTCTAATAGAGTACGACTTGGAGCATCGCGCATATCGTCTGTGTGCGGTTTAAATGCTAACCCCCATAGTGCCACAACCTTTCCTTTCAAATCACCCTTAAAATGCTTTTCTAGACGCCTAAACAGCAATTCTTTTTGCTTATCGTTGATATTTTCTATGGCACGGAATAGTTTTCCATCCAGAGATTGCTCCTCCACCATTTTGATTAAAGCTTTTACGTCCTTGGGAAAACAAGATCCACCATAGCCACAACCCGCAAGTAAAAAATGTGGACCAATACGTGGATCCGTAGCAACACCTTGGCGTATGGCTTCAACATCAGCGCCCAGCTTTTCCGCTAAAATCGCTATATCATTCATAAAACTAATACGCGATGCCAAAAAGGTATTAGCAGCGTACTTGGAAAGCTCGGCAGAACGTATATCCATTGTGACTATATTGGCGTTAAGCGGTTTATAAAGCTCTCGCATTTTGTTTAAAGCTTCTTCAGAATTTGCGCCAACTATAATACGATCTGACTGCATAAAATCTTGAATTGCATCGCCTTGCTTGAGAAACTCCGGATTGGAAACAACATCGAAAGTAACTTTAATATTTCTTTTTTCCAAAGCCTTGCTAATAATAGCGCGGACTTTATCGCCTGTTCCGACTGGCACTGTAGATTTATTGACTATAATCGCATCATGGTCAAGATTTTCTCCAATAGATTCCGCCACTTCAAATACATAACGTAAATCAGCGGATCCATCTGCTGCAGAAGGCGTTCCAACGGCGATAAATATAAAATCGCCATGTTTAATACCTTCTAGTGCATCGGTGGTAAATACAATTCGTCCAGCTGCTATATTATTCTTAAGCATTTCGTCCATGCCACGCTCGTAAATCGGCGATTTACCTTCCTTGAGCATAGCAATTTTTTGAGGAACCACATCAACGCAACAAACTTTGTAGCCAAGCTCTGCCAAACAAATACCAGTAACTAAGCCAACATATCCCGTACCAAAAACAGTTATAGAATTTTTCATGAAAATATCCTAATTAATTTATAATTCATCATTCATAATTCATAATTATCATAATTCATAATTATTTATAGTTTATCCTTCAGTTCATCGCCCAAATATTTAGCAACATACATGGACTGCAAAAGACCAAACACAAAGGTCAAACCTAAAACCCCAAATAATTTAAAATTCACCCACGCATTAGTACTAAAGTTATATACTACAAATAAATTTACCACACCAACCACTAAGAAGAACATTGCCCAGCCAATACTGAGGCGACGCCACACATCATCTGGTAAGGTTAATTTATCGGATAAAAGACGCTGCAAAACCGGCCTCTCTCCAACATAATTTGATCCCAAAAAGAGTAGTCCTAAGGCCCAATAAATGGCCGTCGGTTTCCATTTAATAAACATATCATTATGGAAAAGTAGTGTTGCGCCGCCCAAAAATAAAATCAGCACAAAAGTAATAACGTAAGTCATTTCTAAGCGACGTTTTTTATGCCAAACCCATGCCAGTTGAGCTCCAGAAGCTAGGATAGCAACAGCTGTGGCGTTAAAAATGCCAAAAAATTTATAGGCGATAAAAAACAAGAAAATGGGGAAAAAATCGAATAAAAGTTGCATGTAAATGCCTCCTTAAAAGTGGCGCGTAGTTTAGCATATCAATTGTGAATTGTGAATTGTGAATTATGAATGATAAATTATAGGAATAGGCCCGCCCTAATTCACTCAAAAACATGTCTACAAAAATTACTTTAAAATCAATTTGTTACCAAAACAAATCCATTTTTAAAAAAATACTTCCTCATTCATAATTCATAATTCATAATTTATAATTTATAATTTATAATTCATAATTTTCCCTCATTTTGCAACTAAAACGTTTTTGGAGTAAAATACCTAAATGAAAACAGGACATTTTTTTTATAATACTTTGATTTAAAAAGAATTGATGTAGACATATTTTGGATTAAGGATAAGACCATGACACAGTTATTTCGCATTCATCCGGACAATCCTCAAGTTCGTCTCCTTCGGCAAATAGCTACTATCGTGCACCAAGAAGGTGGGGTTTTAGCTTATCCAACAGACTCTGGTTATGCCCTAGGATGTAGACTCGGCGATAAACACGCCTCTGACCGTATTCGTGAAATTCGCCAGCTCTCTGAAGAACGTAATTTCACTCTGGTTTGCAGCGATCTTTCACAAGTTTCCAATTACGCCAAGATAGACAAAAACGTCTTTAGAATACTAAAAGAATACACTCCAGGGCCCTACACTTTTATTTTGCCGGCAACAAAATCAGTACCGAAAAGGATTCAAAACGAAAAGCATAAAACTATTGGTGTACGAATTCCCGGCAATGCTGTTGTCAGGGCCTTACTAGACGAATTACGCGAGCCGCTAATGAGCGTAACGCTCTTTTTGCCAGGCGAGGTAGCACCATTTTCGACAGCAGAAGAAATATACGAAAAGCTGAACCGCCAAGTGGACATTATTATAGACGCCGATTATTGCCCAAGCGAACCAACGACCGTAATAGATTTTAGTCAGGGAGCAGACCCGGTAATCGTTAGGGTTGGAAAAGGCAATCCGAATCCTTTCTTGCCAAATGGTGGTAACAACGGCAATAATAACGTTCGTGGGTCGTTTTCGCAGATTTATTCAAAATTAAAATAATCTCTGGACTATTTGTTAGCAGAAATATCGTTCTTAACCAATAACGATATGTTAGGGATCAAAAATTGCTATTGCTTTTGTGTATAGCTGCTTTGGCAGAAATCCTACGGCAATGCTTAGTATCCCATTTTGAACTGGAAGGTTCAGAACGTCATCTGCGACGGTAGCCCGGAGATTTTTTTGTTTTAAAATATGGACACTATGAATCCAAAAACCAAAAAACAAATACGTCAAGAATTACGTTCAATAAGAACAAAGATATCCGCAGACGAGCACATATCTTGTGCCACCAAAATTCAAAAAGCTATAACTAACTTATCCTTTTGGCAAATCAGTCAAAATATCGCTATCTATTTACCCATGGCTGGCGAAATCGACGTCTTACCTATTTTAGAACAGGCTTGGCAGGAAGGTAAAACTTGCTATTTACCAGTTGTAAAAGCTGGCGAGAATGCCGTATTAGAATTTGTGAAATACCAAAAAAATGATGCGCTCCGCACTAACACTTGCGGCGCCAAAGAACCTTTAGCCACAACACCCAAAATCTCTCCCGAACATCTTGATTTAGTTATAGTTCCGTTGGTAGGATTTAATGAATCTGGCATGCGCCTCGGCCAAGGTGGCGGCTTTTATGATCGCACTTTTGCCTTCAAAAAAGACTTACCCAAAAACTCTAAGCCGCTATTGATCGGTGTAGCTTACGAATTACAAAAAATCCGCCACCTTCCTAAAGAAACGTGGGATGTGGCTATGGATTTAGTTATTACAGAAAAAAAAATCTATACAGACAGCTAAATTATAAAATAGTACAGCTACACTGTTTGTGTGCGGCTGGTGGAATATTAGCTTCGCTCGCTGTTGCTTTAGGAGAAGATGCGTTAGCTGTTGCATCCGCAGGCCCCGACGGATCTTCTCGCGTAACCAGAGGTAAAGTTTCTGTTGCCGTATTCACAGGCATAGTTGGTTGCATAGGAGGATTACTCGGTCTTATTTCTCCTTCACCTGCTCCCGATAGCCCCCTGAACTCATTCACAATACTATAACTAAAAGCTGAGCAGGATGAACTTGGGAATGGAACTTGCGCACTAGAAGACGCGTCAGAAGGTAAGCGGGTGGAACTTGGGGGTGGAGCTGTCACAACAGAAGGAGTGGTGGATGTTGAGTTAAATGGACATTGCGCCAAAGAATGAAAATTCTGACTGGAAGCTCTTGGCGTGGGATTTCGCCTATATTGCCCTTGATAAAAAGTTGGACCATTCGACATCATATTTCACCCCTCCAATTACATAATACACAATGCGAAATTTTATAAGGCAAAATTTACCACACTGAGCTTAATTTAAAATTAACCGAAAACTTCTTTCTCGTAAAAAATTCTTAATTCATTTTCTCTTAATATCTTTTTTCTTGCTTATTGTTAAAATGTGCGGCAAATATAACTTGGGAGGATGTATGAAACTTTTTTGTATAGATCTTGATTGGATAACGATGTCCAGACATAGCATAGCAGCAAATGTTTTTAGTTTTTATCACGACACGTTAAAAGATATTGTGACAAGATGGCATCAAACGGCCGTTATAATATCAGGTTCAGAAGAGCTTTCTTTAATCTCTAAAAATGCCCTGTACGATAAAAGTAAGATCAACTTGCCATCTATGGTTGGAAAAATAAAATTTTTGTACCCCAAAGAAAAAAGCAATATAACGGATCTAATTCTTACAACTGTAACGAGCACTGAACAACTAGAACGCGTTATTTTGATTGAAAATGACTCAATAATTACTACAACAACTACATCACATGATCTTCCTGATCTCGATGTTCTTCGAGTAACAGAACCATTTATGCTAGGAAATCAACGTGTTGTAACAGAACTATATCAAGAAATTCAGCACATAGCGACCCAAGCACCACCATCTCCACCGCAAACTCCTTGCTGCACTCCGTTTTAAATTAGTTTAAAGTTTGATGTATTTTCTCAGCCAAAGGCAAAGAAATGCCGGGAACTTTGGCTAAATCAGCAACACTGGCAGATTCAATACCAGCGAGGCCTTGAAAAGCTTTCAGAAGTGCCATACGACGTTTTTTGCCAATCCCTGAAATATCATCCAAAAGCGAACTTTTATAACTTTTAGCGCGCCTTTTAGTGTGGCTACTTAAGGCAAAGCGATGCGCTTCGTCGCGAATTTGTTGTAAGAAATGCAAGGAAACTTCGTCGCATGGAAGTTCTAATATTTTTCCTGCTGTAGAGTGGTAAATAATATCGCGCGCCTTCGCTGTAGTGCGATATTCGCTGTCTTTAGCAATGGATAGAAAAGTTAAATCTGGCAACTTTGCTGAATCTAATTGCTTTTTCCAATCGCCATATGCCTTTAAAGCCGTATGCAGCTGCCCTTTTCCACCATCAATTAAGAAAACATCTGGAAGTATTTTGACACTCTCTAGATAACGCGAAATAGCCTGATGGAGTGCGGCGTAATCATCACCTGGCTCTATATTTTCAATATTAAAAATACGATATTCATTTTTAGCAGGTCCCGTTGGCTTAAAAACCACAACACCAACTACAGTCGCACTTCCCGCAGTGTGGCTTACATCAAAGCAAGCTATACGTTCTAAATTATTTTTCAAACCCAAAACTTTTTGGAGCGCCTCAAATTTTAGCTGTAGAACCATCTGCATGGCTTGATTAGATTTGAGTTTTTCGTAAGCATTTTCCGAAGCCAATTTCAGCCAGGCTTGATATTTGCGATTTTTGCTTCCAACTAAAAGCTTAAGTTTTTTATCAAAATCACGTGGCGATATATTAACTAAAATCTTTTCTGGCGCATCGTTAGAATCTAGCAAACTTAAATAATCTTGCGCTAAAAAAGCTGCGAGAATATCCGGAAGTTCAAAATTTTGCGTAAAACTAGGTAAATAAGACTTGCTAGCAATCACAGCACCATAGCGCACCACAAGCACGTGTAACGCTACATAGCCTTTGCTTTCTACAAT
>Ga0172379_10001959_pt1 | contig 38384 bp, 40 predicted proteins | sample GrowelOW334metaG_FD_119756 | JGI IMG/M metagenome (GOLD analysis project Ga0172379, IMG submission 119756) | Groundwater microbial communities from an aquifer near a municipal landfill in Southern Ontario, Canada - Groundwater well OW334 metaG | ecosystem: Environmental > Aquatic > Deep... | reverse complement strand
CCCATCGCAAATTCGTCCATATTCGTACGCCCAAGAAAAACAGCTCCCGCCTCACGAAGTTTTGCAATAACCGTTGAGTCATAGGCTCCGATATGCCCCTTCAAAATTTTTGAGGACGATGTAGACTCTTTTCCTTTAACAAGCATATTGTCTTTGACTGCAATCGGAATGCCCGTCATCGAAAAGCTTTTTCCGTTTTTAATCATTTCGTCCGCTCGTTTTGCCTGATCCAAAACATCATCAAAAACTTCCAAATATGCAAAAATTTCAGCATTCTTTTCTTTGATGCTCGCAAGATAAGCCTCTGCAAGATCCACAGCGGTGTACTCGCCCTTGTCTAAGGAGATTCGGGCTTTGGCGATAGTTAATGTGGTTAGGTCAATTTTCATTGTGACAAAGGTAAAAAGTTAGAGGGTGGAATATAGAATGTAGAAAGTAGAGGGTAGAAAGTAGAAACTACGCAAGTCTACTCTCTACTTTCTACATTCTACATTCTACATTCTACTTTCTAAGTTCTAGTAGTTTTATAAAATTTTTCGTACTTTTATATAATGCCCTTCTTTCTCCGGCGCATTTGCGAGTATCGCGTCGGTATAGCTTCCGGAAATTTCAGGCTCCCCGTCTTCGCGCAAAACATTATGAAGGACAGGAACGTCCTCCTTTGTCGGGGCCGAGGAGGTAATTTCTTGGACCTCAGATACATAAGAGAGTACCCCTTCCATTTTAGCCCGAATATTTTCGAGTTCGTCCTCGCGTACGTCAATACGCGCAAGATCGGCTAATTTTTTTATATCTTCTTTTGATATCATTGCTCTATAATACCTTTTTTTGGCCTTTTTTCAAATCCGAGAAAGGAGATTCAAAAACCCTTCTTCGTCGAGTATCTCCACCCCCAATTCTTTTGCGTTATCATATTTTGAACCAGGATTTTCACCCGCAACTACGAAGTCTGTATTTTTTGAAACGGAACTTGAAACCTCTCCACCCAGTTCCTTAATCTTTGTTTTTGCTTCGTCCCGAGACATTCCCGTAAGGGTACCGGTAAGCACAAAGGTCTTTCCGGAAAGCGCGGTGTTTTTTTTCTTTGCAAGATGTTCGATGGTAACGTGTTTCAAAAGTCTCCGCACGAGTTCTTCGTTTTCTTTTTCTTTGAACCATTCCGCGACTGAATCCGCGACAACATCTCCGATACCGGAAATATTTTGGAGATCTTCTCTGCTCGCTTTTTCGAGATGAGAAATTGTTTCAAATTTTTCGGACAAATCTTCGGCTGTTTCTTCCCCGACATTCGGGATAGAGAGGGAGACGAGAAATCTCGCAAAAGAAACTGTTTTTCGGTCAGCGATACTTTTTATGATGTTCTCGGCTGATTTTTCTCCGAAGCGAGAGAGTGTCATTATGTCACCTTTTTTGAGAGAAAAAATATCATCGAAATTTGTAATAAGGCCGGCTTCCAAAAAAGTATCAATATTCTTTGGTCCCAGGTGAACAATATCAAACGCGTGTTTTGAAACAAAGTGATAGAATTTTCTCTTCTGCTGTGCAAAAGAATTTTTATTCACACACCGCCAAGCTGCCTGGCCCGGAATACGCTCAACGGCCCCGTCGCCTCCGCAGGCGGGAACACTTTTCGGAAAATGAAACGGCTTTTCTTTTCCCGTGCGCATTTCAACCATAACTTTTACGATATCGGGAATAACGTCTCCGGCTTTTTGCAGAATAACAGTATCACCAATTCGAACATCGAGCCGTTTAATCTCGTCTTCATTGTGGAGGGTCGCCCTGGAAACAATACTCCCCGCCACTAGCACAGGAGCAAGATGAGCGACAGGAGTAAGGACGCCTGTGCGACCTACCTGTAGAACAATATCTTCAACTTGGGTAGTAACTTGTTCCGCCGGAAATTTATAGGCAATACCCCACCGAGGGGATTTTCCTGTATAACCAAGTGCTTCCTGCACCTTGCGCGAATTTACTTTGAGGACGACTCCATCCAGACCGTATTCCTCTTTGTCTTTTCCCAATGACCAACTTTTATAATATTTTTCAACATCGTCGGTATTTTTGGCGAGGGCGTGTTTTCCATTCACATGGAATCCGAGTTTTTCTAAAAGATTCAATTCTTCCGATTGCGTCTCAGGAAGTTCCGGCCCGGACATTTTGTCGATGTCGTAGATAAAAGTAGAAAGTTTTCGCCCTGCGACTACCTTCGGATCAAGCTGACGAAGAGAACCAGCGGCGGCATTTCTGGTATTTGCAAAAAGGGCTTCTCCGTTCTTTTTTCTTTCTTTATTCAAACGCTCGAGTTCGCTTTTCGGAAGCCACGCTTCTCCGACAACGATGCAGTCAATCTTTTTGTTGAGAGACATCGGGATATCTCTAATAGTACGAAGGTTCTCGGTAATATCTTCACCCACCTCTCCATCTCCCCGTGTCGCACCGTTCACAAAAATACCGTCTTTATAACGCAAGATGACCTTCAGCCCGTCGATTTTCGGCTCAAGACAATATTCGATCTTTTCGCTCTTCACCTCCGGATATTTTTCGGCGAGGCGCAAAACTTTTTCGTTCCACTTCAAGAGTTCATCGTGATTAAAAATATCGTCAAAAGACCACTGACGAACTTCATGCTTTATTTTTTTAAATACGGAAAGTGCCTTTCCTCCGACTCGCTGTGTCGGACTGTCGTTAGTGCGAAGCTCGGGATACTCTTCTTCTATGCGAACAATCTCGTGAAAAAGAGAATCGTATGCTTCATCCGAGATCTCGGGATTATCCAAGACATGATATTGATACCGGTATTGATCTACCGTTTTTTTAAGGCGAGAAAGACGCTCTTTCACTTCTTTTGGTGCGGGCATATGCAAACTCTGAAATTAGCTAGTATGTGGCGCGGAGTCCGCGTTCAAGACGCCTCGGCGCCAAAATTCTATTTCCATCTTTATCTACGGGGCAAGTCGTATTATATCCTCTTGAACTCGCGATGGAAGAAATACTTCCGGCGATATCCGCTGTTTTTTGCAAAAGGACATAGGCGCATGTTCCCGTCGTCACGTTATCAATCCAAAATTCGAATTGCCAACTTCCTGGTTTGGGGAAAGAGGGGGGAGTGCGCATTTCAGGCGTTTGATTACTGCAAAGGATGTCACTATACATACCAGACCCTTCAAATCTTTTCTCAATATTATCCCAATATAAAATACATTCAAGAGCCGAATCCGCTGCATAAAAAGCACGAGAAGAATCTCTTTCAGTCCCCGAGAGGGAGATCTGCTGTATCATAATATCCAAGATAGCGAGCCCAATGGTAAGAATAACAGTTGAGAGAAGTATGGCATATAGAATAATAAACCCGCCCTGTTGTTCTTTTAGGTTCTTATATTTTTTTTTCTTTTTGAATAAGTACGTCATACTCTTTATTGAAGCCAATTATAAATATCTTCCGTTACAGAAACAGATTTAGGCCCCCCACTTGATGTGATAAAATTTACAGTGGAAGTAACCATAACTTCTTCCGGGCAACCCGAGCCGGAACACACCGTAACGACCTTAACCGTCCTCCTATATTTCGTGGGTGTTCCCCCCGCCGAATGAGAATATATTCCATTAGCATCGACATTTAAGACAGCAACACATCCCGCCCCACAGGCCTGAATCATGGGATCAGAAGCCCCGGGGCCAATGTCGACGATACAGCCCCTTCCACTCCCGCAAATAGCAGGACCAAACCCCGCGAGCCAATTTGTAACCGTCCCGGAACGATTGAGGAGATAATTACCGTCACGCGTCGTACGAATAATTTCAATTCCCTCCTGAGCAAGGTTGGTAGCAATGAGCTGGTCTTTCGCATACGAAGCACTGCTAATCCCCTTTGAGGCGGAAGAAAGAGCCGCAGGAAGCCCCACCAAAAGAAGAGTGATAGCAACAAGGGCCTCAATGAGAATATATCCCGAAGTTTTTTTTCGGCGAAGAGTTTGATTGCTAAAATATTTTTTATATAAATTATTCTTCATCGGGTGTTCTTTGTGTTATCATCGTTTGCATACTAAAAGAGGTTTTCTCTTTTGCGGAAAGCCCGGTTGTTCCCTTGATAGATATGACGACGCGTGGCTGAACAGCATCGGAAGAGTCCGCTCCAAGAACATAAAAGCGGAGAGTGTCTATGGTTATTTGGGGAGGCCCGGCGGTTATGGGATAAAAATTTGCCCCACTGTCAGTAGACCGGCATATCTGATTTGCAGAAGGACAGCCCGCACCCTGAGGACCGAGTGTGTAAACAATCTGGTCTGTGCCAAGAAGGGGGTTGCCGGAGGCCGACTCAAAAGCAAAATAAGAGCTTCCGGAAGCACAGTTTTGAGGAGTAGTGATCGTCCCAGTAGAACCACAATGATAAGTAAGCCCTGTTTTCACCCCACGAACAATACTCTCGATAGTGGTCGAGAGGTTGTCCATATTTACCCTGAGAGCTCTTGTCTTCCTGTATGAATCCACAATCCCGATAAAGGAAGCACTGACGGCCGTAACGACCACAATAAAAAGAGATACCGCAACAAGCATTTCTATCAACGTAAAACCTCCGGATGTTTTATTTTTATATTGTTGCATTTTTACTCAACGTTTATCTGCCCGGTTGTCCATATTACGATTTCTTTTGTTTTTCCGCTTGGAGAAGAAACCTCAATTTCTGCGTCAGGGTATACCGCGGCTCCCGCAAGTCTGATATAGGCATCCGGATTCGGCCGGAGAAATGTGATATTCATTTCGAGTCGATTACAAAGAGACCCCGTCCCGTTTTTCTTATTAACGCAAAGATTTGTAATTGTATTTCCATTCCCGATAGTATAGGTTGAAATCTCTTCTCCGGAATCATAATGCTCATTTGCGTTTCTGTCGACAAAATATATGTATGACGTACGAGAGGAGCGAGAAAAATATATACCATACGCGTAGTCAAAAGAGCCCCCTCCGATGACGTCTTCTTTTGCTGAGGTTCCTGATACTTGGGCTTGACGAATAGAAACCGCAATTTTGTTTGCGAGAGAATCAAGCACCATGGTATCATTCACCGTCCGGTAATTGGACATAGCAACGGACCCAAGCACGAGAAAGATGGCTGTTGTAACCAACATTTCCACAAGAGAGAGGCCTCTCGAGTAAATTTTCTTTTGATAACGAAAGCTCATAAAAAAATTAAACGAACAAATGAAAAACAGCCGTGGCAAGAGCCGGGAAAAAGGCCGCTGCATAAAAACCAAGGATAAGGAACGGGGCGAAAGGCACCTCGCTTTTAAGAGTAACTTTCTTTCCCCAAGAAGCCTTCCTGGACATTTTTTCAGCCAAAATAAGCAAAACCCCAACGATTGCACCAACCCAAAAAGAAAGAACAATCGAAGCGAAGCCGTTCGCAAGACCTAGGAACCACCCGATACCGAGTGAAAGCTTCGCGTCTCCGAGACCAATCCATCGCCCATCGGAATACCACCAGAGAAGAGCGAGAGGAAGTGCAAGTATCGGGCCCGCAAGGAGATCCCAAAAAGTGGGAACAAAAAGAAACGTCTCGGGAAGAAAGAGGACACGAAAAAGAGCAAGTCCCGCAAAAACAAAAGCAAAAGAATCTGGTATTATTTTATGCTTCAAATCATACGCTCCGATAATGAGTAAGATTGAAAAAATAACTGAGAAAAAGAGGAATTCAAAAAAGTAATAGGGAGACGTCCCCTCGGCAATAAGGCTATTTAAGAGAGATTCAGGCCCCCCAAGCTTCCAGAAAACAAGAGTGAAAAGTATTCCCGTAAGAATTTCCACCGTCACGTATTGCTTTGAAATATCACTTTTGCAAAATCGGCATTTCCCCTTGAGAAAAACGTAGCTCGCGAGAGGAAAGAGGTCTTTCCACGAGAGTTTATGCCCGCAAGAAAAACAAAAAGAGCGTCCAAAAATAGTGATTCCGGTGTGATATCGAAGAATGAGAACATTGAGAAAACTCCCGATAATGAGACCAAAAAGGAAAAACCAAAAATAGAAGATATATACCATAGATAATAATAATTATACCCCGCCACTACCAAGAACACAACGAAACCTGTGGGTAGAAATCAGGGTAAATTCTTTGCTTGAGAAAAAAGCTGAGTTTATATAGAATGTGGGGATATGAAAAATCTTCTTACAAGGATGGGCGCAAAAATAACAGAATATCCGAAATTGTTTCTTTCTCTCTCCATCGTTTCCGCTGTATTTCTTCTTTACTGGAATGTTCTCGGCCACCCATTCGTTTGGGATGATTATTACGTAATCGTCGATAACAAGTACATACAAAATTGGCAATATTTCTTGAATCTTTTTTCCGAAAACACCTATGAGGGTTCGGGGAGTACTGGGGTTAACTGGAGACCGGCGATGCTCCTTGTTTTCTCGGGGCTTTGGCACTCAATCGGACCGTGGTCTCCTGCGTATCATTTTACCTCAATCGTCTTTCACGCCATCGACGCGGTTCTTCTTTTTGTTCTTTTTAATCTTATTTTTAAGCGCCGATACCTTGCCTTTATATCCGCTCTTTTATTCGCAATTCACCCCCTTCAAACGCAGGCAGTTACCTATATCGCAGGATTCGGAGACCCTCTTTCAACCTTCTTTATGCTTTCGGGTGCCATCTTTTACATAAAATCAATAAAAGATGAAGAGAACAGACGCAGGCTTCTTCTTGCGACAGGACTTATGCAAATATTGGCACTCTGCTCAAAAGAATCAGCTGTTATGATGCCGGGGCTTTTATTCCTTGCGGACTTTTTTGCAAAAGAAAGAGGTCTCACGTTCTGGGGAGACATAAAATCTTCTCTCAAAAAAATTCTCCCATTTCTCGGTATTCTTGCTTTTTATGTTTTACTCCGTCTCACCTTTCTTAATTTTCTCGGATATCTTCAAGTAACATCTTTTGCCACGCCTCTTTATGAAAGAATATTCATTTTTTGGAGTATCTTCCCGGAATATCTCCGACTCGTATTTGCCCCGCTTCATCTCCATATGGAGCATACGGTATATTGGGTTCACTCTCTTTTTGAACCAAAAACACTTCTTGGTCTCGGAATTTTTTCCTTGTTTATTTTTCTTATTGTTAAGACGTGGAAACACCGGCCGGAAGTGAGTTTCGGGCTTCTCTGGTTTTTTGTAGCTTTTTCTCCAAACGCAAATATTTTTATGCCGAGCACGAATCTTTTTGGAGAACACTGGCTCTACCTTTCGCTTCCGGGGCTTTTTATCGCCATATTTGCTCTCGCTAATGAGCTTTTTGAAAAAAGAAAATATTTCATCGCTCTCATTTTTCTTCTTTCTTTATGGGTCGGCTGGATAAGCTCCATCGTAATTTCCAGAAACAATGAATGGAAGACGTCTGTTTCGATTCTCACACAAACGCTCGAAGAGGAACCAAAAATGGTGCAGGTTATGATAGTTCTCGGGAATATTTATCGCGATTCGGGAGAGCACGAAAAAGCTTTTGAATTATATGATCGGGCAATTCAAACAGAGCCGACTAATCCAATAGTCTACAGTGACCGCGCAAAACTTTGGAAAAAACTGGGGAATGAAAAAGAAATGGTAAAAAATATGGAGCGCTCTGTTCTTCTCGGTCCGGCATATTCACCAGCTTTCAATCCTCTTGTGAAATATTACGAAAGACAAGGCAATCTTCCAAAATTAAAATGGCTGTACGAAATGCGTCTCACTTGGGCAAAAGAACCAAAAGAAGCGCTTGGAATTTCCTTAAAACTTGCAAACATCGCGGTTGGACAAGGTAACCGCGCTCTTGCGCAAAAATATTTAGAGAAGGCGGAAGAATTTGATAAAAAACTCAAAAAAGACCCTGCTGTATTTCTTGAGGGCCAGCTTTCAAAACTATTTCCTTAAGGGAAAAACAAAAAAGCCCCACAAGGGGCTTTTTTGTTGTGTTTAACGAATTCCAGTCGGAGAAGCGAGATGCGCGCCAGCGGCAAGAGAACCTGAAGAGCCTTCAAGCGTAAAAGTTATTAAGTAACTTGATGCGCCAGTTCCAGCACCGGGGGCCGCACAATCAGTAAGAGCCGGGGTACTGACAGCAGAGCTACAATATTGATAAGTAGCACCTCCGGGGGTCGGATTAACTGGAGTTGTGCCGAGGAAGGTATCAAAACGAGTAACATTACCAGCACCAACGCGATAATCACAGTCAGTACCACCCGCAGGAAGAGCGCCTAAGGCGGCGGCACCCGGATAACCACCGACAACATCGTAACAAAGTTCAAGTGCTGTTTGGAATTGTTTTATATCAGAAAGACGCTTTGCATCTCTTCCTTTTTGACGTGCGCTATTAAGACCGGCCATAACGACGGTTGAGAGGATCGCTATGATGGCGATGACAACGAGGAGTTCGATCAACGTAAAACCTTTATTTCCTTTTTTCATACGATTATTAAATACTTATAATATTAATTCTTATTTCTAATAAGAAGATATGCATATTATACTTCACAATATTTTTTTTCGCGATAGACGGGCTGTGGACATCTTTTTTATAAAAAAAGCCCCTTGCGGGGCTTTTTAGAGTGGCTATTGAATTCCTGTTGGAGCGGCTGTATGAGCACCGGAAGCAAGAGAACCGGAAGTTCCTTCGAGACTGAAACCAATGCTATAAGTATCGCGCTCGGCGGTCGTGCTATAAGTATAGTCAGAGCCTCCCGGAGTTGGGTTTACCGGCAACGGATTCATAAACGTTCCGAGAGTAACATCGGTACAACCGGTGGCCTCGGTGGTATTAAGCCATGTTTCTGAGCCAATAAGGTTGGGGTATCCTTCACAACTGTCCTGATACAATTCAAGCGCGGATTGTACCTGTTTTATATCAGAAAGACGCTTTGCATCTCTTCCTTTTGCGCGAGCACTATTAAGACCAGCCATAACGACGGTTGAGAGGATCGCTATGATGGCGATGACAACCAGAAGTTCGATCAACGTAAAACCTTTATTTCCTTTTTTCATAAAAAAATATCTAATAATAATAAATTTAAAAGTAACGACCTTTTAATTTTTAAGAGAGTACTCCGATTATCCTGCTATACAGCATAACACAGTATAGCTTTTCTATCCGAAAAACTGTGGATAATTACCAAATCTTTAGGAGATAGAGGCGGTTATGTTGTAGATCGGGATAAGGATTGAGGCGAGAAGGACTCCAACACCGACAGCAAGAAGAATGATCATCACCGGCTCAATCAAGCCAACCAGGGTATCCACGGCGGCGTCTGTCTCTCTTTTGTAGAATTTTGCGAGAGTCTGAAGGATTATGGAAAGTTCTCCTGTTTCTTCTCCGACTTTTATCATCTGTACCATAATATTTGGTATCTCGGCGTATTCGCCCAAAGCATCAGACAAAGAACTTCCTGATTTTACCTTTTCGCCGACAGCAAGGAGTATCGCCGTATAGGTATCATTTCCCACTACTTTTCCGGTAATCTCGATGGAACGAAGCATAGGAACACCACTCGAAAGAAGAGTGTCAAGATTGTCCGCAATACGCGAGAGATATGTTTTTTTGTACAAATTTCCAAAAAATGGAACTTTCAACTTTATAGCAGACCAGGACTTCCCCGCCCCAGGAATCCCCACTTTCCAAAGAATAGCACCAGCGATAATAAGGAATACGGCAAAAAATATTCCATAATGAATAATAAAGTTGGAGAGCCCAATAACAACTTTCGTATAAGAGGGGATTGGCTGTCCAGCCTCAACCAAAACAGATGAAAGTTTCGGAACGACAACGGTGAGCATTATGACCATTACCGCAACAAACGCTCCAACGACGAAAGCCGGGTAAACAAGAGCATTTTTCGTCTTGGAAGCGATCTCGTAAGAACGCTCCATATAAGAAGCGAGGTAATTGAAAGTTTCAGAGAGTTTTCCGGACTCTTCTCCCGCTTTTACCATATTCACATAAAATTCGGAAAAAATAGAAGAGTGCTTTCCCATTGCGCCCGAGAGGGATTCTCCTCCCTGTATATCATCTGATATTTCATTTAGTTTTTTCTGAAGAATAGGGTTTTCTGAGCCATCAGCAAGAAGACGAAAGATGCGGAGAACAGATACGTGGGAGCTGAAAAGAATTGAGATTTGATTTGAAAGCATCACGAGCTCTTTATTGGAAACGCGTTCAACCAAGCTTGCCCACTTCTTTACAAAAGAGCCCTCGTCCTCGGGAATGATTGAAGAAATAATATACCCGCGTCGTTGCAACGAATTAATCGCCACATCAACGTTAATGGCGTCTATGGAACCGGTTTCTTCCGCTCCGGTCTGGTTTACAACTTTATATTTGAATAACATGTTTTATTTAAAAGATTAGAGGAGGCGTTCCAGTGTTTTAGAGTTTGTAGAATAAAGAAGCGCATTCTCTTGGGTAATCTCTCCATTATGAACAAGCTCCGCTAAGCTACGATTAAAATCAATCATTCCGAATTCCGCACCTGTTTCTATGATTCTTGGAATTTCATGAGTGCGTCTTTCTCGAATAAGGTTTGCGACCGCGTTTGTATTAATGAGAAGCTCGTATGCGGGGATTTGCCCTCCGGAAATACGGGGTATGAGACGCTGAGAAAAGACTCCGAGTAACGACTCGGAAAGCTGTGCTCCGATTTGGTTTTGCTGTTCCGGGGGAAATGAGTCAATGATACGATCAATGGTCTGAGTCGCGTCGTTCGTATGGAGGGTTGAAAAAACAAGATGTCCTGTTTCTGCAGCGGTTACGGCGACTGCCATTGTCGTGTGATCACGCATTTCTCCTATCATCACCACATCGACATCTTGTCGGAACATCGCATAAAGCCCTGTCTCAAAATCACCGGTGTCGGTATGCACTTCTCTCTGGTCAATAATTGATTTTACCGGCTTGTAGAGATATTCTACAGGATCTTCAATAGTAAGAATATGTTCAGTTCTTTCCATATTAACAAGCTGTACCATTGCGGCAAGTGTTGTGGATTTTCCTTGCCCAATAGGACCCACAACGAGGAAAAATCCTTGTTTCTTTCGAGAAAAAGTTTCAAGAATAGGTGGAAGATTAAGTTCTTCTATGTTGCGAATATATTCAGGAATAAGACGGAGAGCAATGGAAAGAACTCCTCTTTGGAAAAAAGCATTCCCGCGAAACCGTGCTTTGTTTCCATAACTGTACGAAAAGTCGACTTCATAGTTTTTAAAAAGCTTTTCTTTACGATCCTCGTTCAGCATAAGCGAAACAAACTCAAGCATCATCTCTTGACTCGTCGGTTCTTTTTTTACAAGAGGAACAAGCTCGCCGGAGACGCGAATATAAGGAACTCGGTCCGCAGCAAGATGAAGATCTGAACCGTCTTCTCTGATAACGGTCAAAATAAGTTCTTCGAGTTCTCGTTTTGCTTCTGCCATAATTTTATTTTTTTATTTGGAAATGAAATAAACACCTTTCGAGGCTTACGCCTGATTACACCATTGGTGCTCCTTTATTTTCAAGAATTTCTTGAACTTTCATGACAGTCTCCGTCGGAGTAGAGGTCGCTTTTATGATATATCCACTCGCTCCGAGTTTAGTGCCTTTTTCAATATCTTCTTTTTGCCCAAGGTTTGAAAGAATAATCTTTTTTGCGCCCTCGGCAAGACCTCTTTTTTTCAATTCGGAAAGAAACTCAAAACCATCCATAGTAGGCATAATAATATCCGTAAGAATGACCTCGGGGATATATCCGCTTTCTATTTTCGTCAAAGCATCTGTAGCAGCAGGAAGAGCGGTCATCTCAAACCCTGATTCTCCAAACTTTGTGGTGTACATATCAAGCAAAAACTTATCATCCTCGACAAGAAGTATTTTTATTTTTTTATCTTTGTTTTCCATACATTTTTATTATACAACAAGAAGTGTCCCTGAAAAATCTATTTTTTATAATTTGTTTATTTCGACAAAAGGGATTTTTCCTTCGAATGCCTTCAAGATGGCGTCGTTTTTCATATTCATCATACCTTTTTCTCTTGCAGCTCTAACAATATTTCCCTCATTTGGATTTTTAAGAATGATTTCTTGCATTTCTGTATCAACGTTAAAAAGCTCAAAAATTGCCATACGTCCGCGAACACCTGTAGGACACTCAGTACTTGGCACCGCTTCATAGACATGATCGGGCATCGTAATTGCTTTTCTATATTTTTCAGGAAGATCTTCAAACTGTTTTTCAACAATAGTTTTCATTGCTCCGGTGAGCGGTATTTCTTTTTTGCTGGATGGACAAATTTTTGCCGCAAGTCTTTGTCCGATTGCCATAATAAGAGTCGGGGCAATAAGATAAGGATCAACGCCCATATCTATAAGACGCGTGACCACCCCCGTAGACGTGTTGGTATGAAGGGTAGAAAAAACGAGATGCCCCGTCAGAGCAGCCTGCACTGCGAGCTGTGCCGTTTCTTTATCGCGAATTTCTCCGACCATTATGATGTCCGGGTCTTGACGCAAGATGGAACGAAGACCACTCGCAAACGTATACCCTATTTCAGGTTGGACCTGAGACTGGCTTACTCCGGGCATACTATACTCGACCGGATCTTCAAGACTAATGACATTGTCCGAATCACGGTCAAGCTCATTTAACATCGCGTAGAGAGTTGTAGATTTTCCGGAGCCTGTCGGACCGGTAATAAGAATCATCCCGTAAGGCTTCTCAATAGCCTCTCTGACAGAAGCGAGATCTTTGTCGTTCATTCCAATAGAAGTAAGGGTGAGTACTCCTTTTTCAGAATCAAGGATACGCATCACGACCTTTTCTCCATAATACGATGGCATGGTCGAAACACGAAAGTCGACCTTGCGTCCTTCGATCCTTGCAGAGAAACGCCCGTCTTGGGGCTTTCTTTTTTCATCAAGCTTCAAGCTTGCCAATATTTTTATACGAGAGACAATCGCGGGGTGGACAGCCGATGGAAGGAGGAGACTTGTGTGAAGCGTTCCGTCCATACGAAAACGTACACGAATCTTTTCTCCCATATTTTCAATGTGAATGTCAGATGCATTTCCTTCTATCGCGTGGCGGAGAATTACGGCCACCATTTTCGTAACGGGAGCGTCTTCGACAATTGTTTCCTGCTCTCCTTCTTTTTTCTTTCCAAGACCGGGTGTTTTTTCACTCTCTTTTTTCGCCTCACCTTCGGTTGTTTTAGTCGTCTCAAACTCAGAGAGGGCTTCTCCCACTTCTCCTGTTAATCCTCGATAACTTTTTACAACATTCGTAAAATCGGTATTAGAGATGAGAAAAACCTTGAACGGCATTCCAATCTTCGAAGAAATAAATTGGATTGCGTCCATCGATTCGATGTTGTTGGGATCAACAACCCCGACCTCCAGAATGCCGTCTTTTACGCCAACAGGAACGAACCTGTAGTGGTTTGCCGACTCTTCGGGGATATTTTTCAGAATATCTCCCGATATTTTCACCCCTCCAATACTCCGAAGAGGTATATTAAAATATTCCGACTTGAGCTCAAGCAGAGTCGTTTCATCCACTCCGTTTTTTATGAGAGCTTCATCTACTGTCACTCCTTCATCTGCGGCAAGTTGAGGAACAGCTTCTTCGCTTTCCGGAGTAATAATCCCTTTATGTACAAGAAAAGTTAAAAAATTCATGGGTCGTGAGGTTCTTCATTTTGAAGTTTTTATTCCTCTCAAAAGATTCCTTTTACTGATACCTCCTTAAACGTACGCCGGAAATTTTGGGCCAAAAAATTGAGGCGATACTACTGTCTCGTGGTGGTCGCCAAAGGAGCTTCTTCTCCAATGGGGGCGAACGGATTATTTCTCCCTTTGAGCTCCGCTGGTATTTCAACGCTATTGTCCTGCAAGCTCTTGAATGCTTGGTCCTGGAATATTGCTTCGTTAAGGCTGATAAGCTTAAGGTCAGAAAGCAAATTTAAAACATCGGCGCCCACACCGGAACTCACACCTGCAACAAAATCTGTAGAAAGAGCTTCTTCTTGAGCGAGAGAAATTCTTCCCGAAAAAAGAACGGCACTCGCTGTCGCGACAGCGGCAACAAGAACACCCACCGACAGCATATGAGAGAAATTAATATTTTTTTTCATAGTTCAGTAGAAATTATTGTTGCTTAAGCCAATATGTATTAAAACTCGTCTCAACATCATACACATCCGTTTCTTTTTCAGATGAAAAAGATACGGATGTGATATCAATCAAACGAAGGCTCTTTTCAAGATCTTGAACGAATGCTCGATAATCGTCATAGGACCCTGTAACCCTGAAGCTCAAACTGGCGAGACCAAACGGTGAAGTCTGAACCTCGAGGACCTGTTGTTCGCTCGAATTTTCAGTCTCATTGGAAACAAGCCTTACATCTTTTATAACCATCCCGTATCGTGATGCAATACTATCAATCTCAATAATAAGATGAACGTTATTGATTTGATCCGGCAAAAGCTTTTCAAGACGTGCAAGATCCCCCGGTAAAAAGCTGTTGTATTTACTGAGAAGACTGTCACGAAGAGCCAGTATTTCTTGAGAATTATTAAGCGCGTCATCGTACTGCGCTTTTTCGGCGCGTTTACTTTGAATCTCGGAATAAGTCGGCCCTATAAACATATAGAACAAGCCGATGGAGACTCCGATAAGTAAGGTTGCTATGACGTTCTTCATAATAAAGGTTTGATTTTAAAAATTAGAGTACCGGTTCAACAGGTATAAACCCCGTTTTATAGAGGACTGCTTCTGGATCTATTTCTGCTGAAAACTTAAATTGAACACCCCCCTCTTTTTCGTTCAAATTAAGATCAGAAAAAATAGGATTCTTTACCATTTCCTCCGAAGCAAAGGAATCGGATTGATTGGCGATTGAAGCGTAGGTCATTGCTTGTCCTGCAAGGGAAAGCGTCGCCCCTGTTGTTTTATCCATTTGAAGTTTAAAGTCGGTGAAACGAATACTTTGAAGAGTCGCCCTTGAAAGCATTTCAAAAACGGGAGTGACTACTGTATGAGTATCTAGAACGGACTTGGCTACAATCATCCTGTTGTCTAACTTTTTTACTTCCACGATAAGAGACGGGTCAAATGCTTTTTTCGCCTCTTCGAGACGTTTGCCGGCTGAAACTGTTTGTTGTTCGAGATATATTTTGTAAAGATACACACCCCCGGATACCGCAACGGTCATGAAGAAAATAATCACCCCAATTGAGAGGAAGAGGTTTATCGACGCATGAAAACCAGTATCTTGCTGAGTAACAAGATTTTTTTTAGGAACGAACGAAGTGCGAAGTCTTGTATCTACCATAAAATTTTTAAAAAACTTTTGTGATGAAAATATATTTTGTTTTACTCAAGCTCTTGGAGCTTTTTTAAAGCCAAACCAATCGCAACGGAAAATTCGGGACCTGCTTCATCTAAAACGGGTTGAAGAAATGCGGGATATTCCAGTTTGGAAAAAGAATCGCCAAAGACCACTTCCGCTTCAAGCCACTTCTTTGCATATTCGGACAGCCCTTTAAGGAGTGCGCCGCCACCTGTCAAAACAACCTTTGAGATAGTCTTGTTATTCTTTGTCTGATATCCTAATAATACTCTATTTGCCTCTGTAAAGATATAGGCCACTGAAGATTCGAGGGTCGCTGAAACTTTTCTAGACTCTTCGTCTCTCCCCGACAAACCGATCTCTCGTTTTATTTTTTCGGCTTTTGTAATACTTAGATTCATCGAGCGGGAAAGAGCAATAGTAAGTTCTTGAGAACCACGGCTTATGATATGAACGCTTCGAATAACCCCCTGTTCTACCATTGCGATTTTTGTGATTCCCGCCCCCATGTCGATAAACATAATGGGAGACATTTCGTGCCCGAGAGTTGCTCTGATGGAGCTGTAAACCTCTATCTCATAGCTCGTATTAACCAATCCGGCTTTCGTAACGATGTCTTGGTATTTGTTGAGTATCTGATTGTGAATAGCAACAATCATGACAGAATTTTTTTCAACCACAGGTTTCCCTTCAGCAATCAGTGCTTCTTCCGTAGCAATCTGTTCCATCGACTTCGGGAGAATAATCCAATCGAGGGTTACTTCGGTAATGGGTACCGGAATATATTTCCTTGCCTCAATCGGAATCATTTTTTCGAGTTTATCATCACTCACTGCAGGCATTTCCACGAGGGAAAGAAGCGTCGAAGAGAGAGGAAGCGCCAAAGATGCCGTATTTGCGGTTACATTCGCTTCGCGAAAAAGGTCTTTAATAGCTTCAACGATTTTTTCGACAGGAAGGTTTGTTGCCCTCCCAATATCGAGACCGCCGTACGGGCCGAGAGCAAGCTCTCCGTAAGTCTCCAAAACCGCTCGGCCTTGTTCTTTCCTAATCTGAACGACTTTCAACACCGAAGAACCGATATCCAAGCCAATCACGCTCTCACTCTTTTTAAAGAGCGATTTTGCCGACGACATTAATTTTTGTACATCGAAATTCGGTAATGGCATAGAATACATATTTATTATATCATAAAAAAAAATATGTATTCCAGAAAATACCTACAATTATCCACAGTGCGCAATATCTTCCTTTCTTTCGCTAAAAAAGGCGAAAAACTGACGGATCTCATTTTTCCGCCATTCTGTCTCTCTTGCAAAAAAGAAGGGGAGTATTTTTGTGAGAAATGTCGCGAACGCCTTCCGGAGCAGAACACAATGGAAATCCGAGGGGTTGTTTCTCTTTGGAGGTATGACAATCCCGTGGTGAGAGAGTCCCTCGTTCGCCTAAAATATCGGGGAAAAAAGAAACTTGCAGAAGCGCTCTCCTCTTCCCTTTACGACAAGATTCTTTTAACGCTTTCTGAAGATTCTCAGTTCGAAGACCCCCTCGGAAAAACCAAGGAAAAATATATCATAATCCCGATCCCTATGCATAAGACCCGAAAAAAACTTCGGGGATACAATCAGGCAGAGCTCCTTGCGAAGGAACTTTCAAAAAAAGATGAAACGCTTTTTGTTTTTGATTCCGAAATTTTAAAAAAAATAAAGCCGACCGAAAGCCAAGTAAAGTCAAAGAACCGTGAAAAAAGACTTATAAACATTAAAGGTTCTTTTGCCGTCATCGAAAAAGAAAAAATTCTCGGGAAAAAAGTAATACTGGTTGACGATGTTGTGACAACAGGAACAACTCTTAAAGAGGCATCAAAAATGCTCCGGAAGGCCGGAGCAAAGAGAGTTTTTTCTATCACCGTCGCGCACTAAAAATTTTCTTAATACCCGCTTTCATCGTAGTAAGTATCGTCAACGGGATAATAACTATCAAAATCAATTCCGGAAGGATCGTTTATGTATATTTCAATCGATTGTTTCCCTGCCTTTCCAAAAAAAGAGTTGACGGAGTCGATGGCGATATTTAATTTTGAACGCGCGGACGTAAGAGACTGGCTTAAAAGAGAAATTCTTTCCGGATTTCTTTCGTATTTAAGTTCGCGGAAAAACAATTCGGTCTGAATCTCGTTTAGAGCAACTGTGCGAAGAAGTTCGAGGCAGGAAAGATATAATCCGTTTTCTGGCTCTCCCAGAGTCGGGAACGATTGATAATTTTCGACGGCACCGCCATCTTGTTCCACAAAATCAGTCACCTCCTTCAAAAATTCTTTCTGGAGTGACGGGATGAGAGCCACGATATACGCTTTTTCCAAGCTCCCTTCCGTATCTTCTTTCGGCAAAATGGCATCAAAACTATCTCCGACGACTTCACCGTGATATTTCAAAAGGAGATTATGTATTTCACCCCGAAGAGCGCCGACGTCATAGACGTTCGTAAAAGAGATACTTGGAGAAGAACTTGTTTTCCCTTTAAGGGGACTACAGTCGGCGGAGACAAGAGGAACAACGCCAAAATCTTTGGCGGTGTAATATTTGTTTCCGGGAAAAAGAGCGATAATCGTAATAATAAGGAAAACCACCATTCCGGAAAGGGCGACAACAACGTATTCCCTGTTTATTTTATTCTTTCGAGAAAAAAGAGCCATGCTTTGAAATCCTTATAGGATTTAGTATAGCATATTTTTTTAAGCGGATTCTGTTTATCCACACTTTTAAAAAACTAAAGTTTCTTGACCATATACGTTCCTTCGAGAGTGTAGCCGAATTTACGGTAATATTCGCGTACGCCAACACCTGAAATAACTGCGATTTTTTTATATCCCGATTTGCGCGAAATATTTTCAGCCTCTTCCAAAAGACGTTTTCCAAAACCGCGGTGCTGAGATTGATCCCCCTGTTTATCTATGGGAGAAAGACGGCCATACGTATGAAGCTCGCGTACAAGTGAGGCCCCCTCGAGCTCGGGGAGAAAAGCCGTCGCTCCGGGTAAACGCAAACGCAAAAAAGAAGCGAGTATGTCTCTTTTTTCGTCTTCAAAACTGAGAAATATTTCTTTTCCGGAAGGGGTTCTGTACTCGAGCTGTTTTAAAATAAAATCTTCAGTGGATATCTCTTTTTCCCTGATTTCTCTACATCGGATACATCGGCATTTCCATCCATTCTTTTTTTGGTCCACCAAAAGCCACTCTCGCATATTTGAGATGATGCTTCCGGCTTTGATGTAATCAGCGGGGATATCCCGAATCACACGAAGGATTCGAACATACGGAGGAACGAGTTTTTTTGCCTCGCGAAGAACGTGCATTAACTCTTCATTCGTATAGGGACGAAAGTTCCCCTCTTTCCATGTTTGATACAATTCACTTCCCTCAAGAACCATGCACGGATACATTTTGAGCATATCGGGCTGAAATCCCGTCTCGTCTCGAAAAAGTTCTTTAAACATAGCGATATCTTTTTCGGGAGTACTACCCGGAAGATTCGGCATCATATGATAAACGATCTTTAGTCCCGCGTTTCGCAAAAGTTCTGTGCATTGAGCTACACTTTCCGCAGTCATCCCTCTTTTTGTTTCTTCAAGAACACCATTGTCGAGGTGCTGAACTCCTATTTCTACCTTGGTAACTCCATATTTTCGGAGTCGCGCAATTTCGTCTTCGTTTATATAATCGGGTCGCGTTTCTATGGAAAGTCCGACAATACGACAATGTGCGGTTTCGTTTATCTTCTGAAGTTCTTCGAGGGTCCGCGAAGTGCCGTCATTCTCCGGAATGAGGGGCTGTCCTTCTTTTATTTGAGCAAATTCATTACAGGCACGAAAACATTCTTTGATAACAAATTCACGGTAGGAGGAATGATAAAAGCTCCATGTTCCCCCGATTATAATGACCTCAATTTTATCTATCGGGTGTCCGTTCACAAGAAGAGCTTCGAGGCGCGAAAAAATCTGCTTTCGCACATCAAAATCATTCGCAAGCGCGCGTGCGGCAGCAGGCTCCTTGGAAAGGTAGCTTTTCGGCATATTCGCCTCTGTTGGACAATAAGTACACCGTCCCGGACACGGAAACGGTTTTGTAAGGAGAGACACTACCGCGACACCGGAATTGCTTTTTGTTTTAATCTTCCGCAAAAGAAGTTCTGTCCGGCGATTCTCTTTTTCCTTTCCGCTCGAGAGCATCTCATGATAAAGTGCCAAAAGCTCCGCATTCGTGGGCATCATCCCCGCTTCTCCCCGGTGTGTATACTTCAAATTTGCGCGTATTTTCAATATGCGAGCAAAAAGCGCCTCGTCTTTTGCGATGCGTTTTTTAAGCTGTTCTATGTCTTTTTCGGTTGAAATACTTTCGAACACGAACCTTACTTTAACACGAAAGTTTCATTTCGACAATTTTTATAAACGCCCCACAAAACTGTCATTTTCGGCGGTTTGCTCCCACAACAGCTTGAGCTCTGAGAGATACTGTTCTTTTGTTTTTGGTTCAAACTTTTGTGCCTCTGATCTTGCCGCAACAAGAAAACGTTCGCGTGCATCAGAAGAATCAGCAAGGCGTAAAATATTCTGAAGAAGGCAATTTTCGTCCCCCTCATCGCAAACTATTCCGTTCCACTGACCGACAATATCTCTCGCGGCCCCAACATTGAGAGTAAGAACAGGGCACCCCGAAGCAACGGCCTCCGCAAAAACCATTCCATAGCCTTCGTATAAAGAAGTCACGAGAAGCGCATCGACGGATCGATAATACGGAGAAAGATCTGCAATGTATCCCTCAAAAAAAACACGATCAGAAATATGGCACTTTTGGGCCATTTTACGAAGAGCCTTTTCTTCGGAACCGGTTCCGGCAATAACAAGAGCGACGACAGAATCAGGTTTTCGTTTCGCCGCCTCCGCAACCAACCGTATAGCAAGAGAAATATTTTTTTCAGGCTCAAGTCGCGAAACAGCGAGGAGGAGTAAATCGTTCCCGGTATATTTCTCCCGAAGGAAACGAGTTTCCGGAGCATTTTTATATTTAGAAACATCGACGAACACCGGAAACACATTTACTTTTGGAGTATCCCCCAAGGGAAAAGATATTTTTTCAAGAATTGATTTTTTTATTTTTTCTGAGACGACGCGAAGATATGGATGTCGGGAGAGAAGAAATTTTGCAATCCACATTCGAATGGTATTTAGCCGAGACCCTAAAGTAAAAGCGGGACTCAAAAAATCAGTGTGGATCTGAAGCTCAAGAGGAACCCGAAGTTTTTTCGCCGAAAGATATGCCGTAAGTCCGGACTCAAAAGGATCTTGCGCGGTAACGAGAGTAATCGGTCTCTCTTGCTTCACCCCGCCGGGTCCAAAAAGAGGTCGAAAAAAAAGATATTTTACCAAAAGATATCCGCTCAAAGGATAAAACCATCTGGAAAGAGATCGCGTCGGATACACCCACAAGTTGGGGGAAATTTGGATTTTTTTAAATCCTTGCGATAATTTTGTAAATACGATTATGTGAAGCTCTTCCGTAAGCAAAGCATATTCTTTCATCCTCTCCCGAACAGCGCTCCCCTCCGTAAATATCATACGGTCGGTTGATATCATAAGGACCCGAAGTTTTTTTTCCGTTGTCATTTTTTTATTTAAGACAATTGTTTTAAAATTTCCGAAACAGCTCTTTCAACACTCCACTGTTTAAGCTTTTCTTCTCCGGCAACTGAAAATTTTTCCCGAAGATTCGAGTCCTTCAAAAGACGCGTTATCGATCTTTTAAAGCCTTCCTCGTCATTGTAAGAAAGAAGAATCCCTTCTTTTCCGTTCTCTAAAAGCTCGGGATTTCCTCCTACGTTCGTGGTAATGATAGGAGCCCCGACGGAAAGAGCCTCCAAGAGTTCGTGCGAAAAACCTTCATAAAAAGTATTGAGGAGAAAAATATCCGAAGCCCTCATATAGCGCAACACTGTTTCTTTTGGAACTCTCCCCAAAAAGACAACGTGCTTTTCTAGAGAAAGTTTTTTTACAATGTTTCTTAAATGATTTTCTTCAGGACCGTCGCCCGCAACGACGAGCATCGTTTCGGGAAAAGAAATGAGAATATCGGGAAGTATGCTGATAAGAGTTTCAAACCCTTTCCATGGAACCATTCTTCCTGCCGAAAAAAGGACAGACCCCTTTAATCCGTATATCTCGCGAAGCTCTTCTTTGGTGTCGGTAATCAGTATCGGAGTGAAAGCGTTGTGGATTACGAATATCTTTTCAGGATTAATTCCCCAGTTTGAAATGATGCCTCGAAGATATTCGCTTGGGGTAATGATTTTATCAGCCATAAATGCCCCAAATTCCTGCCCATACTTTAAAAGGCGTATGGAAAAATTGTATTTTCTTTGATGCGAAAAAACGTCGAGAGAATCGCGGACTTTATATTTTTGAAGAGCCGTTTCCCATGCGCGGTCTCCGGCAATTCGGAGAAAAAATTCCTTCCCGAGTATTTTTGAGGCAAGACCGGCGGGAACCCCGGTGCCGAGCGGATCGAGCGCGTATATGGCGTCACAATCTTTTGCACCCTTAAGGACACGAAAGAAAAAAACGATATGCCGAATGATATACGGCAAATGTTTTACATCCCCAAAACGAATAATGCGAAGTTCGAATTTTTCTTTCGGAAGATTTTCTTCAAGAAATTTTACGTATGTCGCAGGGCCTCCGATTTCGGGAGGGTAAAGGGGCGTCGCTATAAGAATTTTTTGAAGAGAAGCCATAGATATTATGTATATTGTAACGAAAATTCGGCACAACGGGAACACTTGACAAAACTTGATTTATGCGTATAGTACAAAGAGTACAGTGTGTTCTTACTACAACGGAGGCCGTAATGCTTAAGTTACTCAAACTTTTCTACCCCCATGCCTTCCCTCTTTATATCGACCTCGACACCGGAGCGACAACTCTCTCTTCTGCTGAAAAAGACAAGAGGGAGAATGACCTAAAAACACGAGTCGCCGAGCTCGAGAGGCTCGTCGAAAAACTCTACAAGGAACTCGGTTTCAGTAAAACCGGGAAATCACTCTAAAAATAAGGAAGCGGAAAATGTTTAATTTCCTAAGATTATTCTTTCCTCACGTTTTTCCGGTTTTCTTTATTGACCATCATCTACGCCCTCAAAATACCGAGGAGAAAGAACCGCATCGGAAGGAAGAGGATCTGAACAATATGAAAAAACGCATCGCGGAACTGGAACGAATAGCGGGAATTCAACCACCCAAAGAAAAGAGCCGCGGATTTCGAGCGCCGAGTCGGGACACATTCGATTTTTGAACAACATCGGAAAGTTGCCCTAACGACAAAGCCGGACAAATGTCCGGCTTTTTTTATGCGTAAAAACAAACCGTTACTTCTCTTCATCAACATGCAGCATTTCTCGAAGTACTTCTTCCGGTATTTCTTTCGGAGTATTTCCTTGTGACACATGAGAAGGTTTCGGGTTTTGATTTTGCGTCGGAGGGATTGGTTTTGGACTCTCTTCCGCTTTCTGAAGGGGGATATTTTTTTCCTCTTTCGCGGGTATGCTACTTACAGTGGGAGCTTCCGGGGTCTTAACTACGGTACCTTGAACGACGGGCGGTTTTTCGACAATTCCCTTTTTCTCGGCCATAAGCGTTTGCAGAGCTTCTTTCAAGGTATTTTTATTTTGCGTTGCTTCGGGTGTTTTTTCCGAGCGATCTTTGCGAAGAGTAGATAAAGGTATCGGGGCCGGACGAGGCGCCTCCGGAATTGCAGGAGGAGGTGTCATCTCCCTCATTGGGACTTGCTGTATCGGCTGAGGAGGAAGAGTGTCTTCCGGTTTTCTGCGTTCAAAAGTGTCTCTTCTTCTCTCGGGTACATCCGTTCTTCTCTGGTCATCTCTTCTGCGATCAAACTGACGGCGCTCAACAAAAGATCCTTCTCCGCGAGGTGCAGGTGTTCTCCCGCCTTCTTGAGGTCTCGGAGCTTGGGCGCTACGATATGGTGGTCGTTCTCCACTTGTCACACCCGATGGAGAAGAGACCGCGGGAGGAGTAAAAGGCCGTGGGGTTTCTCCGCTCGTAGTAATCGGTGCGGGCTTCACCGCTGCGTAACTCATCTGGTGCCATTCAAGAATTTCTTGTTCAACCTCCATCCTCGGTCTTGCAAACATTTTTCGGGAATTCTCCAATATTTCTTGCTTAAAAGAACGCGAATTTTTTGAAATCGGAGGAAGAGCGACTGCTGAAAACGGTTTTGAACCGACGCCGTCGATCATAAGGCGAAGATACAACTGATACTTATCGAGATTGACGATATCCTCCGCGGAGAAAGCCGGCAAAAATTCTTTTTCCAGGACATCGGCATCGTATGAACCGACACGAAAAGTAATCATCGTTCCGACGTTGCCAAAAACCGCAGCGCGGACCTCCTCGGGCATTTGCTCGATATACTGATGAGCAATAGTGAGATTAAGTTTGTATTTTCTCGCCTCGGAAAGAATGTCTGCGAATGACTCATTGGCAAAAGACTGAAACTCGTCGACAAAGAAATAAAAATTCGGAAGATTCCTGAGCTCATCGCGGGAGGCATCGGCGCGAGACATCGCGGAAAGGTAGATCTTCGTAATGAGCATACTCCCGAGAAGGCTGGTATTTTGATCTCCCACCTTTCCTTTCGAAAGGTTCATTATGAATATTTTTTTATCGTCCATCAGCTGGCGAATATCAAAAGTGGATTTGCTTTGGCCGATGATGTTTCTGATGAGCGGATTGGAAACAAATTGTCCGACTTTATTTTGGATTGCGGGAGTGGCCTCCTGTGTATATCGATCTCCGTATTTTGCGTACTCATCAACCCAAAAAGATTTGATCGCGGGATCGGAGATATTATCAACCACTCTTTTTCGATAATCTTTATCCGAGTACATTCGATTGACGCCAAGGAGTGTCGCTCCCGGAAATTCGAGAAGAGCCAAAAGAGTATTTCCCAATATATATTCCATACGAGCAGACCACGCGTCTACCCATATTTTTTTGAAAGCGCTCATAAGACCGCTCGCGACAAGATGACGTTTATCTTTCCCGACGTCTTCCATTATATTGAACGCGACGGGGTAATCAGTATCAAAAGGCGCAAAATAAATAACATCTTTTATTCGATGCTCGGGAACATAATCAAGCAAAAGTTCGGCCGTTCCGCCGTGAGGATCGATAAACCCGCACCCCTCTCCGTTCTGGATATCCTGCACCGCCATATTTTCGAGAAGAGTTGATTTCCCCATTCCCGTTTTTCCGATGACGTACATATGACGAGTACGGTCTTCGGCTTTTATGCCAAAAGGAGTGAGCTTATTGCGGTAATCCGCTTTCCCAAAATAGGTTATCCTTTCATTGTTCGTCATAATATTTATAATATCACAGAAGACAAAACCTGAGAATGGAAAAACTTGACGCAAAATTTCCCTTTACGTATAGTAAACCCGATCGTGTTCCTTAAAAAAGGAGAAAGCTGTTGAAAAAGATACTCTGTTCCCTTCTTTTATTTTTTCTGCCGGCAATTACTCTCGCCGACGTAATCTGCCCCGACCTAACCCTTCTTCAAAAAGCCGCGGGTTTTGTAACGATTTTGGGGATATTAAAAATATTCGCAATTCTCGGAGGGTTCGCCTGCTTTGGGTTTCTTTTCAGCAAGTGGGTAAAAATATTGATCTCACACTTTGCGAAGATCCCAAAGGAATTTTACGAGGGTTTCGCCTACCTTTTAAGCATCGCGCTTATCATCATGGGGCTTTTTGTTTCTGAAACGAATGCGCTTTGGTTTGGGCTTCCGGGATGCCTCATGTTGGCACTCGGTCTCACTATCACAGATTCCTTGCACGAAAACATTAAGAGTCAATCTATTTTCTTCGGAATTCTTTTTGCGCTCTATGTTCCAATCGCGATGCTTTACGGGAGTGTCGTATTGGGGTTCCTTGCCGTTGTTGCACTTATGGGAATGGTCGGATTCTCCGTCTGGGTATTTCCGCTCTGCTACGCGGTCGGTTTTAAAGACGAGTCCGCCCTCGGAAAAGCAACAGGGACGGCCTTCGCGATACTTTCCGTCTTTGTGGCGTTTCGCATTCTCAATATTCACCCGCCGTTCATTTCGGTATTTGAAAGCGGGGCGTTCTGGCTCGGAAGCCTTGTCGGATATGTCGGACTTCTCATCGCGTCTTCAAGATGGTACGAAGCAAGGTTCCCTTACGTCTCCATGAATATTCTCGCTATTATCGCCGGATTTTTCGCGATTATCGTTGGAACTCTTTGGGATATCGCTCCGCTTCGAGGAATCGGCGGAACATTCTTCGTGCTTGGGGCAATAGAAAAGCCGTTCGAATTTCCTGTTCGAAGCTTAACGACATATGCATACATCGGCCTTTTTGTGGCAACGATGATCGGTCTTGGTATTTTCTTCGCCGAAAATAACATGGCCCTCATTGAGCCATACCTGCTCTTTTAACCAAAAAGAAAACCGCCCCGATTCGGGGCGGTTATTTTATAGACTAAAATGACATTATTTTTTCGATTTCGTCGGGATCTTTCGGGCATCCGGCAGAAAGAATTTCCGGACCGTCCTCCGTAATGAGAATGTCGTCTTCGATACGAATACCGATATTGCGATATTCAACCGGTATGTCCGCATCATTTTTGATGTAGAGTCCCGGTTCGGATGTCATTACCATACCAGGAAGAAATGTCCGAGGGGTACCGTCTTCGTTGAAATACGGGCAGTCATCATGCGCGTCGAGTCCAAGCCAGTGCCCGACCGAGTGCATATAGAATCGTCGATAAGATTCGCTAAAAGGAAGAGACGGATCTGTTCCTTTTGCCATCTCTTCTTCAACCGTCCCCTTGAGAAGTCCGAGACTGATGAGCCCCTCAACAATAACTTTCACCGACGCGAAGTGCGGAATGTTGTATGGAATTCCGACTCTCATTTTATCAATCGCCGACTCCTGCGCCCGCAAAACGATATCATATAGCTTCCTTTGGGCGGGTGTAAATTTTCCGCTCACTGGAAAAGTTCGAGAAACGTCTCCCGCGTAACAATATTTCTCCGCTCCGACATCAAGCAAGACGAGATCACCTTTTAAAAGAGGGCTATTGTTGTCTTCATAATGAAGCGTGCAAGCATTCTTTCCGGAAGCGATAATGCTTGGAAAAGAATTTTTACATCCATGTTTCACAAAATATTCCTCAACATCGGATTGTGTTTCGTACTCAAAAAATCCAGTATTGCGATTCTTCGAAAGTTCGAGCAAAGCCGAGTGCACACCCTCGGCGGTAATTCGAGCTACCCACCGGAGGAGTTTTATCTCATCTGGATCTTTAATAAGACGCATTTCTCCGAGATGAACAGAGAGATCGGAAATGGTCGAGCATGGAGGTTTCCATTTGCGCGGATTTTGCCCACGAGCGGAAGATGTCCACGAAAAAATCTTTTTGTCCCACGTTTCGTCGCGGAACATGGGATAAAAAAGAGTATCGTATCCCGACAAGATTTCCGGAAGTTTCTTTTCTATCTCCTCGGACGGATAGGCCTCATCAAAACCATATTCAGTCTTCGTCCGATTCACTCCGCACACCGGGCCACAAAAAGCGAGCATCACCGGAGTGTTCACGTCGGGGGTAAAAAATATGCTCCTTGGTGGTGTATCGTTCGTGACGACAAGGACCGATTCTTCCGAACGAAAGCCCTTAAAGCCGGTAAGATACCAGAAATTACTATCCGGACGATGTTGATACTGTCCGTCTTTTCCGTTTCGCATCCTTATGGGAGCGTTAAAAAGAATCGCGGCGCTTTTGCTTGTGTTTCCGAGTCTTCGTGCGAGTTCATTTCGACGTTTGGAATATATAGATTCGGTCATTTTTTCTCCGTTTCAAAATTCTCTTGTCTTAAGAGTCCTTATAGGTTTTAATACTTTTTTTAAATATAGTCAAGTTGCTCACACGAAAGACGCTATGATATTATTGTTTCTTACGAGGAGGACGATGCTGGTGTATACAAAAAAATTGACCGGATATTTTTTACCCCACGAAGAGATGATTGAAGAAATGATTGAAGACGCCCGCAACGCCGGCAATGAAAAAGAATCGCGGGAGCTCGAACAGATCCGCGACCAAACAAGGTCAGCCGGACGCGGTACCTAAAACCGAAAACGAGTCAAAAGCGCACAAAAAAGGCCCGCAACCGCGGGCCTTATTTTTTTATTTTAGAGAGCTGTTGCCGTAGCTATAATGGTGGCGGTATACGTTCCGGGGGTTTGAATATGTTGAGAACCAACAACCGCACGAACCTTCAAGGTCGTTAGACTTCCGCCAGGAGAATTTGCGGTGGTTTTTTCGGCGATAATAGTATCTTCTGTGGAAAAACCAAACCAACATTTATCCGGGGTATCATAGATAAAAGAACCGGTCCAACATTCACCGCCAATTCCGTCGTCTTTATATAACTCATAAATGTCATCTCCTTCTGGAGTAAATCCAAATAAAGACTCTGTTGGATTAATAGAAAAATTAAGAGTAGGCAGAGAAGTAGTGGAGTAATCAGAAAAATAATCATCACCAGATTGAAGAGCTGGATTAGAAGATGCTTTCACAAAAAGACTATATCCGCTTAGACTGTCTGTTGTCGTAACCCACGACACTTGTCCATTACTGGTTCCACCAAGCGCTCCATTTAATTCTGGAGACATTACTACATCTTCCGCTGATGTAATTGAAACAAACGAGCCAGTCATTTGTCGATATCCCGCATAAAGATAATAATTTCCAGAGTGAGAATTCCCTGTTCCAACCTCTCCAACAGTGTCTGACATTTTGTAGTTTGTTGAGGTAGAGTTGTCGGTACCACCCATATTTACACTATCGGTTTCAATTTGGTAATTCGAACTCTGCATTGTCGCGCTAAAAGCAACAAGTGGAAGTGATATTAAAATGTATGCGAGAAGTTTCTTCATTGATGCTATTCTTTTCGTTTCATCTTAATTTCAAACTTCGACCCAACATAATACAACGAACCAACAACCATACAAATGAGAATGAACGATATTACAATAAACTTCCATGGAATAACCCAAAAGATAAGTTCTTTCGTATCGATAATATTCTTATATCCTCTGTTCAGATTTATTTCCGCTTTGTATCTTCCCAGAAGCACATCTTTATTCCAAGTAATCTCTCTTTGTCGCACAGAGTCTGGCATTGCAAAATATGGATCAATATCTATAACATCTATCGCCTGCCCGATTGAGTTTCGAATCGTAATATTTCCATAAGGAGCCAAGTGAACATTTCCGGAATTTTTATACAGAAAAAGAAAAGTGAACGGCCCTTTTTCGTAAAACCATTTTTTCGCCCCCTTCAAAGAAAAATCCTGGAGCGAGCCGTTCTCTTTCGCATCTCCATTCACGCGGACAAAGAAAAGCGCTCCGAGACGAGAGACGGTAATAGCCCCCGAAGCACCCTTTGAGGGTTGGCTTGTGATAAGAACAGAACCGTACAAACCTCCGGGAGCCGCATCTTCCGGGACGGTAATGGTTACGCTAAAAGTAATTTCTTGCCCGGCTTTTAAAGTAAAAGACGGAATCTCGGGCGCGGAAAAATCTTTGAGGGAGTACGGTCCTTTTTCATTTCCTAAAAGTATAATCGTTTTGCCGGGATCATTCGAGCCGGTAAAATCCTCCACGCTTACGTTAAACCACGCTTCTCTTCCAAGACGATTTGTGATGGTCAGGTATTCGGTTTTGACCGTTCCAGGATCCATTGCGACGTCGAGCTTCGCCGGGGAAAGGACAAAATCTCCTTTCTGTTCAACAGAAAGATCTTTTATTTCAAACGCAAATGCGCGAGAGCCCGGAGTTAAGAGGAAAAAAGACCCCAAGAAAAAAGCGGGGAGATACAAAAACATCCGGAATAATTTTTTCCGGGATGTTTTGTTTTTATTTCTTTTTATATCAACCTCCGTCATTATATTCTCGCTAAGGATTCGTTATGGCTGTCGCTGTTGTCGTCGCGTAATAGGTACCGGATGGCGCCATACTCACACCATTTTGTTCGTCCGCCACGCAGAGAGTTGTAGCCGTACCTGCAGTAGCAGAAGAACTGCTCGCAATTTCTATTTGAGTTACCCCGTTGAACCCCCTCCACCCAAGAGTGGTGCTCGGGACATCAGACCCCGCAGCGCAGTTGCTTTGAGGATCTGTTCCGTATCCGGTCGTGTGCGTCCCAATAGCTGAAAAACCGAACTGATAATCATCGACGACTGTCCATGGGATCGCCGGCCCGGAATAATCAGTGAAGGCTGCGGAAATACTTCTCAACGCGCCCGCCTGATCTGCAGCAACTTTAAGGCTGTACCCAGAAGCGTTGTTTGTCGTTACCGTCCATGTCGTACTTGCAACAGCTGTATTTTGAGCCAAGCTAAGGGGGGTCATGGTAACATCATTCGGGTGAGTAATCGCGATACCTCCGGTAACAACCTGAGAAAACACTACGGCATCACTTGCAGTATCGGCGATAACAAGACCCGGCTCGGCCACGAGAAAAAGATTGAAATACATCAATTCGAGAACAAAAGAAATAATGAGTGTTTTCTTTAGACTGATGTTCATGAAAACAAAAAACGCATCGAGTTTTTTTATGGCTCTCCTTATATTTTTATAATACCATAAAAACAATAGCACCCGCATTATGCTCCAGTGGAAAAGAGTGGAAAACGTGTGAACAAACTCTTTTTTTAAAAACACCTCTCTTCCTATACACAAAAACCTCCCGAACAACCTGGAGGTTTTTGCATTCGACGTAATGTAAGGATTTTCTATCCGCGCAACTTTTCTTTCACCTTGTCTACAATTCCGGCAATATCCCAATCCGCTTTTACCAAATAATCGTTCACCCCCTTCTCGGCGGCCTTGGCAACCTTTTCCGCCTCGCTTAAGTTGGTGAGCATGACGACATTTGCAATCTTTCCCCATTCATCTGTGCGTAACTTTTCAAGCATTGCGATACCATCCATTCTCGGCATAACAACATCGAGGAGAATGAGGTCGGGGTGCTCGCGGAGAGAAACCTCCAGTCCGGCAACTCCGTCTTCTGCTTCAAATACCGTAAAATTTTCAGATTTGAGATTGTCGATAATAACCCGCCGTAAAACTCGGTCGTCTTCCACTACAAGTACTTTTTTTGTTTGTCCGTTGGGCATATAAATTTTATAATCGTAATAATTTTGAATATCTTATTGGTTTATTATAGTATACCTTGCTTTGTTTCTCAAACCAAATCTTTCGAACCCTGCAGGGCTGACATTCCCGCAAGGGGAAGCTCGACAAAAAACGTCGTACCAACATTCTCTTCAGACTTAAACCAAATACGCCCCCCACTTTTTTCGACAACGGCCTTAATAACGTACAAGCCGAGACCTGTCCCCTCCGACTCGACAATACGTGCATTATCCGCACGGAAAAGCTTCGTGAATACGCGATCTTGAACAGCCGAGGGAATCCCTACTCCATCATCAGAAACTTTGATGAGCATATTCTTGGAATCAAAAGTTATCGAGAGCGAAACGTTTCCACCCTTCTTCGTATATTTAACGGAATTTGAAAGAAGGTTTTGGAAAATAATCCTCATCAATTTCGGATCGGCGTTTATTTTTGGTAAGCCGTCTTGGTATTCCGATGTTACATGCATTTCGGTTTCTTGTATCTTGACGAAAAGTTCTCGAAGAACACTTTCCGAAATTTCTTTAAAGTCAGTCGGGACGGGTTCGATAGCAAATGTCCCAAGGTCAATACGTGATACATTCAAGAGAGAATTCACAAGTTCTATCATCCGCCGATTACTCGTGTAGATCTCCTCGAGATAGCTTTTCTGCGCATCAGTCATCGGGCCAAGCCTTTCAGATTTAAGCATCTCTGAATACCACCGAATAGCAGAAAGCGGGGTGCGAAGTTGGTGAGAAGCAAGAGAAACAAATTCGGTCTTGCTTTTATCAATGGCAATCTCTTTTGTGATATCGCGAAAAACAACCACAGCGCCAATAACTCTTTTCTCGAGCATAACAGGAGCAGAAGTTACCGATACCGGAAACTTTTCTCCATTCGGTTTAAAATAATACGAAACAGTAGTAATACGACTTCCCTGCAAAAGAGTTTGCACCACGGGTCTGTCATTAAAGAGCACTTGTTTTTCTTTTTGGTCCTGCTCCAGAGTAACGACGTCAACAAAAAGTCGCCCGACAGAACTGCCAATATCTCGACCGAGCATTTGAGCAGCCTGAGGATTCATCACCATGATAAGTCCGTCTTTATCGGTAGCAATCATTCCGTCACCGATACTCGTAAGGAGTGCCGCGTATTTTACTTTTTCCTGCTTGACGATATCATTCGCGCGTTCAAGTTCTTCCGTCTTTCCCTGTAAAACTTCTTCAACTTCTTTCAGGTTTCCGATATCGGTAGTGGAACCCGAAAATCGAAGAACTTTTCCCCGTTGATCCCAAACCGCATGCCCGCGATCAAGAACCCATTTATAATCCCCGCTAACGGTTTTGATACGATGCTCTACATGGAACACTGCTTCCTTTTTTTCAAAATGAAGTTTGATATGCTGTTCCACCAGAGGCGCGTCTTCAGGATGAATAAGAGCAAACCAATCGTTTGGGTTTTCAGACATTTCATTTTTGCGATAGCCGAACATTTCGTTCCAGCGTGGAGAGAAAAATATTTTGTTCGCGACAACGTCCCAATCCCAAATACCATCATTAGCTCCTTCAATAATGAGAGAGAACATTTGATCCTGAAAATACATTGCTCTGCTCGTCCTCAATATTTCGATATAAGAACTTATGAAGCGAGAAAACAACGCATATACGGGAACAAGAATTGCAAAACCAAGGGCGAGGACAAGGAGCGGGACAACCGAAAAAAGCGGTGCTGAAAAAATAACAGAAGAATAAAACCAAAGAACAATGTTACTTCCGAAGAAAAAAACGGCGACAACGGTCGGGAGAAGTCTCCAAGCCAAAGAAAGCTTCGATTCGGCCATTATTTCAGCGCGTTCAAGAATGGTATTTTTCGGAAGACCGATACGGGTGATGTTGGTTGTTTTTGCAAGAGGTCCCATTGTTTTTATTATAGCATAAAATATATTTCACATACGCGAGGTAATGCACATATTCAGTTTGCAAAAGAAGAGGAAGGGCGGTTTAATTAAAGTATAAAGATAAAAATTCTTTTTAAAAATATGTTCGATCAATTCATACGATACACTCCGTGGGATAACGTCTACTTCGGAAATACTCTTTTTGACTATACAGCAATGGCTCTCATCTTTTTCGTCTCGCTCCTCTTTCTTCATATTATCCGCACATACTGCTTTTCTCGTTTTCACTACTACGCCGAAAAAACCAAAGCTCGCGGGTGGAAAGCCTTCGAAAAAGTCGCCGGAAGCGTTAGCTCATCTTTTATCGCCTATCTTGCCGTCTATCTCGCCTCCCTCAAACTAGACCTCGGAGGAGTGGCGGAAAAGGCTCTTGCCGCGATACTGGCAATTTGGATTACCTATCAGATTATTGCCTCAACTAAAATCATTGTCGACCACCAGATAGTCAAACTCGAAGAAAAAGACGAGGAAGACAAGGCCGCTCTCCGAATGGTGCATTTTATTATCAATGTCGTTCTCGGAGCAATGGGTCTTCTTTGGGCTCTTTCAAGTTTTGGAATTAACATTACATCCATTATCGCAGGTATCGGAGTAAGCAGTGTCGTCATTGCTTTCGCTGCGCAAAATATACTCGGAGATCTTTTCAGTTCTCTTTCCATTTTCATTGATAAGCCATTTGTTGTCGGGGACTCCATTACGGTCGGCCTTCATACGGGAACCGTTGAGAAAATCGGAATGAAAACAACCCGTCTTCGCGGGCTTCAAGGAGAAGAACTTATTATCTCCAACAAAGAACTCACCTCGGCAAGGATTCAAAATTTCAAAAAAATGACGGAAAGGAGAGTAGCGTTTTCTCTCAAGATAAGCATGGAAACAAGCGGGAAAAAATTGAGAAATATTCCCGGCTGGATGAAAACCATAGTCGAGAGCCAAACAAACGTCCATTTCGACCGATGCCACTTCAAAAATATTTTAGACAACGCCTACGAATTTGAAACCGTATATTTTGTAAAAGTTCCCGAATATTCCGTCTTTATGGATACACAGCAAGAAATAAATCTCGCCTTTCGGGAAAAACTCGAAAAAGAAAAAATAACTTTCTCGGGAACACCGGCACCCGCAGTTCCACCCGCCCCAATCATTCCAAAAATTTCATAGGAAAAAAGCCTCCGAGTCTGGAGGCTTTTTTAAACAAGAACGCGAGAAATCACAAACTCCGCGCGCTCATGAACAGGCATAACAGGTACCCTGATGATTGGAATATTGCGTCTCTCGTATTCGCGCACGATTATTTCATTTATCCGAAGAACTTCTTCTTTATCAGCCTCCACACGAACGCCGTCCGCTTCAAAATCGGGGAGCATGTCGAGCACGAACGCACCGTCATAATGAGCATCAAGCCGAATCTCTCGCGGAAGCTCTTTTACTCCCGTCCTTTCGCAATACCCGATTTGGTCATAAAAACCCCTATCCAAAAAAGCGACTTCGGGCAATACCTCTCTCATTTTTCTTTCGGCAATAATCTGGCGCCTCGCAATCTCCTGCTGAAACAAATAAGGGTCTTCATTCGGATGAAAAACTCCATCAAGCAAAACCTGGCGGGCGATTTCATTCACCACAAAAAAACCCCGCTCGCTCAAGTGCGAAACAAGGGTTGATTTTCCGCACGAAGCGGGTCCTGTGATAACATAAGCTCGCATTCATTACAGTATATAATGAGGAAAACGATGGGGAAAGGAAAAACCCAAAGACTCTCTAAATTATCTCGGTTTCATTCAAAACATTATATTTTAAATGCAAATAAGAGTCTTCCAAGACCTTGCACTCAACGAGTCGGAGCGCTTTTACTTTTGTAAGTTCTTCCGGAAAGCGCAAAGATTCTCCGTCGACAAGCGTCGACGTGTCTTTCCCTCCTATTAAAGCGGGGGCTACGACAATTGAAAGATGATCTATCAATTTTTCTCTCAAGAAAACCGCGTTCAGCGTTCCCCCGCTCTGAATAGTCATTCTCTCAACCTCGAAATCCTCCTTTAATCGCCTAAAAGCATCGGTAAAATCAGCTTTGCCCTCATACTCAAATATTTCAATATTAGAATGTTCTTTTTTTAATTCAAAAGCGGGATGTTCTTTGTTGGCCGTAATGATAAAAAGATTTTTACTCTTTTTTGCCAGATATGATACGCCGTTCTTATCAAGATGAGGCTTGTTGTCAACAATAATAAAACTTACTTCAAGCTTTTTCGGAATATCGGTTTTTTTATTTATTCCAATCTTTTCAAAAACGCGCCCGGAATTAAGGGAGTAAAGATCGGTCTCTTGTTCCAAATCATAATATTGTTTATTTCCCTCTTTAATCCCGGCAATTTTTTTCAAGTCGGTATCGATATCCATAATATCTTTATCTCCGGTTGATATCTTGCCGTCGACCGACATAAGCATAAATAAAGTTGTTTCAGGTCTGTTCATTTTTTTATTATATCGTATTTTCTTTCTTCTTAAAAACATAATCGCCGAGCGCTTTCGCGTTCGGCTTTTTGTTTTGGCGGACTTTGTCTCGCCGTAGCCTCGCCACACCAAAAACCCAATAATCACTGACGGTTGTTTTTTAGACGAAGCCCGCCGTCGCCCTCTATGGGCTATGGCGAGGCGAAGGCGGGCCACTCGGGTTGGGTATATCTTAAATAAGGTGTTGTTTATACTCTAAATCAAATAGTGTATACAGGTATTTTGCAATGGCATAAATTCCTAATATATGGCATCTTATGTCATTAAACACCCAGTGATCACAGTGTTTTAGGGTGGCGTCATAATTTTCATCAGAATGGGCACCTTCTTTATCCGCAACAGATTTTATGAGATCACGAATTGTTATACTTTCTTTAAAAAATAGTTGATTGATCCATTTTTTCTTTACTAGTAGCAAACAACAGGGTAAATCGTGTAACGTTATTGGAAGAAACCTCAAGTCTTCCGGGCATAAAGTTTTCCAGTCCATTTAAAAGTGAAGGCACTTTTTCTATAATTTCCGAGAAATGCAACTTATGTAATTTGAAATTTGGGACTACTCTACTTATTAACGGTGAGGGGGAGTTTTCGCACAGAAGTTTTCGAAGTTCAACGGACATTGGGAGATATAATAAGAAGTTACCCTCCTCATATCCTTGAATATATGTGTTTAGAAGTTCAAAACTATTAAGTAAATCTTTCTTATTTTTATCTGACATGTCATTCATTCCATCTTACGTCTGCTTCCCACCAGTACCCGCCTCCAAGCCCACGTTCTTCCATCTTTCCAATCCGAAGGTCAAATTTTTCACCAAAAGATTTTACATCCTCCTTTAGAGCCTTTGAAAGAAACTCTTGATATTCGGTTCTGTGTTTTACTCGCTCAATAAATCGATAAAGACGAGAACCGTAAAATCGACCAAAGTTCGGATATGCCCACGGTTGTCGTTTTCCATCTTCCGCCTCTTTTGCCGCTTTCATACAGAAGAGCATGTTGAACGTAACCGCAAGGCTTAAAAAGTCATCTTCGTTGACACCAATGATATTTTTAGTGGCTTCATTTTTTGGATATTCTGCAATAAGGCGATTAAACATTTTTTCTGCACCATAGATAATCTCCGGAGCCATGTATGTCGCGCTTTCCCAGATACGGTAATAATAAATCTGACCATTATGTTCTTTCTCGATTTGTTCGCTAATAATATAATCAACGATTTTTCCGTTAAGTTTTAGAACGGCGTATGTGCCAAAATAATAAAAGCTATTATGCAATAGTGCCGCAGGAATAGATAAAATATTGGTAAGACCAGACATTCCTTCGGCAAGGTTGGAGATTTTCTCTAAGATACGGAATACTTTTTTTAGCACATCTAGCTTGTCGTGTTTAATCGCCAAAAGACCCACAATCGTGATATCAACCATCATTACTTCAAGCCTCTCTAAGATTTCTGGCGCACCCTCGTGAGAGTACTCAACTGAATGCAGATTGAGCCAACTTTCTTTGATCTTTTGAAACTGTACATTAAGTTCGCCTTCGATTTCTATAAGTTTATTTTCTGAAACGATCTTCTCAATACTCGGTGTTTCTTCTGTTTTATTTATCGTTGCAACTTTTTCGGCTGTGTTCTGGTAGATCATTGCAACCTCATCAGCTGCGACATTTTTCCCTCCACGAGCGTCACGCTTCACGAGTTCCCATAGAGTTTCGCAACTGTCGAGAATACCGGACATGGCCTGTTTGAGAATATCGGCATCACCTTCAACTTTCCTCTTGTAACCAAATACATGCGACTGAATTGCCCAAGCATCTTGAAGAACAGTGCGAAGCTGTACTTCACACTTAAGCGTTTCTTCCTTGTCGCCAATTACAAATTTTTTCTTAATAACGTAGTGTACGCCACGATATCCGTCTTCGCGGGCATGCACCAACCTTTTCATATCCGGATAGGTTGTCTCAAGCTGTTCGGTAAGAATGGTATCGAAGCGACCAAGATCACTACGGCAGTGACATACAACCCGTGTGCCCGAGATATCCTGGATATTGGTAATCTTTGTAAATTTACCTTCGCCTTGAGATACTTTTCCGAGTATCGAGTCAATGGTTTTAATGCGCCCGGTAATACTGTATATTTCTACTGATTCGGCATGCTTATTTCGCAAACCATCCAAGAAAGAAATAACCTCGTCTTTAAACGAGATATATTGCGGTTCGTATTTCACAAACTGCGCTTTCACATCTTCTTCTTTCATGCTTATATTATCATACTCTAGAGACTTTTTCACTAGTACTGGAACAAGCCAGTTCTGATTAATTTTGTTTAGGCACTCGAGTCTTCCGATACTAAAAACTTACGGCGGAGGGTAAGAGAATTTCTCCCTCGACTAAAATTTTCTTCCGAAAATTTTGTCTGGGCACCGGCTCGCGATTTTTCACGCCCTCGCGCGAAAAATAACGCTCCGCCGTTCGAATCCCTCACGCGAGCAAAGAAGTTTGCTCGCTCCCCTCCTCGCCTGAAAAATATAAACCCGCCGAAAAGGCGGGAATATTTTTCGGTGCGGAGGGTAAGAGATTCGAACTCTTGGTGGTGTGACCCACACGCGCTTTCCAAGCGCGCGCACTAGACCGCTATGCGAACCCTCCGTGTTATATAATTATTTCAACTCTTGACCACTACGCTCTCCTTACAGGAGCAGTATACCTTTTCAATATTTTGTTTCTCTCCTTACAGGAGCTGTACACTTTTTGGATATTTTATTTCGTACCTCATAAAATATCTCAAGAAGGTCTTGCGGAACGGGTCCACCCCATTCCTCACCCTCCGTATTATGCCCCATACTATAGCAAATAATTTGAACTAAATCAAAATTGCGAATATACTATATTTATAGCGTTATCATTTTAATATAAAAACATGGAAAATAGAGAAATGATGCCTTCGGCCCCCGGAAACTACTTGAGTCGAGCATATAGCACAAAAGATGAGGGCGAAATAAAAAACTTGGCAGAAGAGGCAGAGGCGGTAGGAAATTACCGACAAGCCGTAATCATCAACGAAGAAGTTCTTCATTGTGATTTCGGAGCAACAAAAGAACTTCGCCAAAAATGGGCAAGACAAGAAGAAGACCTCGGCCATTTCAAACAATCTGCCGGAATAATATTCCCTGTTTTTGGAGGAAAAGAAACCGCACCCATCGCCGAACGAGCACTCGCTTCGGAGAACTTTGAGGACGCTCACTATATCTACTATCACTATGCGTACGATTTTGACAAAGCAAAAGACACACTCGCAAAATGGGGAGAACAGCAGAT
>Ga0172379_10001958_pt1 | contig 38392 bp, 35 predicted proteins | sample GrowelOW334metaG_FD_119756 | JGI IMG/M metagenome (GOLD analysis project Ga0172379, IMG submission 119756) | Groundwater microbial communities from an aquifer near a municipal landfill in Southern Ontario, Canada - Groundwater well OW334 metaG | ecosystem: Environmental > Aquatic > Deep... | reverse complement strand
TGATTTAAATTTTCAATTAAAATTAGTATTGGCAAGACGATTCAAATATGATTCCGCATCTTTTAAATTATCAAAATTTTCAACTTCATAATCAATACCATCTCTCTCATTTTGCATTCTCTTTCTTTGAGTGTTAACAACAGAATAAGAATTTTCTCTATATTTTACTATATTAAACCAATGTCCTTCTTTTTCTATAAACTTTGTTTTGATAATTTGGTGCATATTAAATTTTATTTCACTAGTGCATATACGAACCTTAGTATTGTCCAATCCAGTAATGAGCATGAACTAAGGAGTCATTCTAGGAGTGGTATTCTGATTAATTAAGTAAAGGGAGCGTAAGTTGCAAATTAACTTCAAATTTTGTAAATATGCTTAGTAAGTTGAACGCTTTTATAGTATGGCTAATATATCAAAAATAATCAATCATTTCACGGTACTCTAGATATTAACCCCCGGGTTTATCCCGGTGGGTTAATTAAGGCAACTATTAGACAAAGGCAGGTTTATGCCGGTGGGTTAAATAAGGTAGTTATTGATTAGACAAATTTAAGAACTTCATAATCTCTGATTAAAATGGTTTGTTGAGTAGTGTAGGTTAATCCTTTATTGGGTTGATTTTCAAAACCAATATAAATGCAATTAACGTGTCTTTTTTTAATTTCTTGTACGGCAGGTTGTAAATCAGAATCGGAGCTAGCTAATAAAATATTTTTTACTACTTGGTCACAAGCAAAACTAACCATATCAACAGCAATTTTTACATCAACACCTTTTTCTTTAAAAACTAATGCACCATTTTCCATGTGCCCACGTACTCGGCCACTAAGAGTTACTGAAAAACCAGTTTTTTCTAAGTGAGTTTTTAGTAAACGTTGTTCTTCAATTAGTTGTTTAGATTTATTTTTAGTTCTCGGATCTTCTTTGATTTTGGCAAAGTAAAAAATCTTATGATCAATGTGTAAATCTGATAATATAGCTTGAAATAGACTGTTGAAGTTGTAAGTATGCCATGTTGGACGAGATTTTTTATGGGTTTTAAAAACAGCTGCAATTTTAGCTTTGAAATTTTCTCCATCAATTAATAAAACAGTTTTCATTCGTAACATTATATAATAATTTAACTAAAAACCCCAGCGGACCTTTCGGCTGGCTGGGGCGTTTATAAAGGCATTATCGCTTATTTTTTATGTAAAGTCAAGCGTTTTTGTGGATAACTAAAATTTAATCAATAATTTTAAGTTCTTTTAAAATACTGAAGGCATATCTAGCATTGGGATAGGTAATTGAGCCACCACCAATAACACCAATTTTTATTGCCTCTATCATTTCATCTTTATTGACGCCAGTACTTATACATCCCTGAATATGATACAAAATGCATTCATCACATTTTGATAATACTGAAATGGCCAAGCCCATTAATTCTTTATATTTTTTTGGAATAGCTCCTGAACTGTAGGTTTTATCATCAAGATTGCCAAATTCTTTAAAAAAATCATCATTATTTTCCATTAAATTGTTTAATATTTTTCTTTGTTGGTTCAAGTTATTGATATCCATAATATAAAATTAAAAATAAATTATATATCACGCTTTTATTATCCCTAATCCACCAAAAATAATCAATCATTTTACAGTATTCTAGATATTAACCCCCGGGTTTATCCCGGTGGGTTATCAAAAGGAAGTCTGTTCAAGCTGGTAGATTATCAAACTAAGCTGTATTTATCAGTGCGGTCAGCATTTTATCAGAGTATTATCAGTGATTCAATTCGTTGCCTCCCTCAATTGTTGCACGGCATATGGTATTAATCGTTTAGTTTTTTTATGTTTGGCAATTAAGCGATTGAGTTGGGCTTTGGAAATATGAGTCACTCGCTTAATATAACTTCGCACGATACTTCGGTCTTTCTTTTTCTTTTAACGATGGTTAAATAAACATTTTACTATATTTATTGCAAAAAACATAAAATTTTGTTATAATATAAGTTAATTACAACTATATTTTTTTGTTTAATATCATGAACAATGGGCGAAATTTAACTGATTTTAAGATTAAAGAAGATGGGTATTATTCGCAATTTCGTTCGGAAATGTTAGCGTTTATGCCTAGTAATACCAAAACATTACTTGATATAGGTTGTAGCGAGGGGTTGTTTGGTGCGGCTGCTAAAGAGCAATTGAATGTTAACACAGTGTGGGGTGTTGATATCGACGAACAATCATGTAGCCAGGCGCGTCAGCACTTGGATAATGTTTTATGTGGCGACATCACTCAATTAATAAGCAAATTACCAGAGGCTTATTTTGATTGTATTTCTTGTAACGATATTTTAGAACATTTAGTGGATCCGTTTACATTATTACTTAAACTCAAGAAAAAATTGAGTCCGCAAGGAGTAATTATTTGTTCAGTGCCGAACGTGCGTTATTTTTTTATCTTGAAAGAATTATTATTACATAAGCAGTGGCGTTATACAGATGCGGGCATTTTAGATAAAACGCATTTGCGTTTTTTTACCAAGAACAGTTTAAAAAATATGTTTGAAACATTAGGTTATTCGGTATTAACCATACAAGGGATTAATCCTATTACACCCTGGAAGTTTATTTGGTTAAAATTATTATCATTTGGCTATCTAGCTGATACACAATATTTACAATTTGCTTGTGTGGCCAAACCAATATGAGCGTTGCTACATCTAAAACATCTACGATTGTTTATTTCATCATGGCAGCTTTTTATTTAAGTGTTTTTATTTTAGCTAATACGGTTATTGGTTTTAATATTTATTTGTATTTATTTTGTTTAGTGGGAGCTGGAGTGTTTATTTATCTCAAACCAGTAGTGGGTTTGTATTTAATTGTATTTTTAACCATGATCTTTGAACGGTTTTTTACGCTTACTCCAATTATCGTTAATCGCGCAACCTATAAATTTTATCCACTGGATTTATTATTATTAATCACGTTAGCTATTGTGTTTATTAAAAAACCATTAGCGGCGCGTTGGTTACCGCTGTATCAAGCTAATAAAAAACTATTTTGGAGTTTGGGCATATTTTTTTTAATATTATTAGCTAATCTAATACGCGCAGTAGTAGTGCAGGGAGATTTAGATAACGCTATTAGTGTAGTGAAGAATTATATGTTTTATAGTTTGGTTTATTTAATTACTATTCAGCTTATTAATACGGCTACGCGCTATCAAGAATTATTGCAAGTTATGCTTCTGGCTACGCTGGTTATTTTAGTGATTTTTTTGTTCGGTTTAATTACTGGCCAAGGAGTGCTAACACAATTCATTCCGTTGTCAACTTATGGTACGCGTTATCTAGGAGGTAGCCATAGTTTTTATATTACGATTATTATTATATTGCTGTTTAGTCATTTAGTTTACGAACAACGCATGGTAAAAAGTTGGCCATTATTTTTACATGGTTTAGTATTATTATTTTGTTTATTAGCACTAGTATTATCATTATTACGTCATTTATGGCTAGGAGTATTTTTAGGGCTGTTTTTTATGGCGTTAGTTTATCCAGTTAAGCAAAAAATAAAACTAGGAAAAATTTTAGGCACGGTAGCCTTAGTAGCGTTATTAGGTTTTGGCAGTTTAGTGGTAGTAAATAAATGGCAACAAGCCACTGGTTTAGCTACTAGCGATGTATTAAGTAGTTTAACCATTCGCGCTCAATCCATTATACAGTTTAATTTTACCGATGAAAGCGCGGTGTGGCGTACGGAAAGTTGGAAAGCGGCACTCCAAATTTGGACAAAACAGCCAGTGTTTGGCCTAGGTATTGTAAATAAAATAACGGTTGAATTATTTGGTTGGCAAAGTGAAATTTTACCGCGCGATTTACACAACGATTTTGTGGCCATATTATTACAAACTGGTATCATCGGGTTGCTGGCTTGGTGGTGGTTTATTCTGGAGATTAGCAAATGGTTTGTACAGCAGTTTCGTCAGGTTTCTATTAGTGAAAAAAAACAGTTAATTGAAATTACGGCCATCATAGGGTTGTTTTTATTTAGTGCTAATTTTGGTACGTATTTTGATATTAATTTATTAGTAATTTTTTTCTGGTTATTTTTAGGCTTACAACATAATTACTCAAGTATTACCAAAGCTTAATTAATTGTAGATTTGTTAAAAACATGTCATAATTTTATTATGTTAAAACAGTGGTTTTTTTATGGCCTTGGCTTAGCTGTTTTATTGATTAATAAAATTAGATACAGTTTATTAGGTTATCAAAGACCGCGTGATTTTCCAAGCACAGCTATTAATCAGGCAATTACCTACGATGTTTCGGTGGTAAATAATTGGTTAAACACTTTAACAGAGTATGCTGGTGTTGGTGTAGTTAATAAAACAGTATTAGAACTTGGGCCAGGGGCAGATTTAGGCGTAGCATTAATTCTTTTAAGCAAAGGCTCTAAAAAATATAGTGCCGTGGACGTTAATAATTTAAATAAAAATGTGCCAGCAATATTTTATGAAAAATTATTAGCTCAGCTAGGCAAACCAGAATTAAGCAGTGCGTTACAAAATAAAAATAAAATTAATTATATTTGGGATAGTAATTTTAATTTAGCACAATTATCTAGCACAGATTGTGATATTGTTGTTAGTCAAGCGGCTTTTGAGCATTTTACTAATCCTGAACAAGCTTTAACACATTTAAGCCGGGTGGTGAAATCCGGAGCAATGTTAATTGCTGAAATTGATTTGCAAACACATACCCGTTGGTTGCGTACGCAAGATCCATTAAATATTTATCGTTATTCAGAAACTGTATATAAATGGGGTTATTTTTCTGGTTTACCTAACCGGGTACGTCCGTTAGCTTATGAAAAAGTTTTAGAGCAAAACGGTTGGACAAACATACGTGTAATACCGAAAAATACAACTAACCAAGCCGAGCTACAGCGTTATCAAGCTTTGTTAGCTAAGCCATTTCGTAATAAAGCCGCACAAATGGAAATATTAAGTTTTGTTTTGTGTGCTACTAAAAAATAGCTAAGGCTAAATTATTCTATGATTTCTGTTATTATAGTTAGCTACAACACCAAGGATTTTTTACAGAAATGTTTAGAATCGTTACAAAAACAGCAACAAGTTGATTATGAAATAATGGTGGTGGATAATAATTCTTCTGATAATTCTGTTGCTATGGTACGGGCTAATTTTCCCCAGGTTAAATTAATCGCTAATATGAATAATGGCGGCTTTGCTAAAGCAGTTAATCAAGGTATTCAGCAAGCGGTAGGTGATTACATATTGTTAGTTAATCCAGATATGATTGTGCCGCCAGAGGCTTTGTTTAACATGCAAACCATTTTACAACAGCAGGCTGACATTGCCTTATTAGGCGCTAGGTTAACGTATCCTAATGGCCAGACGCAAGCTTCCGTGGGCAATTTTCCGGCTTGGCTACCAAACTTAGCTACCAAACTAAAATTAAGTAAAATATTCCATTATGGGCGATATTATAAACCAAGCTATAATAAACTAACTAAAGTAGATTGGGTTTCAGGTGGGTTTCTTATGTTCAGTAAAAAATTAATTGATAAAATTGGTTGGTGGGATGAAAAATATTTTCTGTATTTAGAAGACGTTGATTTTTGTAAACGAGCTGCTCAAGCTGGTTTGGCCGCGGCTTTTACACCGGCAGTAAGTGTATTACATTATCATATGCAGTCTACCAAGAAAAAACCACAGTTAGCTAATGAGGCAGAAAAAAACAGTCAGGCTTATTACCGTTTGAAGTATAAAACATGAAAATATTAAATATCAATAAATATTATTACATCAAGGGAGGAGCGGAGCGTTATTATTTTGCTTTAACTGAGTTGTTAATGGAACACGGTCATCAGGTGATACCTTTTTCTCAAAAACATGATAATAATATGGTCACGGCTTATGCTGATTATTTTCCAGAAACAAAATATCGTTTTTTTTCATCGCCAGCAGTGGCTGCTAAACTAGAGCAGTTAATTAAAAAAGAGCAACCAGATATTGCTCACGTGCATTTACTGTATCATCATTTAACGCCAGCGGTTTTAACAGTGTTAAAACGTTATCGTATTCCAGTGGTCATGACGGTGCATGATTATAAATTAATCTGCCCAAATTATTTGTTGTTTACCCAAGGCAAACCATGTATACGTTGTAAACGTTATAATTATTATCAATGTGTCATCCATCGTTGTATCAAAAATTCATATGCCAAATCAAGTCTGGTGGCACTGGAAATGTATTGGCATAAATTTTGGAAAAGTTATGAAAATAACATTAATGTGTTTATCGTGCCATCTGAATTTGTCAAGAATAAATTAATAGAATTTGGTTTACCAGCTAATAAAATAAAGCAGATTGCTCATTTTATAGATTTAAACAATAAACAGCCAGTGTACCAGCCGGGTGAGTATTTACTGTATTTTGGTAGGTTGTCTGCAGAGAAAGGGGTTGACAAAATACTAGAAGTTCTTTATAATAGCGCGTTGAGAATAAAGTTTAAAATTGCTGGTAACGGGCCATATTTGCCAGTTTTACAAAAACTGGTTAAACAATATTCTCTACAAAACCAAGTGGAATTTTTAGGTCACCTTGATACTAATCAATTGCAGCAGGCTATTCAACAGGCGCGCTTAACCATCGTACCATCTATGGTTTGGGAAACATTTGGTTTAGCAGCACTAGAATCGTTTGCTTACGGGAAAACAGCCTTAGTGAGTGGTCAAGGAGGTTTGGCCGAGGTGGTGATACATAATCAAACGGGAATTATTTATCAGCCGAGTCAATTAGCGGAAGAACTTAATAACATTTGGGTAGATGAAAAAAAGATAATTTCTTTAGGGAAAAATGCTAGGCTATATGTGGAAAAAAATTATAACAAACAACAGCACTATGAGAAGGTTATGTCTGTGTATCATGCTTTGCTGCGGGTTAATTCCTAAAGCGCCAAGTTTAGCGGTTAGTGATCAAGTGGTTAATTTGTCTGATATTAATTATCCACGTTTAGCCAATCTTTATTTAAAAGCCCCCATTACAGATGCTGAAGTAGAACAGTTGGCTAAGTGGGATGTGTTGGTTTTTGGTATGCAACTACAAGACAGTTCAGCTGAACAAATAAGAGCGCTTCGCAAACTTAATCCAGATGTAATAATTTTAGCTTATGTAGCAGCTCAAGAATTTCCGGTTAGCCGGCTTGATGAGATTGAAAGCCAGAGCGGTCCATGGCATAAATTATACAGTGGTATTCAACCGGAGTGGTGGCTATATACATCAACCGGTGAAAGATTTTCCTCTTGGCCAGGAAATTATTCATTGAACATGGCTTCTGCTTGGAATACCTATCTACCAACTTTTATGCAAAATGAAGTAATGTCCACTGGTCTGTGGGACGGTATTTATTATGATAATGTTTGGGAAACGGTTTCTTGGGTTGGAAATGGAGATATGGACATGAATCGAGATGGTGTGCAAGATAGTGTTACCAGTTTAGACGAAGCTTGGTATAACGGCATGGTGACTATGTTAAAAACATCTCGTCAATTAGTTGGAAAAAATAAATTTTTGCTTGGCAACGGCGGCAGTGGATATAAGAAATATTTAAATGGTAGAATGTTTGAAAGTTTTCCAAATGTTTGGTTAGGAGCATGGGATAATAATTTTGAGCTTTATAATGATTTTCAAAATAAAGGTTATGTACCGGCGTTAATCATGATTAATGGAGATACTAATAATAGTGGCAATGACAAAGATTATCAGGATATGCGTTTTGCAATTACTAGTACATTATTAAATGATGGGTTTTTTAGTTATGATTGGGGAACGAACGATCATTCTCAGCTCTGGTGGTACGATGAATACGATGCTGCCTTAGGCCAGTCACAGGAACGAGCTTATAATATACTGGATAAAGCTAATCCAACCAAAATTCAAGCGGGCGTGTGGCGGCGCAACTTCGAGCGGGGAATTGTATTATTAAATTCCACCGACAAAGAGCAAAAAGTTTTATTAGAAGATGGCTTCGAGAAGATATTAGGCACACAAGATACTAATACGAATAATGGCAAGGTGGTTGGTAGTGTAACTATTCCCGCTCATGATGGTATTATTTTGCGTGGTCGTATTACTCAAGTGGTAAACGCGCCGTTCGTAAACGGTACTTATGCCAAAGTGTTCGATGGTGCCGGCAACATTAAGCGTAATAGTTTTTTTTCGTATAATTCTAATTACGTGGGCAGTACTACCATTCAAAAAATACCGGATGCGAATATTACGGTAGTGAGTGATAATACCTATATTACCGTATATAAAAACAATAAACAGATTGCACGGTTTGCACCATATGGCACCAAATATAATAGTGGTGTAAATATCGCTGTTGGGCAGTTGTCTCTTAAAAATAAAAAATATAATATTGTAGTAGGAGCGCAACGGGGCACTCAACCGGTAAAGCTATTTTCACTGAAAGGTAAACCATTAAATAAAGGTAGTTATCCGTTTGGCAATAGTTTTTCGGGTGGTATTAACGTAGCCATTGGTAATGTGCAACGTAAAACCAAAGCAGCCGAAATTATTGTGGCGCCGGCTAGTAATTACGCACCAGAAGTACGTATCCTTACCAAAAAAATGAAATTATTATCTAAAAAAATCATGGCCTATAATGCTTCGATGCGTTCTGGTATTAGCGTAGCGGCGGGGGATGTAGATAATAACGGCAAAGTGGAAATTATCACCGTGCCTGGTACAGGTGGCGTGCCGTATGTTAAAGTATTTAATAGCCGTGGTAAATTATTACGGCCAGGTTATTATGCCTTCAGTAAATCCGATCGCAGCGGCAGCAAAGTAACGGCCAGCGATATTGATGGTGATAATGTGGCCGATGTAGTAGTTATGTCGTTTAATATTTTTAATCAATGAGCTACCTCTCCCCCTAACCCCCTCTCCTAATAGGAGAGGGGGAATAATCTAATTGCATTACTCCCTTTCCCCTGGTTAGGGGAAAGGGCTGGGGATAGAGGTAGGACGTTTAGGGGGCTAGGAATCGAGATCGAAATATGACTTTTTTTCATCACACAAAGCGAATCTCAAAACATGTTGGTAAAAAAACCGTGCATTTTTTGTTTCCATATGTGTGGCATTATGTAACCGATACGTACAAAGATAAACTACATCATTTAATAATAGATTCATTATTATCATTAGTGTTATTGTGTGTGATAATTATAAATTTGGTGTTAGGGTATCAGTTTTATGTGTTCATGATTCCACCAGAGGTAACGGTTACGTTGCAGGCGCCAGCCGCTACGTTAAGTGGCGCGCCGGTTACCGTTACGCTTAATTATCAAAATGTTACCAAGCCCATAAATCAGTTAACGTTTAATTTACAGGCGCCAGCCGGGTTTGTTATAGATGTAAAACAACCGGTGGTAGTGCAACAATTAGCAGCCCAACAAGTAGGGGAATTGCCTTATACGGGAACGCTTACCGGAACCGTTGGGGATAGTGAGAGCTTTTTAGTTATTTATCAATATCAATATTTTGGCCGAACGTATTATGGTTTTGCCAGAGCAAGCACTAAATTAGCTGGCTCTAATTTTGAAGTGGTAGCACAGGCGCCAGACACCATTCTTTATAACGAACCAGTGGATTGGAAAGTAGATTATACCAATAGTTCTGATTGGCCGCGCTATGATACTTGTTTGCAACTTACTTTTCCGAATACATTTAATATTGAATCTAGCACCAAAAAGATTAATCAGAAAAAACGGATTCGTCTAAAACATATTCCAGCGCGCGGTAGTGGTTCCATTACTATTCATGGTAATTTTAAACATACCATTGGTGAAGGCGAACAGTTACTAGATGTAGTAGCTCTAGATAACTGTAATGATGGCGATTACAAACAAGTGGCTCTAACTAATCCGGTTACAGTATTAACGCCTCGGTTTACGTTAACTACCGGTGGTACCGGAGTGGTAAACGTTGGTCAGGCGGCTCGTTATGTAAATACGTATAAAAATACCGGTGATGCTACGTTAACCAACGTAACTATTATTACTAAGTTAACTAATTTTGTTGGACATTATAGCAGCATTGTAGCTAGTGATGGAAAAGTATCTGGCGATATCATTACTTGGGTAGATCCTAGTATTGCTCCAGGAGAAACACATCAGCGTAGTTTTACGGTTTATACGAACCCTAATCTGCGTAAAAAAAATGTAGCCATGTCTTATACTAGTTCAGCTACAGCTATGATCGATGATGTTGGGGTAGCTACTTATGTGCCAGCGGTAAGTTACAATATTAAATTTAATTCTACACTTAATTTTACGGCTAGTTATCGTTATTCTAGCACTACCGGTGAGCAGTTTGGTTATGGGCCATATCCTTTAGAAGCCGATAATATTACGGCACTGCGGGTGTTTTGGGAAATTAAAGATTTTACCAACGATTTAACGAATGTTACTATTCAAGCTACGTTGCCCGGCCAAGTGGAATGGACAGGGTTATCATCCGTTACGTCTGGTTCTGATATTTCTTATAATCCAGCTACGCGAGTAGTTACTTGGCATACTAGCCGTGTACCTAGTTTTTCCACGGCGCAAGGGGCTAGTTTTGAAGTCCGGATCCGGCCAAACTCAGCCCAAATCGGCAAAATTATTAATATTACCAACGAAACCAGCTTTTCAGCGCGTGATGGTTTTACAGCCACCCTGCTAAAACGACAGGTAGGGGCGTTGAGAGTAAGGGATAAAATTAGATAGGAACCTACCTCTCCCTCTTTCCCTCCCCTATTAGGGGAGGGATGTCCGCCTGCCTGCCGGACAGGCAGGAAGGACAGGGATAGGTAGTATTTTTTAGCTAAAATAAGCTATTTTTTTTGTTTTAGGCGGATTTGGTATTGACAAAAACCAAAATCTGTGATAAGGTGCGCGGTTATGAAAATAGCAATGATTGGTCAAAAAGGCATTCCGGTAACTCAAGGTGGAGGCGTGGAAAAACACGTTCAAGAGTTAGCGCTGCGTTTGGCAAATACACATGAAATATTGGTATATACTCGCCCAGCTTATACCGCTAAAACACTAGCTCATTATCATAATGTTCGTTTGATTAGCTTACCTACTATTAATACCAAGCATTTTGATGCTATTACCCATACATTTATTTCTATTATTCATGCTACGTTAAAGGCCAAAGTAGATGTTGTGCATATTCATTCGGTAGGGCCGGCGTTATTAGCTTGGTTGCCTAGAATACTACACCCGAAAACTCGGGTAGTAGTAACTTTTCACTCCATGGATCGCCAACATCAAAAATGGGGTTGGTTGGCTCGAGTAATGCTACATTTAGGTGAATATATGGCCATGAAGTTTGCTCATGAAGTAATTACTGTATCTAAAGCGTTGCAATCTTATACTTATGAATCGTATCGTAAAATTACTACGTATATTCCTAACGGTATCTCGGAAACTACACATCAACCAGCTAAATTAATTACTAGTCAATTTGGTTTACATCCGGAGCAATATATTTTATCAGTGTCTCGTTTAGTGCGGCACAAGGGCATTCATCACTTAATTAATGCTTATGAACAATTGTCTACGGATAAAAAATTAGTGATTGTAGGCGGTAGTGCTCATACCGATAATTATGTAAAAGAATTACGAGTATTAGCTAAACAGAATTACAATATTATTTTCACTGGCAATCAAATGGGCGCTATTTTGGAAGAGTTATTTTCTAACGCATATTTGTATGTGTTACCATCTGAATCTGAAGGCTTATCATTAGCTTTATTGGAAGCTGCGGCTTATGGTAAAGCCGTGTTAGCAGCTGATATTCCAGCGAATGAAGACATTCTAAAATATTGTGGAGTAAGTTTTAAAAATGCCAATATAGCCGATTTGAAACAGCAATTAACTTATTTATTAGCTAATCCAAATAAGGTTAAACAGTTAGGAGCACAAGCCCAACAACATGTGTTAGAAAATTATCACTGGAAAGATATTGTAGCGCAAACTAATATAATTTATCGCAAAGTATATCAAACAATTAAGCAGCCAGCTTTAGAATTGTTTCAACCCACCGGCTTAAAGCCGGGGGTTTCCATCCAAAAAACTGTCAGCTAACCCCTGGGTTTACCCGCCTAGCCGGCGAGGCTGGTCCCAGTGGGTTAGCTGACAGAGCTGATTATATAGTATACTGTGTACATGACCCAGCTTTCTATTGTGATACCGGCTTATAACGAAGAACGGCGTATTAGACCAATGTTAACGGATTATTTAGCTTTTTTTCAATCAGCTGACGTGGAGTTAATAGTAGTATTAAATGGTTGTACTGATCGGACTTTAGAGATTGTACAAGAATTTCAAAAACAATATCCTACTAAATTACGGTATTTAAATTTAGAGCAGGCTCTGGGTAAAGGTGGCGCTGTTAAAGCTGGCCTGTTAGCCGCCACAGGCAATTGGCGTGGTTTTGTAGATGCGGATGCGTCTACTGCTCCGGCCGAACTTAATCGGTTGTGGCAGTTATTAAAGCCAAGCCATTACGATGGAGTAATTGCTTCACGGTGGTTGCCGGGAGCCCAAGTGTGGCGTAGTTCATGGTTACGTAAATTTGCCAGTTGGTTATTTGTCTGGTTAGTGCGGCGGCGTTTTCATATGCCGTTTTTTGATACGCAATGTGGCGCTAAAATATTTACCACAACATTAGTAGAAGCCATTATGCCAAATTTATCCGTTATCAATATGGCGTTTGATGTAGAATTGCTCTATAATGCAACTAAGCAGGGATATCGGTTTTTGGAAGTACCAACGGTATGGGTAGATAAAACTAGCTCCACATTATTTCGGTCACCGTTTGGTTTTATTAAAAATAGCTATCAAATTTTTAAAACAATATTAACCATTAAACGTTAACAACAAGTATTATTTATGGCCCGGACAACTATCTTTGATAAAAAAAATGTATTAGTTATTGGGGGAGCTGGGTTTATTGGCTCGCATTTGTGTGATGAGCTAGTAAAACACAATAAAGTAATTTGTATTGATAATTTTATTTCCGGACAAGTGCAAAATATTGAACATTTATTAGGTAATCCTAATTTTGTGTTTATTAAGCACGATGCCAATGAAGCGTTTGATTTAACGCAATTTATTGAACTAGAAAATTTTCAGGTGCAATTTCAAGGCGTGCAAGAAATTTACAATTTAGCTTCACCTACTAGTAAGCATGATTATGAAAAAAACATGTTTACTACATTGTTGGCGAATTCATATTGTGTACGTAATACCATAGAAATTGCGCGGCAGTATCAGGCAAAATATTTATTTGCGTCATCTTCGGCTGTATATGGTAATTTATTGGAAGGGCAGACGTTGTTTGCGGAAGATTATTGGGGTTTTGTGGATCATGTGGGGCCACGCAGTTGTTATAACGAAGGTAAGCGGTTTGCGGAAAGTTTTGTGTTTAGTTTTGGTAAACAATTTAATTTAGATGTAAAGGTGACGCGGATTTTTAATACTTATGGGCCGCGGATGGCCTTTAACAGTGGGCGCATGTTACCAGATTTTATCTTAGCGGCTTCTGAAGGCCGAGATTTATTAATCTATGGTGATGGTTCGGAAATTGATACGTATTGTTATGTAAAAGATGTGGTAGACGGGTTATTAAAATTAATGAGTTATAAAATTGCCGGGCCGGTAAATTTAGGTAGTCCGGAACAATGTAAAATGGTGGATATTGCCCAAAAAGTAATTCAGTATACTGACTCTCGCTCGCAAATTAAATTTACCAATGAAATACCAGATTTAAATAAACCGGGTGTAGCGGATATTCGCAAAGCTAAACAGCGTATTGGTTGGTTTCCAGTGGTGGCCTTAGATACTGGCTTAAAACAAACGGTAGCGGATATGTTAGGCAGTAGGGTGTTGACGTATGCCAGTGTGAACGCGGATTGACATTTTCCTTCTACTTCAGTACAATTCTTATCATTATGGCATTAAATATCATCGTAGTAGGCACTGGTTATGTAGGGCTGGTAACTGGAGCTTGTTTGGCGGATGCCGGGCACAATATTACTTGTGTAGACATTGATCAGACTAAAATTAAGCGTTTACAAGATGGTAATATTCCCATTTTTGAGCCTGGTTTGGAGCAAATTGTAAAACATAATGTAGAAGCTAAACGGTTAACATTTACTACCGATTTAATTTCGGCACTACCAAAGGCCGAGGTGATATTTATTGCGGTAGGTACGCCGGCGTTACCGGATGGCCGAGCTAATTTAGAATATGTGTATACGGCCGCTGAAACGATTGGGCAACATCTGAATCATTATGTGGTGGTGGTAGATAAATCTACAGTGCCAGTAGGGACAGCATTGGCAGTGGAGCAAATTATTAAAAAGAATTACACCGGTGAATTTGCTGTAGCATCTTGTCCGGAATTTTTACGGGAAGGTAACGCGGTAGATGATTTTTTTGCACCAGATCGCATTGTAATTGGCGTACGAAACCAACGGGCGGCCGATGTGTTATTGGAAGTGTTCAAACCGATTCAAGGGCAGAAGTTGGTAACGGCGATTGAATCGGCTGAATTAATTAAATACGCCTCCAACGCTTTTTTGGCCACTAAAATTTCGTTTATTAATGAGATTGCCCAAATTTGTGAACGCACCGGTGCCGATATTGAAGAAGTATCCTATGGTGTAGGTTTGGATCGTAGAATTGGCCCTAATTTTTTGAAAGCCGGAATTGGTTGGGGGGGCTCTTGTTTTCCTAAGGATGTAGTAGCCTTGGATCAAATGGCCGGCGATGGTGGCTATGATTTTAAATTATTAAAAGGAGTAATTTCTGTAAACCAGGAACAACGAGCTCATTTTGTGAATAAAATTAAAAATCATTTTAATAATAATTTACAACGCCAAACACTTGCTGTACTTGGTTTAGCGTTTAAAGATAATACCGATGATATTCGTGAATCCGCGGCCATAGATATTGTACAGCAATTAGTGACAGCTGGTGCCATAGTGAATGTATTTGATTACAAAGCCTTGACTAATAGTAAAATGGTATTAAAAAATACAGTTAAATATTGTACTAGTCCCGAAGAAGCGGTTAAAGGAGCTCAAGCGGTGTTAGTGTTAACTGAATGGAAAGAATTTAAAGCGCTAGATTGGCGAACGTTAAAACAAACATTAGCACAGCCGGTAATATTTGATGGACGTAATTTATTAAAACCAGCTACGATGTGCGAGTTAGGTTTTGATTATCATTCCATTGGGCGTTAGCCGGTAACCTATGAAATTAATTGTCACTATTCCGTGTTATAACGAAGAGCAAAATATTGCAGCAGTAATTAAAGAAATTCCGCGTAATATTATTGGTGTTGATCAAGTAGAGGTATTAATCATTAACGATGGCTCTACAGATAATACAGTAATTACCGCCAAACAAGCCGGAGCGGATTATATTATTTCTCATAAACGCAATATTGGTTTAGCGCGGTCGTTTCAACAAGCCTTGTGGGAAGCTGTTAGTAGAGGAGCTGATATTATTGTTAATACCGATGGTGATAATCACTACGATCAATCTAAAATTAGCGAGCTGATTCAGCCGATTTTACAACAACAAGCCGATATTGTAATTGGTTCACGCCAAGATTTGCAAACTAAAAATCGCTGGCTAAATCGCTTTGGCAGTTTTGTAATGACAAAATGGGCCGGCTTGCCAAAATATGATGTATCTACCGGTTTTCGAGCTTATAATAAAGAAGCTGCCTTGCGCTTAGGAGTGTATTCTACGCATACTTATGTGCACACTACGTTATTATCCGCTCAAGATATTGGTTTAACCACTGTGGAATTACAGATTGCGGATCGGCCAGTAGAGCGGCCATCACGGTTAATTAAAAATGTACCACAGCATATTTGGCTGGCTGGTTGGAATATTGTACGCAATATTATTATTTTTCATCCATTACGGTTTTTTGGCTCGATTGGTATTTTTTTAGCGCTGGCTGGTGCATTACCGGTGTTACGGTTTTTCTATTTTTATTTTATTACTGGCGATGGTAATGGTCATTTACAATCTTTGATTATCGGTACTATGTTGGTGTTGTTAGGGTATATTAATTTAGTATTGGGTTTATTAGGCTCATCCATTGGCTGGCACCGTAAAGTAACGGAAGAAACGTTGTATCGAGTTAAGAAAATGGAACTTGCGCTACCTCACCCCCAACCCCTCTCCTCAAAGGAGAGGGGAGGAATTTAGCATTGATTTATGCGTATTTTGTTTATTACCAGAAAATACCCACCAAGCATTGGGGGAATGGAGCGGTATAGCGCAGATTTTTATGTTACGTTTAAAGATCAGTGTACATTGTTAGCGTTAAAAAAACGTGCACAAGTTAATTTAATTTGGTGGTTGCCGTATGCTTTAATTAAAGGGATATGGTTGGCACGCAATGTAGAAGTGATCCATTTAGGCGATGGGGTATTGGCCTGGTTAGGAGTTTTACTACATTGGTTTACCGGCAAACCAATTTCTATTACATTACACGGTTTAGATGTTACTTATAAAAAATATGGTTATCAGAAATTAATCTGGTCAGCGTTAAAACAATATCAGGCGATAATTTGTGTGAGCGAATATACCAGACATTTTGTAGAGACGCATTGCAATGCGTCTCTACAAAATATACACGTAATACCAAACGGTGTTCCGTTAAACAATTTGGTGGCACCTAAAACATTTAGCGCTCATGAAAAAACCAATCAAATCACCTTATTAACCGTAGGGCGCTTAGTACCACGTAAAGGCGTAGCTTGGTTTATTGAACAGGTATTTGTGCATTTAGATAAACAATATCATTATGTAATAATTGGTTCTGGTGTAGAATATAATTCTATTCAAGAAATAATTACACAAAAAAAATTAGGTGAACGCGTCCAGTTATTAGGACGGGTAAATGATGAGGTTCTGCATGATTGTTATGCTCAAGCTGATCTGTTAATTATGCCAAATATTAAAGTGGATAATAATCCGGAAGGGTTCGGTATTGTAGCCTTGGAAGCAGGTGCTTGTGGCTTGCCAGTGCTAGCAGCTGACCTAGAAGGAATTAGAGCTGCCGTGATTGACGGACAGACCGGTTTTTTGGTAAAATCAGGCAGTCCTGAGGCTTGGAAACAGGCTATTGAAACACAGATTACACAGATAAAATTCATGATGTCACAGATGAATGAAAAATCAATAAAGCAGGCTGTGCAAGATAAATATTCTTGGGATGTTTTAAAGGAGCAATACCTTAACATATTTAATACGCTCATGTAACCCACTGGGCTAAACCCAGGGGTTACAACCCCCGGCTTTAGGCCGGTGGGTTGATGAAAAGACGCCTTATGGCTCAACTTCAATTAAACGACAAATTATATGCGCAACTAGAAAACATTGTTAAAGACAGTAAAGAATTTAACGATGTAGCTAGTTATGTAAGTTATATTTTGGAGCAAGTAGTGCAAAAGAAATTACAGCAAGGCGCTACTACCAAAACGCCAACTGATACTACCGGTAATTATTCCAAAGCTGATGAGGATAAAATTCGTGAGCGCTTAAAAAATTTAGGCTATCTGGATTAATTATAAAATTATGAGCTTACCGCCGCATGGCAATGTGTTAGTGAACAGAGTATTAACTGAACAAGATGCCCAGCGTTGGCGCGCTAAAATAAATACGCTCCAGCAAATTGTTATTAATGAAGAATTAGTAAAAGATGTAAAAAATATCGCGCGCGGTGTGTATAGTCCGCTGACTGGTTTTATGGGGCAGGCGGATTTTGAGCGTGTGGTTCAAGAAATGAAATTAGCCGATGGTACGGTTTGGCCAATTCCGTTTGTACTAGACGTAGAAAAAAGTACCGCTAATAACATTACCATTGGTGAACCAGTAGCACTGATGAATGAAGCGAAGGAACCGGTAGCTATATTAACCGTGCGTGATAAATATATGTTTACTGCTAGCACAGTAGCGGAACATGTGTTTGCCACGAATGATTCGGCACATCCTGGTGTAGCCATGATTTATGCCATGAAGCCATGTTTGTTAGGTGGTGAAATTGAATTAATTGATAATACTAAAGAACCGTTTAACGACATGAATTTGGATCCGCAAGAAACCAGGTTATTATTTAAAGCCAAAGGCTGGCATACGGTAGTTGGTTTTCAAACCAGGAACGCTCCGCATCGAGCGCATGAGTATTTACAACGTATTGGTTTAGAGGTTACGGACGGTTTATTTATTAATCCGGTAATTGGTAAAAAGAAAACCGGTGATTTTACGGATGAGGCGATTTTAAAATCGTATCAATATATGGTTACTAAAGTGTTTCCACGTAATCGGGCAGTACTATCTATTTTACCGTTACAAATGCGTTATGCCGGCCCACGTGAAGCGGTGTTACACGCGATTATTCGGAAAAACTTTGGTTGCACGCATTTTATTGTGGGGCGCGATCATGCCGGCGTAGGCAAGTATTATGGTACGTATGCCGGCCAAGAAATTTTTGATACGCTGCCCGATTTAGGCATTACCATTTTAAAACTGGAAAACAGTTTTTTCTGTAAGCAATGCGAAACAGTAGCCACGGCTAAAACTTGTGCGCATAATGATGAGCAACGAACCGGACCATCCGGTACATTGATTCGCAAAATGTTACAGGCTGGTGAAACAGTGCCACCAGAAATTATGCGGCCAGAGATCTCAAAACTATTAATTGAACACGGTAATATTTTTGTTTAGGCTCGTGAGGACACTCACCCTCTTTATTTTTTAATTATGGCAATATTTTCCAATTTGCAAGTCAATTTAAAAAAAGGAGTAATTATTCATCATTGGGATACTGATGGTTTGGTATCCGCGGCGTTATTATTAAATTATTTTCAACAGCAGTATCCTGAAAAAAAAGTAGAGTTATTTACACCGGTATTTGGTAACTATTATTTAACAACAGAACAATACGATTATCTACAGCAGCAAGGTTATCAATTTGTAATTACTTGCGATATTAATTTTCCCGCAGAAACGATTACACAATTAGCCAAATTATTTCCCGAACAGATATATGTAATTGATCATCACCGGAAAACAGATTATTCTGGAGCACAGTATTTTCATGAGAACATTCCAGCTTGCGCGGCGTTAATTACTAAATTATTAAATTTATCTAATAATTTATTAATGGTGTTAGGTTTGGTGGGGGATAAAGAAGAACTTATTCAGGCAGACAAAATTTATTATCCCATAGTGCAAGAAGTAATGGCTGATTATAATTTAACATTTACTCAATTATTAGAGTTACGCCGTTTAATTGATAGTAATTATATTACCAATGATTATGTCGGTATGTTAGAAACGATTGCGTTATTACAAACTGATCCACTAAGCTTACTAAATGACGTGCGGTTACAGGAGCATCTGGTAACCATTAATGCTGAAATACAACATTTAATCAATAAATCAGTGGAGCAGCTTAGCGCGAAAGTAAAATTATTAGTAGTGGATACCCAGTTACAAGTATTGTCACAAGTTACCCGCCATTTATCACGGCAGTATCCAGCTGATATTATATTTACTTATCAAGTTACCGCTGCACAGGTGAATTGTTATGTGCGGCGCAGGAATTCAACCGTAGCTGTGAGTAGTTTAATTGATTGGGCGCATGATTTAAATTTAAATGCGGGCGGCAAGCCAGAAGTAGTTGGCATTATTGTGCCATTAGCGCACTGGGCTACCATACTACCAAAATTACAAGCTAAATTATTAACCTTAACAGCCTAACTATATAGTATGATTACACAACCAGCTACCAATATTACTTGGCATCATGGTAGAATTACGCGACAGAATCGCGAACAATTATTAAAACAAACGGCCCAAGTGTTGTGGTTCACTGGCTTATCTGGTTCAGGGAAATCAACTTTATCTGTAGCTCTTGAAGAACGGTTATTTGCTGAAGGTAAATTAGTGTATCGATTGGATGGTGATAATATTCGCCATGGGTTAAATAAAAATTTAGGGTTTTCTCCGCCAGAGCGCACTGAAAACATTCGGAGAATTGGTGAAGTAGCTAAATTATTTGTAGATAGCGGCGTAATCGTATTAACCGCGTTTGTATCGCCGTATCAAGCCGATCGTGATTTAGTGCGCGCATTATTTGCGTCGGGCGAATTTATTGAAATCTATACCAAGTGTTCATTAGCTGGTTGTGAACAACGTGATACGAAAGGCTTGTATGCTAAAGCCAAAGCCGGACAAATAAAAGACTTTACCGGTATTTCTGCACCTTATGAAGCGCCAGAGCATTCGGAAATAGTGATTGATACAGAAAAATTATCAATTAATGAATCAGTTGATCTGATTATTAAACAGCTAGGCTCGTCAGAGACTCACCCTCAAGCATGAAAAAAAACCAGTCTAACAAACCTCTTGTTCAACTTAACCCCCGGGTTTATCCCGGTGGGTTAAGTAAAAGGTGGCTAATTTTTGATATTAGTGTTGTTCTATTATTAAGTATTATTTTCGGCTGGCTGTATGGCAGCGCGCATGCTTGGGGAGCGTGGAGTGATGATGCGCCGGGCTACATTTATACGGCTGGGCAGTTTTTTAAACACGAGCCATTAGTAACACAGAGTTCGTTAGTACAAAGTGCACTAACGTTTTTTGGTAATGAACCTTGGGCGCGGTTAGCGGCTCCTACGCATCATGAAATTATCTCACCCAGTGGTTGGATAGCATCTCGTTATCCCATTGGTTTAGGGGCGTTAATGTATCTAGCGGGGCTTATTAGCGGCTTGATGGATTCATTTTATGTGGTAGTACCAGCCTTGGCCGTGTTAGCCATAATATTTACTTATTTATTAAGTATAAAATTATTTTTAGTATCACCAATTTATCAACGCCTAATTGGTTTAATAGCAGCAGTTACGTTAGGATTTACAGAATTATATTCAAGTTACGCGGTATCGCAACCCATGCGTGAAATTCCAGCGTTAACATTTTTTTTATTAGCTTTACTACTGATTGTTTATACATTACAAGCTAAGCTAAATAAATATTTAAGTAGTATAATATTATTGTTAGCGGGCGCTAGTTATGGTTATAGTATAAATATTCGTGAAACTTTTTTTATATTATTCCCGGTTATTATTTTGTTGTTATATTATTTTAAACCAGCTTGGCAGCAAATTAAAAAACCATTACTAATCTTATGTCTTGGCATAGTTGTAGCTGGATTATTATCAATCTGGAATTCTGGCTGGATTACGTTGTATAAAGAAAAATTTAAAGCCAAAGATATTACCAGTGTAGCCATTACTTCTAATTTTGATCATATTGAATCTTTAAGCGTACAAAATTTATATGACAACGAAGGTAAGTATAAGCGTGGAGTGGGAGGAGTATTACAATATATTGATGTGTTGCAAACGGAATTCGCGTTTTGGCCATTATTTTTGTTCATGGCGGTAATTGGTTTACTAGTCTTGTGGAACAAACAACGTAAATTAGCGTACCTGTTTATTAGTTGGTTTGGGTTAATCTTTTTATTATTTAGCGCTTGGATTAATCCGTATGCGCGTTATATTTTGCCATTATTTCCGGTAGTAACATTGTTGGCCGGGTATGGTGTGGTAATTAGTTTAATTTGGCTAAAAGAAAAATTAAAATTAACGCACTGGATGTATGTTGGTGTTATTGTGTTAATGATTGGTTCGTTATTTATTACGTTACAGCCGTTAATATTAGCTAGAATACAGCATGTACAGAATCAAGCACTAGTAAATAAAGCTATATCTAAGCAAGATTTGCAAACATTGAAACAATTAGGCGTAGCAATTAAACAAGATACACCAAACAATAAACCGCCGTTATTATTAATGATCGGCGATTGGCAATCAGGCATAGCTGAAATGATTATGACACACGATTCGTTGCCGGTGATTCGTTATCCGCGAAAAGCAGCGGAGCAGCCGCCAGTAAACAACATGGTTGGTTGGTTAACACAATTAAGTGAACAATACCAGCTTTATTTATGGTATGATGATTCGGCCAGCAATACAGAGCAGCAATTACGGGCACAGTTAACATTAGAAGAGTTAACACAATATGATTTTAGTTTTCAGCAGAAAGTTGTAATTTACAAAATAAAATAATTTTTATGTCTTTACCTAGTCATCCAAACGACGTAGTTCAGTATCAACAGCCACATGATAGTGTGTTTAGCCGGTTAATTTATCGCAAGATTTCTAAATATTTAACGTATTACATGTTAAAATATATTCCTGGTATTGCGGCGCCAGATGTGACGATTATTTCGTTTGTAGTGGGTTTGGTAGGTGTAGTGGGGTTAATGTATCCAAACTGGTGGGCACGCATATTGGCGTTTGTGTTTATTCAGTTATCGTTTGCGTTTGATTGTTCCGATGGAGAAATTGCCCGTATGACCGGGCGGGGGAGTAAATTTGGGATTTGGTTTGATAGTATTTCCGATCGCACCAAAGAAATATTATGGTTTTTAGCGATTAGTATACAAATTTATCGCTTTGCCCCAATGGCCAATTGGCCGGCTGGGAAAAGTTGGCAAGCGTTGTTTACCGGCCAACTTGGCCATAATCCCTGGATTATTTACTTAGCCTTATTAACCGGCGTGAGCGTGTTACTAGTGGCCTATTTACGCGAGGCCAAAAAGAGTATCTTTTTAGAACAACGTAAGCCGGAGGTTGTTTTAAAATATGGGTTACATATTGGTACTGTAGACGTGATTATCTTTTTATTATCCTTTGGTGCGTTATTACATTTAGAATATTATGTGCTGTGGATTATTTTGTTACCAACCCCGTTACTACTCATTAAACAAATAGTAAGCACGTATCGACAGTCGGAGAAGCCGAAAAGAGTTTAAGTGAATAGTAATAATATAATGTAAATAAAAATAATTAGCATGAACCATGGCAGTTGTTCATTGATAATTTTTTTTATAAATCGTTTGCGATAATAATTCAATAATACCAAACTGGAACTGAACAACAACAAAACTACTAAAGTGAGCTCTCCATAAATTATTACAGTTTGTGAACAGTTATAGTTGTGTAATAGTGCTCTAATAGAACAAATTAAACCACTTAGTATAGAACGTGGTAAAATAAATAATTTAACATGATAAAAATATAAAATATAGCTAACAATAACATATATTAAACAACTGCTGCCAAGGTAAGTTGTTGGTAACATAGAATCATTTTTTATTTTTAATAAATGTTTTTCTTCTTGTTTAATAAGGCCTATAACTAACCAAATACATAGTCCCATGATGATTATTATAAACATGGGAATAATTAGTTCAGTTACTAATACTAAATTCCATGGTTTTATAATCTGCCAGTGATCAAAATAGGCGTTTAGTAATATTTTACCGATAGTACGAAGTGTTAAGAGGCTCGGTAAACCTAATATTGATACATAAATAATTAAGCGCTGTTTTGATTGGTGCAGCCATTGATATAAACTCGGTAACACCAACAGAAAAAATAACAAAAAGATTACAGCAGTTATTGGTATTGCTAACCACGAAATTGTAAATAAAGGATATTTTGGATTATCTCCTATAGTATTGCCGGCTACTATACTAATAATGATTGGTAAAAATTTAAATATTACAGTTGTAAAAAGAGTAATTAATATTAACGTAATAATATTAATGTAGGGAGATTGTTGTTTTAACATAGTGTTGTATTCACGAGCAATTACTTTCGGATCGCCTAGTGTTTGAATAGCTTGTTGCGTGGCTTGTTCCGGTTGTATTCCTTCCCAGGCTAAATCTAAAACAGCATCTTCAATATGAGCGGCTAATTCTTCTTGCAGGCGTTCACTATATTTAGAATGATTAAGATTACGAGATAATGTTTCAAAAAAGGTAGATTTCATATAGCTAAATGCAATACTTGTTTTATGCCTTTTAGCAAAATGCCTAATTCAGTAGTACGTTCTAGTAATAATTTTTTACCTTTATTAGTAATGTGATAATAGCGGCGATCTTTACCATTTGGAGCTGGTTTAACTTGACTAGTTACTAAGTTCTTAAATTCTAAGCGATACAGCAGAGGATAGAGCGTGCCTTCTTGTAGTTCAAAAATATTTTGACTGGTTTGAGCAATGGCTCTGGTTAGTTGATAGCCATAAGCCTCACCGTGCTCGTGTAATGTTTGTAGTACAATAATTTCGGCTACGCCTTTTATGATTTCTTTAGAGAATTGCATATAAAATAAGTAATTGGTAATTAGTAGTTAGTTGCTATATACTATTTACCACATAGTATAAAACAAAACAAGTAACCTTATGCACAGGTTAGGTTGAAGCTATAATTATAGAGCACTATTTGCTCTTATTTAATTGATTTATGTCGTCAATTGTAAAGCCTAAATCCTTAAAAATAAGATTACGTAGGTAAATAGCGCCAACAAATAATACTTCATCCATATTGGCTCCAACGGAAAAGGCGCCGTTTTTTAATTGATCGGTTAATTCTGGAAAATGTTTAAGCAGATTTTGCATAACGTCATTAATCGCTTGTTCGGTATCATACGCATTAGTTAAATGCTGATCTTTTATCAGTTGCAATAATTGACCTTGATGTTGTTCTACGATTTCTTTAATCCCGCTTTCATGCAAAATAGTTTTACCGCGTTCATTTAGTTGACGTGGTGAACCAACTGGAGCCAACTGGTCTTGCCATAAAGTGTCTACACGATCTTCCAAAATAACAAAACGGGCTTCTAAAGCGGCAAAACGCTCCCGCACATTTTTTAAATCCGGTTTTACCTCTTCATCCAGGGTTTTTTTAATGCCACGCACTTCGTTGCGCAATGAACCCCAGGCCATGCCTAAACCAATTAAAATAACAGCTACTCCGAGCAGTGATTGTAGAGCGTTAATTTCAATATTGGCTAGCATATTTAAATTATATGATTTTTATTTATTTTGTCAATTATAGCAAAAATAACTTTTTTATGACCCGTTGAACATCATATAAATCTTTTTTTGTTATATTACCCAGCGTTCCAATAATTGTAGATTTTTCTTTGGTATATATTTTATGAATTCGCGCTATGGATGGAAATAGTAACTTGGCTTTTTTCCAATCAGTTAAATTAACGTCGTATGAACTAGTACGAATTTTACTAGTAATAACTGCAAGAATGCAATCGTTGTCACCAGTGTCAACTAACACAAGAGCTGGTCGTTGTTTGGCGCCATCATCACCGGTAAAAGGAAACGAAGTTAACACTACGTCGCCGCAACTAAAAGTTTTCATAGTTGTATTGTATTGTAGGCAGCGTCTTTATCATTGTATTGCGAGAGCATAGCTTTAGAACCGGCTTGCTCCCAGGCTTCAGCTTCTGTGTGTTTTGTGTGACGCTCTCTAACTTCAATAGGTTTAATTAGTACCCCGTTTGCCGTATCAAGTGTTACGGACATAAAATCACCAATGTTTACTCGCAGAGCTTTGCGAATTAGTGCTGGGATAGTAACTTGATAATTTCCGGTAACACGAACCATGGACATTGCATTTTCTTTCATATAAATATAATATATTACTAATCTAGTATATTCATAATATATAAATTAAATGTTAATGTCAACTCTCACCAACCCTCTTACTGAATTACAAATATAAACTTTATCAGCTTCTTTTAAGTCTTGTTTAGTAAGGATTTTTTCGGTAACGTTGTGAGTGTTCATGAAATAAGCGCGGTAGATGCCAGGCAATAAGCCACAGGCAACCGGGGGAGTAAAATATTTATTATTTTTTTTGATAATAATATTATGAATAGATCCTTCAGTGATTTCATTATTTTTATTACAAAATAACACATCAGTATAACCTAGCTTAGAATATTTTTTATACTCTTTATTATATAAAGCCCGGTTGGTAGTTTTATGATATAAAAATATATTTGTTGGGTCGGTTTTATGTTTGGAAAAAATAACCTTGCCAATTGGTTTTTGTTTGGTAGAGACGTTGCATGCAACGTCTCTACCGGTAATCGTTACATGACCTGTTTGATCTAATAATATTCTTATTTTATATGGTTGGTTCTTGGATAAATGCCGTTTGGCATATTGGTGTAATTGTTTTTTTAAAGCCGGTAAAGAAAATTGATAAGAAAAATATTTAGCGGAATTTTTTAAACGCTGTAAGTGTTCATTTAATAACCCATAATCATTTTTCCATAAGATAGTTTCAATTAATTGAAATGGTTTTTGGGTGTGTGTTAAAAATTTCGCTTTTAACAAGCATTCTTGATATTCTTTTTTCGGATCAGAATCATAAGTAATGCCGCTGCCAATTCCCATTTCTCCGTGGCGACCTTTAATATAAATCGTGCGAATCGGTAAATTAAATAGCGCTTGACGATTCGGATCAATGTAGCCTAAGGCACCGCAATACACGCCGCGGGGTTCTTGTTCTAGCTGTTGAATAAATTGCATGGTACGCAGTTTTGGCGCGCCGGTGATTGACCCACCAGGAAATAACGCTTTTATAATATCTGTAAAACTGGTATTAGGTTTTAACCGGCCGGTTACGGTAGAAGTCATTTGTAATAACGTACGATATTTTTCTACAGTGAATAATTTCGGCACAGTTACGCTACCGGGTTGGCAAATTTTACTAAAATCGTTGCGCATCAAATCCACAATCATCACATTTTCAGCGCGGTCTTTTTTATTATCGTGTAAATAGCTAGCTTGTTTGTTATCGGTAATATTATTATAACCACGAGCCGCTGTGCCTTTCATTGGTTTGGTAGTGATAATATTACCGGTTTGCTCAAAAAATAATTCTGGTGATAATGAAATAATATGTTCTTGATTTAGTTTGCAATAAGCGGCGTAAGGCACGGGTTGATTTTGTTTTAATTGTTCGTACAAAGCTAACGGACTACCAGAAAATTTAAAACGATATTGGCCGGTAAAGTTTACTTGATAAGTTTCACCATTACGAATATAATTTTTGATCAAATTAATTTTATTTTGGTAAGAGTTTATCGTTTCATTGAATTTTAGCTGGGTAATGTGGTAAGGATTATGTAATAAATTGCCATTTAATTTAGGAATGATTGCAGGTTGTTTGAATACAGCCAAATGAAGCAGGGGATGATGTGAACGGGAGTTATGGGGTAAATTAGGCAATAAGTGATAACCTAGTTCGTAAGCGAAGTATCCAGCCACCCAGTAATCTTGTTTTAGATATTGTTCAATTTTTTTAAATATATTATTTAATGCACTATAGTTATTGGTACACAAAACTGCGATCGGTTTTGTGAATACATAATTACTATAATCAAACCTTAAATAATATTTGGGTAGTTTTAACGTGGTTTTCAGCATAACTTTAAAAAGTTTTGTAGTAAGGTTTTACCAAGCGTAGTTAAAATGGCTTCAGGGTGAAACTGTACACCTTCTATCGGTACGGGATTGTTTTTTAATCTTATGCCCATAATTTCGCCGGATTTTGTTTGGGCAGAAATTTCTAAACAGTCTGGTAATGTAGTAGGATCAATTACTAGAGAATGATAACGAGTAACTAGTAATGGGTTAGGTAAGCGCTGATAAATAGTATTATTATCATGCTTAATCAAGGTTGTTTTACCATGCATAGGTTTACGCGCTTTAATGATACGAGCACCAAACGCTTCACCAATCGCTTGATGACCTAAACACACCCCGAACATTGGGATAGTACGATAATAATGTTTAATCACATTTAAAGTTATACCGGCCTGGCTAGGTGTGCCTGGCCCGGGTGATAATACAATACAGCTAGGTTTTAATTGCTTGATTTTAGATAAGCTAATACAATCGTTAGCTTGAACAGTAACAGCTTGTTTTAAGGCCTGAAAATAGTGTACTAAATTATAGGTAAACGAATCGTAATTATCGATGATTAAAACCACGTTAGCTATTCTCCAACTAATTGCACGGCATCGATTTCTACCCAATCCGTAGGCGCTTTTGTGGTATCAACAGTTATTTTAACGCCATTTACTTTATCGGTTACGCCAGTAACAGGTAGTTGTAAATATGCCAAGCCTTCAGTTTTGTCGGTGCCTTGCCAAACAGTTTTGTATTCACCGTCAATATTTTTTACTTCTACTTTACTTACTGCACCACTGCCTAGATTTTCATGAATGCGAATGCCGGTTGGTACGGCAGCTTTAGTATAAGTTAGTTCCAAAGTTTGGGTGCCTTTATTTTTTTCGGCTGGAGCCCAAGCGCGACTGTTATCGCCATACGTTTCTACATTAGGTTCAGCAGTGGCTTGTTTGGCAGACCAGGAATCGGTGCCATATTGAGTTGAAGCTGTGGCGCTGGTAGCCCATTGGCCGTTTTTTTCAGCGGTAATTTCGGCATTAGTAGCCTCTTCGTTAAACGTAGTAACGGTTGCAGTATTGGTATTAGTATTTGTGGCAGTGGTATTGGTTGGTTTTTGCGTTTGTGTTTGAGTCTGGGTGGTAGTACCACAACCGGCTCCTAATGTAAGTAAAACCGCTGTGGTTAAAGTAGTAAGCGATAAGATAGTTTTTTTCATAATTAAACCTCCTTAATTATTAATTATTTTAATAATAGCATAACTGAAATTGCAAAGCAAACAGGAAGCGAATATTATGCTATAATGATAAGCGAAATAATTATTATAGATTAAGCTATGTTTTTAACAAAACTGGGAGTGCTAGGATTATTAGCGGTTATGATGCCAGTAGTATCTATATTGCGCGAAGATATTAGTGCTAGTAGATTGAATAAATTTATTGGTGAAGGTACTAGTAATTATGCTGGTTATGCTTTAACTAACGGTGATTTTAATGGTGATGGCAAAAGCGATTTGTTAATAGGGGCGTATGGTAATGATGTGGCTTATATTATTTATGGTAAAACTACTTTTACTAGCAGTACAAATTTAGCCGCGGCCGATGTTAAATTAGTTGGCGAAGCTGGTAATGGCGCAACTGGATATGCGGTGGCCAGCGGAGATATAAATGGCGACGGCAAAGCGGATGTATTAATTAGCGCTCCCAATTTAGACGGTAATACAGGTGCGGTTTATGTTGTAATGGGCAGTGCCAATTTAAGTAGTGTGATTAATTTATCTGCTACTACGGCCACAAAATATGTAGGCGAAGCCAGCGGTGATTATGCCGGTAGCGCGGTGGCTAGTGCGGGTGATATTAATGGTGATGGGAAAACAGATTTTTTAATCGGGGCGCCGTATAATAATATTTCTACTGGTAAAGTGTATTTAATTTACGGTTCCGCTAATTTTAACATTGGTACTAATAATTTAGCGGATGTAACCACTGGTTTTGTTGGCAGTGTTGCTGGCGAAGCAGCTGGTAGTGCCTTAGCTGGAGCCGGTGATGTAAATGGCGATGGTAAGGTTGATATATTAATTGGAACCAATTATGTAGATAGTGCCGCCGGTAAAGCTTATTTAATCTATGGAGCAAATAGTATTAGTGGAATAAATAATCTAAACAGCGCTAATGTGGTTTTTAATGGAGAAAATACCAGTGATTACGCCGGTAGCAAAGTGGCCGGAGCTGGTGATGTAAATGGCGACGGCAAAGCGGATGTATTAATTGGCGCGTCTGGTAATGATAGTGGTGGAACGAATAGTGGAGTGGCTTATCTTATTTATGGAGCGGCCAATTTAAGTGCTAGTATCAATTTAGTTAATGCCAATGTAAAATTTATTGGAGAAGAGGCTAATAATAATGCTAGTAGCGCTATAGCCGGAGCCGGTGATGTAAATAATGACGGGGAAGCTGATTTACTCATTGGTGCTGCCGGAGCCAGTTATCTTATTTATGGCAAAACTAATCTTAGTTCATTAATTTATTTAGCTAATGCCAACATTAAGTTTAGCGGTGAAACTACAAATGATTCATTTGGTGGCACGGTAGCTAGTGCTGGCGATGTAAATAATGATGGTTTTGCTGATATTAGCAATGGAGCTTATCTAAGTAATAGCGGTACCGGAGCGGCGTATCTTGGTTTAGTGTATGTAGACGCGGATTACGATGGGGTAGCGGGTAGTAGTGGTTTAATTACTGGTAGTGATTGCAATGATGCTGATAGCGCTGTTACTAGCAATCAAACGTATTATCAAGATAGTGATGCTGATGGTTTAGGTAATGAAGAAGTAACTACTAGTGTTTGTGCGGCCACACCGCCGAGCGGTTATGTAAATGATACTACTGATACAAATGATGAAATTAAAAATAACGGCGTAGAAATTGGCGGTGATTCCGTAGATAATGATGGTGACGGTGTAATTGATGAAGTGAATACCGTTAGTAAAAACGAAACACATCCAGAATATGGTACGCAAAACCCAGCGTATACAAACAGTGGTATTGTTAGTGTTGCTGGCGCAAAAAATGGGAATATTAATGTAACGTATGCTGATAATTCAGTTTATCGTTATAGAATATTTAAAGTAAAAACGGCCAGAGTAACTGTGTTAGCTACTTACGATGATACTGGTTATGTGATAGTAATGCATCCAACTGGTAGTAAATTAGCATTAGTAAATGCATTTAATGGTTATAGTTATAATACGCGGCAAATAGCTAAAAAAGCGCGTTACAAAAAAATGGCTTTACAATTAACTACTGTACAAAATCAAGTAGTGGCAGTAGTTACGGAAAAACGAGGTTTAAATGTGCAATTATCATTAACAAAATTATTGATTGATCAGCAAAAACTAGGAAAAATGTCTCGTCAGTTTTTACGTAATGCTAAAGTAAACGTTACTCACACCGTAGTACAAGATTCAACTATATTATTGTTTAGTAAAACAGATAAAAAATTAGCTAGTTATTTAGTTACTAAAGACTGGCGGTTGGTTAAAAACTGATTATTTCAACTGAATTAAATATAATTCTCCATCGGTAAAAAATTGATCACCAACGAAGTTTTTTCCTAAAGTAGGTTGCACGAAAGGAACTTTTTGATATTGACTAATCCGTCCGGTATTTTTTATATCCGTAAATAAAGTTTCGCGTTCAATGTCAATTGCCGGGTTAATGGTATGAGTAACACCCCATTTAAATTTAAGACCAGTATCAAAACTAGCTGTGCCAATATATACGGCTTGACCGGTTGGTGTTTGAATATTTGTTTTCCAAAATCTAGCATGATGTCGTTCACGTACCGTATTAGCCGCCGTTGGTTTTTGCAAGCCAAAATTATTTACGGCATTATTCCAAAATACTGGCGTAACTGGAGCAGTGGGGTAGGATTGATTTAGAGCGGCTTGTTTTAAACTAAAAGCTAATGAGCGCCAATTTACTGGATCGGATATAATCCAGCCGGCTTGTTGCATGGTATTAAGCAATTCAGTATCGTTGGGAGCAATAATAATAAAGCTAGGTGGTTCTTGGGCGTTGCCACGCAAGGTTTCGGTATAGCGGGGTAATTGGTTTTGATTAAATGTAGCGATAATGTCGCTGGAAACTAGCGCTGGAATATAACGTGGTTCATAACTAGCTACCAAAGGTTCGTATTGTAAGCCATAAATAATATAGCTAATTATGCCAATGAACACGATAATTTTTTCGGCACTAATTGTTTGCCGCTTGGTGAGTAATACCAGCCATTTTTTTGGATAAGTAAAGTTCTGCCACTCTGCAATACTAATGCCGATAATTAACCAAGTAGCTCCTAATAAATAACCCCCAATTACATCACTTAAATAATGTACGCCCAGATATAATCTACTAATACCAATGCCAATAATAATAACGATTAAACAAAAAATATAATTCATTTTATGTTGCCAGTGTTTTTGAGTGCGCCATAAGTAATAAGCTATGAAGCCATATAATGCCAGGGCAATAGTAGCGTGACCACTAGGAAAAGAGAAAGTTGGCTCTAGATAAAAAGCGGTAAAATTTGGCCTAGGGCGATGGACAATTAATTTTGTAATATACGAAAACAAGCCGCTACCACCTACGGTAACTAATAATGGTAAGATGTATTTTTTGTTATTGCGTAATATTAAAATAAGTAAAAACAATAATATTATACCAATTACAATGTCAGTTTTGCCTAATAAGGTAAACCACAACATTACTTGAATGGCCGTGTGGTTACGAAATACATATAATAAATTTTCCAGGCCGGCATCGGTGGCGGTTACAAAATCAGAAGTAATTACCTGTTTTACTACACCGAAAAATAATACTAATATATAAATAAATAACATTATTAACAAGGTAAGAAATAATCCAGAAAATTTATTAAGTTTAAAACGATTTAATATTAAGCGTATTAAACGAGGATGCCGTTGATACCAGCGTTGTATATCTGGATTTTGCCTAATAGCTTGCCACACGGACAGGCTAAGTGATTGGCTAATAAAGAGCAGGCGCTTGCCTTGTTTTATAATAAAATAACGTAGCCAATATAAACCAATTAAACTAATAAATACCACGCTAGTTAATAATGTAGCTCGAGTAGACCAGGTTTCAATAATTAACCACGCTTTACCTAAGGCATAGCCTAATAATATATATAATACCGCCCAGGCTAAACTACTAATAAGATTATAGAAAAAAAAGATAATATCTGGCATGTTGAACATGCCGGCAATACAAGGCATTAGTGAACGCACAGAATGCATAAAGCGACCAAATAAAACACTTTTATTACCATAGCGACGAAATAGAGCTTCACCATTGTGTAAATAGTGTAATTTAAATAGCCGGCTATCTTTTGAGAAAAAATTAAAACCTCGTTTACCTAAATAAAAACTAAGCATACCGCCTAGCCAAGCCCCAGCCGCCGCCAAGCCGATAGCTAGCTGTATATCTAGCCAGCCTAGGGCGGCCAGTGCGCCTGTGCCAATTACTAAAAAAGTTCCTGGAAAAACTAAGCCAACAAGCGTTAAGGTTTCTAAAAAAGCGATCATAAATATAATCCAGTAACTAAGTTCAAACATGCTCATATCATAGCGTATTTTCTAAAAAAAGATAGGTTATATTATATTTGCTCTATTGATAAAATCTTTATAAACAGGTAAAGTGTTAGCATGAACATAATTGCAAAATACAGCTGGCTTTTAGTGGTAATATTTTTCTTACCTAAGGCAATATTGGCCGCTGATTTTTCTAGTCAGCGCGCGGGTACTTGGAATACGTTTAAAACTAACTATATTGAGGCTTATAAATCTTACAAAGCTTACGGTTTAGTATTTGATCCGTCCGTGTCTGATTCTTCAAAATCAGACGCTGGGGATTACGCGGTGAGTGAGGGAGTTGGTTATGGTTTACTGTTGGCCACATTACAAAACGATCAAGCTACATTTGATAAAATTTTTAATGCCGCCAATCAATTTATGTGGAACGGCACTACGTATGATTGGAAAATAAGTACGGCCGGTGAAAAATGGGGTACGAATGGAGCAACCGATGCTGATGAAGATATTGCGTTAGCGTTAATTATAGCGGATAAGTTACAGGCCAAAGGTACGTGGACGGCTAATAGTAATTATGCAACTTGGGCGCAAAAATTGATTAACATGATTTATGATAAAGAAACTACGAATAGTTTTTTAAAACCTGGTGATGCGTGGGGCGGATCGGATTTGCTGAATTTATCTTATTTTGCGCCGGCTTGGTACCGTATGTTTGATAGCTATGAAACCACTAATCATGATTGGAATGCGGTAATTGATAAACAATATAGTATTTTGTTAAGCACCAGTGCTAAATACAATGGTTTGATTCCTGATTGGCAAGATCAATATGGTAATCAAGTAAATGGTAGCTGGGGTATGCGCTATGATGGTATTCGTACACCCTGGCGCATAGCGGTAGACGCCACAGTGAATAATAATACACAAGCTAAACAATATTTGGATACGGTAATTCCTTATGTAATGAATAAAGATGGAGCGAGTGGTGTACAAATGTATGCTGTTCCAAGCGGGAATAAAATTGAATATCATAATGAATTAGCGGTAGCTATGTGGGCAGCGGGAGCCAGGGGGGCTAGTAATACTACTTATCGTGATCAGTTAAGCTTGGAGTTAGAAAAAATGTACATGCCGAGTATTCAGGCCTTTAGTAATAACTGGAGCCAGGCGTATTTATATTATTTTAATCAATCACTAGCCATGCTTGGTTCAGCGGTAGCGGATGGATCGTTTCAAAAATTATTAAATGAAAGCATTGTAACTGGTGGCGATATTGTTCCAGCGCAAGAATTGACCAAACACAAACGAGGCATTATTCAAAAGCGACACGTGTTGGTTAGGGCGAAACAAAATGGTGATCAAGTTACATTACGTTGTTTTCAAACCAAAAAACATCAGCCTAAAACACAGTTTTGTGATAAAACGTATACGGAAAGCTCTTTATTGAAAAAAATAAACATTAAACATCATAAAATTATTATTAAACACGCATCTGGCGCTAAACAAGTTTTTTCAGTAGCATTAGGTTTAAGTATTAATTAAATTATCTTTATGCAAACAAAATATTTTTTATTTAGCGTACCAATAATAGCTAGTTTGTTAATGGGTGTAGGCTGTACAACAACTAATAATACTAATAATCTAACCCAAGAAAATATGATTACTAAAAACGGCCTGCAGTATGTAGATGAAGTAGTAGGCACTGGGGCAGCAGCCAAAACCGGAAATACGGTATCGGTGCATTACACCGGCACGTTAGAAGATGGTACAAAATTTGATAGTTCAAAAGATCGTAATGAACCATTTGAGTTTCAGTTAGGCGCCGGCCTGGTAATTGAAGGTTGGGATATTGGGGTAGAGGGTATGCAAGTAGGCGGGAAGCGCAAACTAATTATTCCTGGAAATTTAGCCTATGGTAAAAGCGGTGTGCAGGGCGTAATTCCACCAGATGCCACGTTAATATTTGAGGTTGAGTTGTTGGCTGTTATTTAATCCCAAGTTCCTTACGACGTTCGGCTTGTTTGTCCAGCACTTTTTTACGGATACGGACATTTTTTGGAGTAACTTCTACTAGTTCATCATCGGTAATATATTCTAAAGCATCTTCCAGACCCATAGTTCTAGGAGTATTGAAGTGTTCGGAAGTACCATCACCTTTGGAACGCATGTTCGAGAGTTGTTTAGCTTTGCATACATTCACATTTAAATCATCGTTTCTAGCATTTTGGCCTATCACTTGGCCTTTATAAACCGGTATAGCTGGACCAATAAATAACACGCCGCGTTCCTGCACGGCTAATAAACCATACATGTTGGTAGTACCAGATTCATGCGCCACTAATGAGCCTTGGTCACGTTCACTCCAAGCACCAGGATCGGGCTTATAACCTTCAAACATAGTGTTCATAATTCCTAAACCACGCGTATCAGTTAAAAATTCATTGCGGTAACCAAATAAACCACGAGTTGGAATTACAAATTCTAAAAATACAATATTACCTTCATTACGCATATCTAATAATTCACCACGGCGACTGCCAAGTTTTTGAATGACTACGCCAGAATGTGTTTCTGGCACTTCAATAAAGGCACGATCATACGGCACATGTTTTTTCCCGTCAATTATTTTTATAATTACTTGCGGACGAGACACTTGAAATTCATAGCCTTCACGGCGTAGGCGTTCAATAAAAATAGCCAAATGTAATTCACCCCGACCCGATACAACCCAGTCGCTATTTGGTCCATCCTCAATGCGCATGGCCATATCGGTTTCCAACTCTTTGTACAAGCGTTCACGAATTTGGCGAGAGGTAGAGTAGTCACCTTCTTTGCCGGCAAATGGAGAATCGTTTACACTAAACGTCATTTTTACAGTTGGTTCATCTATTTTTAGTACCGGTAACGCTATAGGTTGTTCTACATCGGCAATCGTTTCGCCAATGGTAATATCATCAATGCCAGACAAAGCTACAATATCACCCGCACTAGCTTGGTCGGTTTGTACGCGATCTAAGCCTTGAATGGTCATAAGCGAAACCAGGCGATATTTTTTCATAGCGCCTTCACGGTTAATATGCATTACATCCTGGCCGGCTTTAATTACACCATTATAAATTCTACCCGTAGCAATTCTGCCTTTAAAATCATCGCGAGCTAAGGTGGTAATTAACATTTGCAACGGTTTGGTAACGTCTCCCGAGGGGGCTGGTACATGTTTTAAAATAGCTTCAAAAATAGAAGAGATATCTGTCATTTTAGATAAATCTGCCTCTAAACCAGCTTTGCCTTGTTTAGCGGAAGCATAAATAACCGGAAAATCGGCCGTGGCATCATCGGCCCCTAGATCAATAAACAAATCAAAGGTACGGTTCAATACTTCATTACAACGAGCATCAGGTTTATCAATTTTATTTACCACCACAATTACTTTCAGTTTTTTTTGTAAGGCTTTTTTTAAGACAAATCTGGTTTGTGGCATAGGGCCTTCTTTGGCATCAATTAACAACAAGCAACCATCGGCCATGGTTAACACGCGCTCTACTTCACCACCAAAATCAGCATGACCAGGCGTATCAATAATATTAATTTTAGTATTTTTATACTGAATGGAAGCGTTTTTAGAAAAAATTGTAATACCACGTTCACGTTCCAAATCGTTACTATCCATAATCAAATCGTGTCCGGTATTGGCTTTATTTAATTTAGTGAGTGATTGCCGCAATAACGCATCTACCAAGGTGGTTTTACCATGGTCAACGTGAGCGATAATAGCAACGTTACGGATATTATTCATAATAGATAATAACTTGATTAAAAAACTCTGCTTATTAAGCAGAACTTTGCTTTACTTAACGGATAGAGTTTAAAAGAAAACGGATTTTTTGTCAAACTACCTCTCCCCCTAACCCCTCTCCTAAATCCTACCCCACCTCCCAACCTCCTCCCCTATAAAGGGAGGAGGAGTAATACAACTTTAGATTTTTCCCCCTCTCCTTTGAGGAGAGGGGGCTAGGGGGAGAGGTAGGATGTTAAGGGGTTATTTCGTCTTAAACGCTTTCCATTTGCTAAATTTAGAGCAACCTAAATTATTACAGGCTCTAGCGCGGAATTGATAACGAGTTAAACTGGTAAGATTTTTAACGTGTTTTTTGGTAGTTTTTACTTTTTTATATTTATCCCAAGTGGTTTTATCGGTATTTTGGTAAGAACGTAATTGCACTACATAGCGAGTAGCTAAACTACGTTTTGGTTTTAACCATTTTAAATTGGCGGTAGTAGCGGTTATTTTTTTAACCGATAATTTGCGCGGTAACGAAGGCTTGGTTAAAGTAATATTACTAGCTACAGCAAACTGCGATAAATGATTAGTGTAAATGGTCATGGTATTACCATCGGTTTCGCCTAACACACCATCAGCTAAAAACATATTCAAATCGGTTTGTTGAAATGAAGGTGTTAATTCATTAGTGGCGTTGCCGTTAGTTAAGTTTTGATCGATCGGCAATATTATTTTAGCCGGTTGTTCTAGTTGTGATACTTTCATACCAGAGCTAGTATTCCACACGTTTACATCATAAGCAATGCCAATTTGGGCAATGCCGCCGCTACTTACTTCTAAATTAGGTCGGGGCGCAATTTGTACCGTTACCGTATCAGAATAACCAGCCGCATACGGTGGCAATTCCACTCGGGCACCAGCGGCGTTACTAACCACACAAACAACAGCTAATGAACAGGTATCGCTGGCTGCCGCTGGTACAGTTACGCCCGTGCTAGGCACGGTTAAAAAATTAAGTGTACCAGATTCAGTAAGGGTAAATTTATTTTGATAGAGAGCTAATTCATCTTTAGCATTAATGCCAGAAACAAGCACGTTCCATTCGCCGGCTACTAAACCAGCGCTATAAGTATGTTCAGCCGTTATGGTTGGTTTAACTACACCACCATTAGTGGCATAAAAAATTAATTTCGGTGAATTCAAATCATTATTTATCTCACCAGTAACTGTTAAATCTGTAGCGCGGAAAGATACATCGCCTAAGGCTACCAGAGCATTAGCAACAGTGAAAGCTTCTACGGTAGGGGAAATAGCGTTGCTACCGGCAGGATCATCACCAAAATAAGCTGTAAAGATACCGTTTGGTAAATTACGGGAAAATTCACCGGTAGTCGATGTTTTAGTGCTAACATTGATAATGTCTTTGGCTTGAACGGTGGTTTTATTAGCTGTAGCGGCTTGTTGTAAGGCCGGTAAATTGGTGAACAGTACGCGATCTTCGGCTACCGGTTGTCCGTTGGCATCTAATACTCGGCCGGTAACGCTACCAC
>Ga0172379_10001957_pt1 | contig 38399 bp, 38 predicted proteins | sample GrowelOW334metaG_FD_119756 | JGI IMG/M metagenome (GOLD analysis project Ga0172379, IMG submission 119756) | Groundwater microbial communities from an aquifer near a municipal landfill in Southern Ontario, Canada - Groundwater well OW334 metaG | ecosystem: Environmental > Aquatic > Deep... | reverse complement strand
TTAAGCGTGTTCGTGATTTCTCGGAAGTGCATGAACGCGACCTCTCGGTGGAACTATGCGACGAAGCCTGCGAGCTTTTTGGTATTGATGCATACGGCCTTACCAAGGACGACCGTCGGTATCTGGAAACACTTCTCAACAGTTTCCGCGGAGGGCCGGCAGGTGTCCGCGCCCTTGCGGCGGGGCTCCACGAAGACGCAGATACGGTTGAGCATGTGTATGAGCCCTACCTCCTCCGCCTCGGCTTTTTGGAACGTTCGAGTCGCGGCCGCATTCTTACGCCGAAAGGCCGTGCGTATCTGGAGGGAAAATCAAATTTATTTTAAATATGTCAGGTCACAGCAAATGGTCTCAAGTGAAGCGCCAGAAGTCGGTCACCGACGCGGCAAAGAGCCGTGTCTTCTCGCGTTTCGCACGGCTTATCGCCCTTGAATCAAAAAAAGCTGGTGGAACACTCACGACACCCGGTCTCGCGGTCGCAATCGCCCGTGCAAAGGCCGCGAACATGCCGAAAGAAAATATTGAACGCGCTGTTGCAAAAGGGATTTCCAAAGATTCTGGCGATCTTGAACAAATCGTGTATGAAGCATACGGACCGAGCGGTGTTGCGATGCTTATCGATGCGCTGACTGACAACAGGAACCGAACGACACAAGATTTAAAACACCTTCTCTCCCTGCAAGGAATCGAAGTTGCTACACCGGGTGCAGCGAGTTGGGCCTTTACGAAACAAGGTGGCATCTCGGTACCAAACGAGCCCTTGCTAGACATAAGCGGTCCTGATGAAGAGCATCTCCAGAGAGTCCTTGAGGCGCTCGACGACTACGACGACGTTCAACAAGTGTTTACTAACGCGCGTGGATATGAGAATTCTGGCGATTGATCCCGGATATGATCGGCTCGGTATCGCCGTGGTTGAGGGTAATGCTTCACGGCCCGTATTGGTGTGGAGCGATTGTGTGATACCAGAGAAAGAGTCCAGTGAGAAGCGCTTGGCGCACATATCACAAGCTATTACCAAAGCGATTCACACATATACTCCGGACGCGCTTGCGATTGAGACATTGTTTTTTAGTGTGAATAAGAAAACAGCCTTTGGGGTCGCCGAAGCACGTGGGACGATTCTTGCCGCCGCAGGAGGTGCGGCGCTTCCTGTTGTGGAATACTCGCCGCAACAGGTAAAAAATGCCGTTACGGGCCACGGGGGCGCCGACAAAGCGGCCGTGGCGCGTATGATTCCCCTCCTCCTTACTTTGCCAAAAAAGAAACGTTTTGATGATGAGCTTGACGCTATTGCCATAGGTATTACAGCGCTTGCCGCCGGCCTTTCCGGACTTAATCCACACACTGCGTAAAATACACTTGCACGAATACGGATTTTTGTTACATATACACCATATGACGTATATGAATGATGAACTTGAGGAGTTTTCTCTTGGAGATGAAGAGGAGTCGGCGGAAGAGCTCGAGGAGGAAGAGACTTTTTAATTGCGGCGTCTTGTGACTAAATGCGTGTTAGCATACACGCCATGCCCCCCTCGTGGCGACACACCTTACTCGCCTCTGTTCTTGCCCTTTGTGGGCTTGGTTTCTTTATTGTAGGTGGAGTCCTTATTCTTGTTGCGATTACTCCAGTACCTGATATCACCTCTTTTGCCTCACGGCAAATAAATCAGTCGACAAAAATCTACGACCGTACCGGCCAAATATTGCTGTACGACTACAACCGCGATGCAAAACGCGAAATAGTGCCTATTAGTGGAATTTCTCCGAACGTGGTAAACGCGACCATTGCCATTGAGGATTCAAGTTTTTATGAACATGGCGGCATTCGTTTTACCTCAATTATTCGTGCGATGGTTGCAGACGCACTTGGTGGTGGGCTCTCGCAGGGGGGTTCTACCATAACGCAGCAGGTGGTGAAAAATACCTTACTTACTAGCCGTAAGAGTATTATCCGCAAACTACACGAATGGGTCCTTGCAATTAAGTTGGAGCAGGTCTATTCCAAAGACCAGATTCTGGAAACGTATCTCAACAATATCCCTTTTGGAGGCACCCTCTATGGAGTGGAGGCAGCCGCTGAAGCATATTTCAGCAAAACAGCGAAGGATCTTTCGCCGGTAGAGGCCGCATATCTTGCCGCAATGATACAGGCCCCGTCTTATTATTCTCCTTATGGGACACATCAGAATGACCTCACAGCACGAAAGAATGTTGTTCTTGAGAGGATGCACACACTCGGCTTTATCAGTGACTCGTCGTATGAAGGCGCCAAAAAAGAAGTAGTGGCCTTCTCCCCTGCCGGACAAAATGCCATTATTGCACCACACTTTGTGTTCTATATTCTCAATCAACTTGAGCAGACCTACGGACCAAATGTTCTTCTTTCTGGACTGAGAGTGATCACAACCCTTGATGCGGATCTTGAAACAAAGGCTGAGTCCATTGTAAATACGTATGCGTTAAAAAACGAAAAGGATTTCCGTGCATCAAACGCTTCTCTTGTTGCTATTGATCCTTCAACCGGGCAAATTCTCACTATGGTCGGTTCACGCAATTTCTTTGATACTGCCATTGACGGCCAATACAACGCAACTCTCGCTTTGCGACAGCCTGGTTCTACCATGAAACCGTTTATTTATTCACTTGCACTCCTACGCGGCTATACACGCGATACAGTTATTTTTGATGTGCCGACACAGTTTTCTACTTCCTGTCGCCCTTCGGACGTATCAAACAATAAATCTCCTTGTTATGCGCCGGTTAATTTTGATGGTGTGTTCCGCGGCCCCATGACGTTTGAGACGGCCCTTGCTCAATCAATCAACATTCCCGCTATTAAAACCCTATATCTTGTTGGGATCCAGAATGCTATTAATCTTGCAAAACAATTTGGTCTCACCACTCTTGGCGACCCAAACCAATACGGTCTTACTTTGGTGCTTGGTGGTGGCGAGGTACGGTTACTTGATCTTGTTGGCGCCTATGCAACTTTCGCAAATGACGGTGTGTTAAATACACCAACTGGTATTCTCGAGGTAGATGACGCTCAAGGAAACGTACTTCAAAAGTATGAGTCTCAACCTTCACAAGTATTGCCTGAAAATATTGCGCGAGACATGTCGGCAATGCTTTCTGATGCCCAAGCGCGTCTACCTGAATATCCACTGAACTCTCCCCTTTCATTCTCTGGATATGATGTGGCGGTTAAAACTGGTACGACAAACGATACGCGCGATGCGTGGGTTATTGGCTACACCCCCTCAATCGCACTTGGGGTATGGACCGGAAATAATGATAATTCTCCGATGGTGAAATCTATTGCGGGTTTTATTGCAGCACCAATGTGGCATGAAGCCATGGCGTATGCACTAACGAGGTATCCAAAAACTTATTTTGGTGAACCAAGCCCTATTTTAACAATGGTTCCTCCAATGCTTCAGGGGAATTGGCGAATACCTGATACAAATGGAAACATCATCCCCCACAGCCTTTTGTATTGGACGGACAAAAATAATCCACAAGGACCACCCTTGGTTAATCCGTCTCAAGATCCTCAATTTTCTTATTGGGAATATGGAGTGAGTGCGTGGTATACCTCTCATCCGAACCTCTTCTCGGGTGGTATTATGCTTCCGGTCCCACTTTCAAACAACGCGACGAGTACAGTGTTTTAATTATTGATTCATTGGTGATACGAGATAAAGAAGTGAGGTGTCTCCAACCCCTTTTATAATAAGTGGGCGACCAATACCTGCCGCAGATAGAGAAATACTTTCTGTGGTAGTGAGGGTGAGTGCTGCGGCAAGATATCGGTGGTTAAACGAGAGATCGAGAGCACTCCCACTTATGTGGGATTGTAGTGTTTCTGATGATTCTCCTATGTCGGTATTTTTTGCAAAAAATGAGAAGGTATTCTTTTTTGGATTAAAACTAAGTCGCACTTTTTGGAATGTGTCTGAGAAAATTATTGTTCTTTTAAGTGCGGTTTCAAAATCCTTTCGCAACACAACCGCTTCTACCACAGATTCTTTCGGTATGATTTGGCGGTAATCGGGGTATACCGCGTTTGTGAGACGCGACACAAACATTCCTTGAGTAGTGACAAATGCACATTGGTGTTCATCGAATGAAAGGATAACATCGTCGTCCGGTAATGTTTGTGCTATATCGAGTGTGTTTTTTGCAGGAATGAGGAATTTGCCTTGGGTTCCTTTGTTGGGAAGTGGTATTTTTTTCTCTGCAAGTCTGAATGAGTCTGTGGCAACTGCGGTCATAACACCTCCTTCTATAGAAATATAGATGCTTGAAAGTTCTGGACGAACTGTTGAGGTGGAGGCGCATGAAGCGATTGTGGTGAACAGGTTTTTTAAAAGAACTCCTGGTAACACTATTCTGTTTTTTGGGTTTTCAGGGAATGGGATTGAGGGAAAATCATCGTAGGGAACTGTTTTTATAAGACTTTTACCCGTACCACTTGTGAGTGACATAATATCCCCTGTGTGTTCGAGGGTAATATCCCCTTCTTGGGTAAGTGAGCCGGCAATTTGTTGAAGTATGGCTGCAGGAATTGCTGCGACACCATCAATAACACATTTTCCTTTTAATTTGAGATCTATGCCTGTTTCAAGATTTGTTGCCCGCATTTTTATACCCTCGTTTCCGGCAATAATGAGAATTGAGGATAGGACGGGAAGTGTGGTGTTTTTTCTTTCAGCAAAACGAGCAACCTTATACACCGCCTCAGAGAATTCTTTTTTTTCTATTGAAATATTCATACAATACTTATTAAGGGTGTTGATAGTGGGGATATGGTGAAAAACCACACACAACAACACTTATTTTACTCATTTTAAAAGAATAAAGTGTTGATAAAGAATAGGATAAGTTCATACAAGAAGGGTGCGTATATTTTGAATTTCTTTTGCGAGGTCGCTATCCACAACAACCTCCCTCTTTATTTTCTCACAAGAGTGGATAACTGTCGTATGATCACGCCCACCAAGTTTTGTACCAATAGTTGGGTATGAAATACTAAAATCCTCCCTTAAAATATACATAATAACTTGTCGTGGACGTACCACTTCTCGTCGCCTTGTTTTCTCATAAATACTTTCTTCATCAATACCATAAAAAGCAGCAACCTTATCAACAACATTTTTCACAGAAATATTCTTTTGCGGCCGTGTAAACGAGCGTAGGGACTGACGGACCTCAGTAATGTCTGGCGCAACACCCTTTACTTGTGCATGACAGACCATACTATTCACCATACCCTCAAGTTCCCGAATAGACCCACTCATTGATGTTGCAACATACTCAATAACCTCATCCGAGAGCATAACCCCATGTAAAAAGGATTTTTTCTGCACAATAGCCATACGTGACTCCACATCCGGCTCCCCAATATCTACCGCCATACCACTCGCTAAACGCCCCTTCAGACGTTCCGCAATATCAGGAATAGCAACCGGTGAACGGTCGGATGAGAAAATAATCTGCTTATTTGTGTCGTGCAGTGTGTTGAAAAGGTGAAAAAGCTCCTCCTGAGTCTTTTCTTTTTTGGAAAGAAACTGCACATCATCCATAATAAGAAGATCGTACTGACGGTATTTATCTTTAAAACGATTTGCCGTTCCCGCTTGTACCGAATCAGTGTAATCAACAGCAAATTTTTCAGAGGTAAGATAAAAAACCTTTCTTCCTGGGTACTGCTTCTTAAATTGATTACCAATGGCTTGTATAAGGTGTGTTTTCCCTCGCCCAGTATCACCATAAATAAAAAGAGGGTTGTAGGTAATACCGGGACGCTCGAGTGCCGCTTGAGCGGCAGCGTACGCCAAATTATTGAATGAACCGATAACAAAAGTATCAAATGTGTATCGCGGGTTTAAATTATCACTTTTATTTATATAGAACTCATCAAGAGGGAGTTCTATAGCCCCACGCACATTCTTTACTTCTTTTGGCTCCTTGCGCCGCTCATCTTTCACAATGAGATACTCAATATTACGAAATTCATAGGAGACATCACGAACAATCTTCAATAAAAGAGTATGGAATTTTTTAAGATACCAATCTTTAAAAAACTGACTTGGTACACCAATAAAAATAACCCCATCCTCTCCTATTTTTACAATAAAACTATTTCGAAACCACGTGTTGAAATTTGCTGGAGATATTGATAGTTCAACCTGTGTAAGAGTGTACTCCCAAAGCTCACGAGGACTCCTTTTATCCATAGTGCTTTGGAGTATACTCTGACTGAGGGTGTAAAGCACGGGTGGCGTTTCGTGGAGAACCTGTTAGTATCATGTGTACAACATAATTTTCATCTTACTGTATGACCAAACGAACCTATCAGCCGAAAAAACGAAAACGGGCAAAGACCCATGGGTTTCGGAAACGTAACGCCACCTCCTCAGGGCGCAAAATCCTTCGCGGAAGACGACGCGTCGGCCGTTCTAGCCTCTCCACCTAGTTTTTCCGTGTTTCCGCGCCGAAAACGACTCTCCCGTGCGGCGTTTCCAAGCGCCCTTGCAAAAGGACGTCGTATTTCTTCCCCCCACTTTGTCGCGGTTATACCCAAAGAAACCAGTGGATACGCCATTATTGTGCCAAAGAAGGTTTCTCGCCTCTCCGTCACTCGGCATCGTATAAAGCGCCGCGTACTTGAAGCGCTTCATACCCTTCCCCTACCCCCAGCGCTCATTCTTTTCCCCAAATCACCAGTGGCACACATGACCCATAAAGAGGTTGTAGTCGAACTTATAGGACTTCTTTCTAAAATTCAGTAATAGCGTACAATACCTTTGTGATATCGACTTTCTTCCACACAGTCTTCTATAATCCGATCTACAACGCCCTTGTGGCGCTTGTCGCCCTTATTCCCGGCTCCGATGTCGGCATCGCGGTTATTCTTGTTACGATCGCTATTCGGCTCCTCCTCCTCCCCTTCTCCCTTTCTGCCGCACGCACCCAGCGGGCAATGAGGGTCTTAGAACCGAAGATAAAAGCACTGAAAGAGAAACATAAGGGTGATAAAGAAAAAGAGGCGCTGGAGACCCTCGCTCTTTACCGCGAAGCACATGTCAACCCGTTTGCCAGCATTCTCACTGTTTTTATACAAATCCCAGTTCTTCTTGCTCTCTATTGGGTGTTTTATTACGAACCCTTTTCTACTATTAATGTGGCGCGACTGTACGCGTTTACGCCGGTTCCTCACACCACCTCGCTTGAATTCCTGGGGCTCATTTCAGTTGCAGGGAAAAGTATGTTTCTCGCGGTACTCGCAGGCCTCTCTCAATTTCTCCAGGCGCATATGGCTCTCTCGGGGACAATGAAGCCCTCGGATACCAAAGGAATGCAAAGTGATTTTCAAAGAATCATGGGAACGCAATTAAAATACGTCTTCCCATTCATCATAGGAGCGATTTCGTACACTACCTCGGGCGCTATCGCACTCTACTTTATCACCACCAACCTCGCCGGCTCACTTCAGGAGTGGCATGTGCGCCGAATCATTGCAAAAGAAACATCAGAGCGAGTAACTCCAGAGTGAACCGTCGTTCTTATTAAGAAACACAAGCACAGAATTTAGAGGGTCAATGGCAAGTGCCTCTGCGTCGAGCGACCCGTCAGTTTCTTTGGAAAAATCAAGAACGAATTGCGCATAGCGTCCGGCGACCTGTATCTTCCATATCCGGTCAGAGAACGATACTGCGCCCTGATACCAATCATCGGGATAATTAAATCCTGAAAGAGGATTTACCGGAACGCCGCAATAAATAGATGCATCATCATTTGTCCACACGCACTTGTCTGCGATTGTTGCGACAGGAAGCGGAAGAGATTCCCCGGTTGTTGTATTAACGAGTTTCATTTGCATACGATCATCGTTGACGTAACTCACCAACAGCCACTTCCCTGATGGACTTGCGATGGCGGTAAGACCGTAGAGCGGTCCGGCAACACGAGTGAAGTGCCCGGTGCTACTCACGAGGAATGCGGCTCCAGGGAGGGTCGCTGATGGCTTCGTATAGGCAAGATATTGATTCTTCCCGGCGAACGAGGCACGTAGCGACGAGAGCGGTGTAGTGAATACTTCAGAAGATTTGGTGCCGTCAGTGTTTGCGACCGAGGCGACGGAGCCATTTACACCAGAAGCGAGCATAAGAATACTAGTTGAAGAAACCGCGACACCCGAGAGGTTTTGAGGCAGAAAGAAACCTCCGGAACCATTTGAAGGAAGTCCGTAAGAATTGACGGAGGAGAAGTCAGTGCCGGAGAGATAGCGTACAAAGGCGAGCGAACCGTCCTTAAGCCACTGAGCGGACTGGATACCCGGTACGGTACGGTTGCTTATACGAGTAAGTGTCCCTGCGTGCACGAGGTAAGAGTAGATATTTCCACTCTGCCGCTCGATATAACTGACGGCGACCTCGGCAGAAGAGCTGGCGTTCGCCTTCACATCCATAACCACTTCGCCCAGCACAACCGGTCCGGCACTTATCTTTACTAAACGTCCAGAGACCGTAACCGGAGCGCTCGGAGTAACGGGCGCAGTTGTTTCGTCGGTGGTTGGTGCCGTTTCGCCTGCAATAGGTAGCTTCGTTTCTGTGCTCGGTGCAACGACTACCCCCGCCTTATTTGTGTAGAAATAGAAGAATGCCACTGCCCCTCCCCCAAGAAGGACAAGTACGATTGCGATGATGATAAGTGTGCGTCGCATATCTAAGGAATGGGTGTATAACTCGGATTTGAACTACACTCAGTACTTTTGTTCAATATCTTATTTGGTATACAGGTCAACTTTGCCTTGTAGCACTTATTACTCTGACTCGCCGGCTGACTCTTCGTATAATAAGTACTACAATCACTCGAGAAGAAATTCTTATCCGTCAGACAGCTCAACCCCCCTTCCGCTGTACACCCACCTATAAACTGAACGGCCTCTCCCCCATTGTTTGGATTATCAGGAGTAGAAACTAGGGGCTGATAGTTTGAGAAAATAATAATGGGATTCAATTTATTCGACACATCCAAAAACATAAATATCTTTGAGACGGATTCACAAGTTGCTTCCGCACCCGTGCATCCCCCCGATGGGTCTACCAAAGTACATTCCACCGTTGCATTACCTGTGGAACATGCGCTACTTGCCCAATCCTGAGCAAGTTGTTCAGAAGGGCAAGTCGCTTTTTTAAGATAGGTGCCGGAAACAACGCACCCTTGCCCGGGGCCACTAGCAATAGTTGTTGGGGCCGGTTGAGCACTCACTCCCCCCATCCCAACCGGAACCCCCTCCATGACGTTTAATTTGTCTATATTCAGCGAGAGATTCAGAATGCTTGGGTTGATGATAGAGAAGACGAGGACTGGTGAGAGGACCAAAATAAGGCCGAGGATGGCCTGGGTGATGCGCTCCCTGCCGGCGCTCTGCTTGCTTACCGAATCTTGGGTTGATATCTCAAGACCTCCCCAAATAATCATGATGACGGCAAGCGTTGCCGCAATACCGATGAGAAATTTATACAAATTGTTAAAGAAACTCGCGAGCCCCGCCGTGTTCGCCGTCACTCCTTCCGTAAGTCCCGGAATAGGTGCGAGAGGGACGAACCCTTCTGCCAACACATGAGGCGCAAGACTGAAGAAAAGGAGTGTTCCGGCGATCAAAAGTGTTTTTTTCATAAGCCGAATAAGTTAGTGCTTGACGGAATGCCAAAGATAAGCGAAAGCGCCGATGTCACCGACACAGACTCTCCTGCCGAAGCGACGAGTGAGAGTGAGGCGCTTCCCTTTCCATTCCCCGTCGGACGCAGTGTTATAGAATTGCCCGTCTGTGCTACCGAGCCGCCAAGCAACCACTGCACAAAAGGAATACCCGCTGTGGTAGGCAGAGAGAACGGCGCAGCATAGAGTGTTGCTTCCGTGCCATCGATGGTGTAGCTATCAGAAAGCGCATGATCAAAACGGATACCCAACAACGGATCATTTTCATACATGCGCACCGAGGGCTCCATGGCAGAAAGTGAGAACGAAGTACCTCCAGCAAAACTCTCATTTGAGTTTGTCACTGCTACCGATACTTCGCGTGCGCGATACTGAAGCGGTGAAGCAATGATAATACTTGATTTGCCGATGCCCGAAGAGTCGGCCATCTGCACTCCGTCAACCATCCATGCGTAGGAGTACGTTGTAGGATTCGATACTTTCCCGTTCGCGTCCGCCAAATTCGCCATAGCGACAACACGAACATTCCCCTCGAGCGGTACAAACGGTTTCCCTGGGTACAGTGGGGGTACTGAGGCAATCGGTTCAGCGACAAGCACCACATCCTGGGGTTGGATTGACAGAGTTTGGTTGTAGCTTGCGCCACCTGAAGATATTGTCACCTTTACCTTCGCGACACTCCCCCCCCTCCCAAGAGAGACTGGAAAGGTATGTGCGGCACCCTTGTAAGTTTCCTTACCGTTGACTGAAACCGTCAGTATAGAGTTCGCAAGGTTGAGAGTGTTCGACACGAGGGAGATTGTTGCTTGTCCATAGGGCGAAGGGTACTGCGGACTTATTGAGAGGGTGAACGCATCTCCACTCATGTTTCCTAGTCCGCCAATAGACTGTGCTCCCGCTGAAAACGGCAAGAGGAGGATGGCGGCAAATACAAGGAGAGGGACAGAGCGCATACTCCTAGTATATATCCTCGGCGAGACGACTAGGCCGCTTTACGCATCTCGTCGGGGATTTCCTCTTCCTCATAGACATTCTCGTTTGCCGCCTGTTCTTTAGCATAGAGTTCCTCATTTGCCGCCTCTTGTTCTTCAATTTGCGCCCACTGTGCATTCTGAATTTGTCTTATTTGCAGGGCTTGTTGATTTCGTTCCTGGGCTTGTGCATCGGCATTTTCCTTCTCCCACTTCTTCAGAGCCGCTTTCTCTATTTTAATTTGATTGTGATACATTCGCCACACTGAAATGGTGATTGCCGGCAGAGAACCAATAATGGGGGTCTCACTAATCATGAGGCTGATAACAAACGACATGGCATTCTCTTTAAAAATCCTTTCGTTTGAAAGGAAGAGAATAATCCCGACCGTGAGCCACCCCAAGAGTCCCACGGCCATTGCCATCACGATACCGAACACGGTGATTGCTTCAGCACTTATACCGCCGGTAATCGCCGTCGCCCCGGCGACGACGCCAAGAACCGCACCGGAGCACGCGAGCGCCGCAGTCTTCGCCCCCAGTATGCCGGCCGTCCAGGTCGTGAACACACCCCCCACTTTCGCCGTGCAATATATCGTCGCAAATGCGGGCCCAAAAAACCAAAACCATTCGAATATCAAACGAACGAAATCAAAGATTATGGCGACAGTCAAAACCGGTGTGGCCCTTGACCAGGTCATTACCTGCGGCGGCCCCTGATTATTTCTTTTCTGCGGCATACCGATCTTTCTCCTGTTTGATCGCCATAAGTTGTGAAGGGTCGGAGGTGATTATTTGGTCTTCGGTGTAGCTCGCCACAATCTTTATTGCGACATGTTTCAGTCCGGCGAAGAAGAGTCCCTCGCCCACACCAGCCTCAAGCAGAAGGTACTTCTCTTCATCGGTGAGATTAAATGTTTTTTGAAGGACATCAATCGTGGTTGGCGACTGCTTCAAAAGCAGTTGGAGTGATGAGTTGGTGAGAATCGGCCGACCGTACGGGCTCTTTAAGAAGTCCTCAACGTCTTGGGTGATGGTGCACACCCCTAGGAAATATTTACGACCGCGCTTCGCAACCGAGTAGAGGAAAGAAGCAGTGTCCTCGCTTCGCATCATCCACCACGCTTCGTCGATAATCAGCAGGCGCTTCTTCAGTTCGTGGCGCACGGCATTCCAGATATAGTGCGTAATAATATACATCGCGACCGGCTTGAGCTCGTCCTCCATGTCGCGCACCGAGAAGACGACGAACTGTTGTTTGATATCTATGTTGGTCGGTTGGTTGAGGAATCCTGCCCAGGTGCCGTGAGTATATTTGGACAGTCTCTGGACCAACGACTCACTTCCCTCCATGCCCGAGAGCACCTGCTCAAAGTCGGAAAGGAGTGGCGGTTCTGCACCGGTGAAATCAGCGTCACCCGTGATGTCTTTAAGCGCGTACGTCTCGCTGATGGCGCGGTCAACAATAGCATCTTCTTCGGGTGAGAGTCCCGAGAGCATGATACGGAACAGTCCGACAAGGTTGATAATGTTGGAGCGCAAAATATCTCGCGGATCCTCGTCGTCTTTCACGGGCGGAAGATCAAACGGATTGATATGGTTTTCAGAAGAGAGTGAGATATGGAACGAGCGTCCGCCGGTTGCCTCCACGAGCTGTTCGTATTCGCGTTCTGGGTCAACGACGATGATGTCGATGCCGAACATGAGAGAACGAAGAATTTCCAGTTTTGTCGCATAGCTTTTCCCAGAACCGGACTTGGCGAAGACGACGGAGTTATAGTTCTCAAGAGAATAGCGATCGAAGAGAATGAGCGAGGAGTTGTGGCGATTAATACCGTAGAGAATGCCGCGGTCGCTCGTGAGGTCGAAGGAGACGAAAGGGAAGATTGAAGAAAGCGGTGAGGAATTTAGTTTAGAATTCACCAAGAGCTCATCACTCCCAAGCGGAAGACACGAACGGAACCCCTGTTCCTGTTGAAAGAGTGCGGGCTTAGTGTACACAAGCTTCGCGTCAAGAACGCCACGAATGTCACCCTCGGTCTTATCAATTTCTTCTTTAGAGTCACCATAGAGTGCCAAGTAGAGACCTACCTCAAAGAGTTTTTCCTGCGCTTGCTGCAGATTGTCGCGCAAACTTTCCAAGTCTTGGTAGGCGGTATCGAGGAGTGGGTCACGGACCAACCCCTTCGCTTCCCTCTCGTTTATCTGACTCTGCACCTCGGCGACCTTCTTTTGAAATCCGCGAAGTGCTTGTGCGGTCTCTATCGGATGAATGAAGATGGAAACGTCGAGCACCTTATCGAGATTTATGACGGGAGAGAACCAGCTGTCGGAAAGAAAGCGGGGGTACGAGATCGTGTAAAACGCGCGGACAAACTTTTCTCCCAGCTCTACTTCGCGCGGACCGATCTTGAGCGCTGTCGGAGCGATAGTGTCGACAAGATCCAACGACCCTTGGTTGTAAATGTCTTTCGGAAGGACCGGCACAACCACCGGTTCTTCCTTTTTTTTGCGATTTAAAAAATCAATGAGTGACATAGTGGGTTATTTGTCGAGACGGATAGGGTTCTCGAGCTCTCCGGGATTGAACGAGCGGTAGAGGAGCTCGATAACTTCCTCAGTGCCGAGCGGAACGGCGCGCACTCCGGTACCTGAGAGTCCGCCCGAGACAAGGGCAAGTCGTTGTTCAAGCTGAATGCGGTCTTGTTCAAACGACGTTTCGGTCGCTGCGTTTTTTGTCGCAGAATTTTCACGTTTCAGAAAGCTAATCGCACTTGCCGCACTTGCCGCAGAGGCACGGGGTGCGTACGGCACGATGATATAGAACGATTTTGTCATGATATTTGATTGATCGGTGAAGGACCGGACGAATTCTATATATTCATGCAGTTGAATTCGCATAAGCTCGGTTTTTTGTTCCGACTCCTTCTCCCCAAGAAGGGCGAGGTAGGGACGCAAATCCATTCGGCGAGAATTGATGAGGATTTGGATTGAGAAATCGAGAGTGTTAAGAAAATTTTGAAAACCAAGAATAATCGCGTGTTGTTCGTCAGCTGACTTGAGACCAAAGTTTATAGAAGAACAAATAAGGACGCCGCGGTACCCGCCGTCCTTAAGGATGATAGTCCCATTCCGAATTTCCTTTACCGGAACAAATTGTTGCGTCGCGCCTATCGTTTTTGTCGCCATAATTATTGTTTGTCAGGAATGGCACGCTGTATATCCAGTGACCACGCCAGCTCGGAAAGTTTCCCTCGGGTGAGTTTCGGCGTTCCCAAAACCGGCTTGGCAGCCGTTTCCGCCGCCGCCCGGGCGGCGGCGGAAACTCCCAACTCCTTCATAGTCGGATCCTTGTGCTTCCAAAGAAAGAATTTGGCACCAACGTAATAATTAAAGCCCGCCTCAAGCATTTCTATAAATGATTTCCCATTCACCCTATAAAAAGCGAGTGCTGCAGCCAGTGCCACTACGGGCGCTGAGAGCAGAAGTGCGAAAAGTATCGGCAGATAGACGAAAAATATGACGCAAAGCCCGCCACCGCCAGCAATATAAATAAACTGTTTTAAAGTCAGAGGGCCGACAATCTTGTCCTCAACCTCGATAAACTGCGGTACTTGGTACTCCATTCGCTTTAGTATAGCAGGCGGAGTCTCGCCGTGCGGCCGAGGACGTGTATAGAGCGCTACGCCCCGCTTCCTTTGATATCTTTCGATTGGATCGGGCTCTCTATACCCGGTGACCACTGGGCCTTAATAGGGCCGAATTTCTTTTCATACTCATCTATCTGGTGTGAAAGGCTCTGTACCAAGCGCTTCATGTGCTGTGGTGTGAGTGCATAGGCCGACGCCGTCTCCCCCACACTCATAAGCATGACGAAATTCTCTTCCGAGTGCCCAGCGACGACATTTTCACAGAATTGCTTCGGGATTTTGTTGAAGTCCATACGGGCACTATATACCGCCCCCGGTTATGAGTCCAAAAAGCCAGAGGACCAGATTGAAAAATGGTCCTGCGAAAATATAAGAGAAGACAAGAAGGAACAGGATAAGCGAAACGGCACCCATAGTGCGAACTTGGTGTTCAAAACGGTTCAACCCTGAGGCGAGATGCCATGGGAGCGCAGAGCGCAGCGCGGTGAAGCCGTCCAAGGGTGGAAAAGGAATGAGATTAAAAAGACCGAGAAAAAGATTGGTAAATGAGATAGTCGCGGCCAGAGCAAGCGCTGTCTGGTCAAACCCTATCGCCGCGCCATAACGTACGAAATATCCGAAGATAATTCCAAGAGAAAGGTTCGTTGCGCTCCCGGCGAGAGCGACCAGGGCCTCCCCCCATCGCTGACTCTTTAGATTGTATGGGTTATAGGGCACCGGTTTTGCCCAGCCGAAGAGTATGGGGGAATGGGTAAACATAAGAAGTGCGGGGATGACGAGAGAGCCCATGAGGTCAATATGAGGGATCGGATTCAGTGTGAGGCGCCCGGCCATCCGTGCCGTGGGGTCGCCAAGCGAGTTCGCGGCGTAGCCGTGCGCCACCTCGTGGGCAATGACCGATAAAATGAGAACAATAAGGGAGAGAATGATAGCCATGGTTGCTGGTTTCGTATCCTATGGTACCATGCGACGACTATGTCACGCGCCTGCGAAATCACTGGAAAAAGCACACAAATCGGCGGACGGTACTCGAACCGTACCCGCGCAACGCAATTCAACCCGACTGGGAAGGTGCGTCGCAAGGCCAATCTCCAGAAGCGCCGCATCTTCGTCCCTGAACTCAACAAGACCGTTATCGTAGATGTCTCGGTGAAGGGTCTCAAAACCATCAAGAAGAACGGTGCTTTTGCCGCTCTCAAGAAAGCAGGAGTTATTTAAAAAAGCGATATTTTAAGCGAACGGGTGGAGCATTTCGCAAAAGGACTTGACAAACAATGTCTCGTGTACTATCATATAATGTAGAGACGAGCATGCGCGGTACGCATGAAAGTTCGGGCGACCAATTGATCTTGGTGCCGTTTCTCTAGACGGCATCGAGACATGGTGCTTGGAACCTAGAGTACAAAAGTTGTTTTAGCAGCCCTAAAGTTTGCATGGGGTGGTTGAAGCGGATTCGGATAGGGAGTGATTGGCATAGTCGCTTTTCCTCCTTTTCCGATGTTCGTGGAGCTAAAAGAAATTCTGTTCTCGGCAGGACCCAACGCAAGTTGGGTCCTTTCTAATTTTCAACAACCGCTTCCCCGTTTGAGGTATAGGTGCCTGGAGGCGTCGAAGAGGATACAGACACTGTTGGTGGGGGCAGGTGAGCGTCAAGAGTAGAAAGCCACGCAGAAATGCGTGGCGTTGTGTTTTGTATAAGAAATGAGGTCGTGCCATAAGAAATGCGGAGAATGAGCGAGCCGTTTGCAGTATTGAGAGGAGTATCTGTCGGTGGTGGCCAGAGGACATCCACGTATGCCCCGCCGCCAAGATCAAAACGCTCATCGCGTGTAGCAGAACGGATAAGGGTGTGAACGCGGTAGCGGATTGTGACTTCGGGGAGCCCACCAGCGGCACTCTTCGCTGGACTTGTAATAATCACAGCATCTAGACGCCTTTGCCACATAGGTAGTGCCGAGCCGAGTGCGCGTAAGATGCTCGCGTCGGGCCCGGTGTCTATAAGAAGCGTTTTCCCGCTCGGGCTCTTCACCAAAATTGCGCTCCCCTTCCCCACATCAAGCACGCGCACCTCGAGTAGTGGTGGCGCGAGTATCTCGCGGTAGACACTCAGAGTGCCGATAAGAAGCACAACAAATAATATCCTATAGAAGGTTCGCAACATAAGCGCACTGTAATCATACATTGACCGCACTTCTTCAGGAGTGTTAGGGTGTGATCAGACTGTTATCCTTTGCTGTCACATTGAACTCGCTCCAGGGGAGAGCCATATGCCCAGACACCCGTTTATTGTTGCTACGCTTCTGGCGGCGCTTGCCTCGGGACCCGTGTGCATCGTCGTCGAGATGGTTCCAGAGCAAAATTCTTTTCCGCCACTCGGGCCACTTCTTGATAAGGAGGATATCGTACTCAAGGATCGGTGGTTACCGCCGAAGAAGTACAAGAAGTTCACGAAGTTCTCTGATCCGCATGCGTATAAGGGTCGCCGTAGCATGGCATCCACTCGTGTGGTTCGCGACAGATAGTTGAGAGTCCGCAGAAGCCCCAGCGTCGTGCTGGGGTTTACTCTTATCTCTATAAGAGTGGTACATTGTGGTGCATATGACCTACACACCAAAAACATTCAATCTCCCGACTCTGGAAGGAATTTCAGAGAAGCAGATTAAGGTGCATCTCGCGCTCTATGAGGGTTACGTGAAGCATGTGAATCTCGTGGCAGAAACGCTCAAGGGTTATGCGAGCTATGGCGATAAGGCGACCGAGGGCGACAAATATGCGATCGCGGAGCTACGTCGCCGTTTCGCATTTGAGTTTGATGGTATGCGGATGCACGAACATTACTTTGAGCAGTTTGAGGGTGGCGCAGCTGCGCTCACAGCGGATAGTACACTTGCAAAGGCCGCTGAAGAAAAGTACGGGAGCGCAGAGAATCTCACTGCACATATTAAGAAAGTCGCTGGTAGTCGCGGCATCGGCTGGGTCGTCGTGTACAAAGACACTAAGGTAAACACGATTCACACCGTATTTGTTGGTGATCACGAAGTCGGCCAGCTCGCCGGCCTCCCTATCCTGCTCGCACTCGACCTCTGGGAACACGCATATATGGTGGACTACGTCCCTGCGGAAAAGAAGAATTATATTGATGCCTTCTTGGCGAATCTCAACTGGAGCGTGGTAGAAAAGCGTTTTGACGAAGCGAAATAAATCAGCACTCCGTACGCGACGAGTACGAGCCAAAACGGAAACGGCGGGAGTGTAAACGCCGCAAGCGGAAGTGCGGCGGACTCGTGTGCGACAAGTAGAAGAAACGCATTTGCGAGATACGCGGGGAAAGCGATCACGATACCAAGAAGCGGAATGAGAGAACTAAACAGCATCCCGGCGAATCCGGCAATCGCAGAGAAAAGCATTGCGAGTGGGACAAACGGCATGATGAGCAGATTCGCGGGAACAGAAACGAATGAGAGATTTCCTGTGTCATAAAGAAGAAGTGGAAGAACGGCGATTTGCGCTGCAAGAGTAGTTGCCACCGCATTTTTCCAGAAGTCGCTCATGGAAGAATTTTTTTGAGAGCGCTCCACTTTTCCTGATGGAAAAGTTGCACTTGGCAAATAACTCTCAAAAATATTTCTTCCATTCGCTCTGTTACGGAGAATTGTTTCAATAATTGGTGCGAGCCAGATAAGCCCGGCCGTCGCTACGACAGAGAGGCCGAAGCCGGGGTCAAAGACGAGGTAGAGCGGATTCCACACGAGCATGAGGAGCACGACAAAGAGGAGTGCGCGCCCGGCCGCGTAGGTACGCCCCGTGGCGCGGGCATAGAGGGCGATCAGTGCCATAAGCGCGGCACGTATCGCGGTCGCCGAGGCGCCCGCGATACCGACGAATATAAGGAGAGCGAGCGCCCCCGCCGCCGCGCTCCACCTCCGTGGCAGTGTAGTGAGCGCGAGCGCGGCCATAATCATCTCCGCGACCACCATCACGTTGTATCCGGAGAGGACGATTATCTGCACGAGCCCGGAGCGGACAAAATCATTTTTCAATTCAGTGCCGAGCCCAGACTTCCCTCCTATGACAATCCCGCCCGCTAAGGACGCGTGCGGCTCGGGAAGTGTTGCGGCGATGCCGTTTAGAAATGAGTGCTTCACTCGCGCGAGTGCGGCGGGGAGTGAGTACCACGGAGCCGATGATTCCACGCGGACGAATGCGAAATTCATGATGAAGCGCACTCCGTCGCGCTCTAGATATTTGTCATAACGAAATATTCGCCCGTTATCATCGGCAAATGGCTCAGGAGTCAGGAGCACGCCCGACACATTTACTCGATCGCCGACTGTCACCTCGGTGGTACGCGGAGCGACGGCGAGTATATGCGTTGTCTCCCCCGCTCTCTCCACTTCTATTTGTATGCGTTGATTCGCGTCACGCACATCTGGGTCGCTCACGACAACTCCCGCGTACGAAACCTTGTGGTGCAAATCACTTGCAAACGTTGTTGGCAATGGCGTCTCGGCGATTGCTGCGCGGACCATCCCAAGCGCAACGCACAAACAAAAAACCGCGCCCATCGTGTACGCAAGGCGCGGGCGTAAAAAATAAAAAGCGCCACACAGCGCCGCAATAAAAACGACAAACACCACCGGCCACCAACTAGTAAAAAATAACGACCGTAAAAATACTCCTGTCGCAAATCCTGAAACAGCGACGAGAAGAAAACTCATATGTGCACGAGACAATCATTTAAATACGCGAATGTTGTAGCGTCATCATCAATAGAAATGATTTTTGATTTATAGCCGAAGTACTCAAGTATTAAATTTCTCTCCTGCTCGGGGATTTCAGAAAAGTTCCCGGGAGTAGTAGAAGTGTCGGATGCAATTATTTTATGATCGCCGTCCTCGCGAGTAAGCATTCCTATTATTTTCACCTCTGTTTTGTCGCCGGTCTTATATTGGTCATTCGAAAACACAATTACATCGACCTCGTCTTTCTCAATCGGATTGATTGTGTTTTCTAAATATCCATAGTGAACTGGCATAATGCCGTCATTAACAGGAATCTGTTCTTTAATAGGCCCAAGGTCTATAAAATTAAAACCATCGAATGATTTGTGAATACGTCGGTCAGAACCCTTTGGTATCTCAATAACAGCAAGATATTTCATACTGCAAACGGCTCAATTTGCACCGCGATCCATCGCGTCGTTGGCGAGGGCGTCGGCGTCACCGTTCTCCTCGCGGAAGACGTGCGTGAAAACTACTTTGCCGAATCCTCCAGCGGCGTGCTTCAGGCGTGCCTGCTGTTCCTTCATCGTCGGGTGCTTCACTTTGTACTCTCCCTTCATTTGCTTCACCACCAGCTGACTGTCCATCTTCACCTCCACTTCAGTCGTACCCACCTTCTTCCCCACAAGTTTGGCGAGTGTTTCAAATGCGAGGACTACCGCCTCGTATTCGGCGTAGTTGTTGGTGCGCGTACCGAGAAATTTAGAGACGCTCCCGACTGAGTTGCCCAGGTGGTCGCGTATCATCGCGCCGGCACCGCTTGGTCCCGGGTTCCCGCGTGAGCCGCCGTCGGCATGAATAGTGAAATGAGACATGCGGGTACTATACCAAGCGAATATCCAGAAGTCTTAGGCGTATCGGGTTCATGCGGCTGAAGGTGTCACGTTCTATGTGGACGAGCATATTCGCGCGACCCCCGGGTGCGAGTGTGTGCGTCGTGCGCGCAAGCGGACCTTTGACAAAAAAAGTCACGGCGTCAATGTTCTTCTTTCCTGCGCCGGCCTCAATTTTTAATTTCAAATGCTCCTCACTTTTCCCGAAGCGTGAAATCTCGTGTACCACAACCTCGCGCAATAGAAACACCGGTTTAGCGTTCTGCTGTCCGAAAGGGGCGAGTCGCTCTACGTTTTTAAGGAATGCAATATTGATTTCCTCGGGTGTGACGACGGCATCGGCATTTTGAGAAAGATCATCAACAATTGTTTTTCCGTTCAGGAGACGTTCGTGCGCCTCAACCAGACGGTCCTCAAGAAAAAATACTTCGGTATCACGCACGGTGAAACCTCCTGCAGCCGCGTGCCCGCCGAATTCTGCAAACGTTTTCTCTGTGGCACGCATAAGTTCCAGTATGTGCGTGGTACCACCACTTCTCACTGACCCTTTCAAGCTCAAGTTCCCCTCTCTTCCCCACAAGAACACTGGCCGTTCAAACTCGTCTGCGATAGTTCCCGCGACGAGCCCGAGGAGCGCAGGGCGCCACTCGGGGTCACCGATCGCGATAACGGCTCGTGGCTCGCCACGCCCCTTTAGGCGCGTATGTACGGCGCGCGTGATAGCGCCCGCTTCAGCCTTCCGTGTGCGGTTCGCTTTTTCCAACTTTTTCACTAAGAGATCCGCCTCGCTCTCGTCCGTGGTGGTAAAGAGACGGAATGCCTCGCGCGCGTCCCCCATACGGCTTGCCGCATTTACGCGGGGAGCAATCATGAAGCCGACATCGTCTTCAGTAATTGCACGCTGGCTCACTCGCATGCCACGACAGAGTTTCTGCAGCCCTATCCGTGGTGACTTACGCATCACCAGGAGTCCGTAGGTTGCGAGTACGCGGTTCTCGTCCACAAGCGGCACCATGTCGGCGATGGTCGCGAGCCCGACCATATCCAGGAGCCACTTCTCCCACCCTTCCGGCACTTTCTCACGAAGACTTGGCTCTACGGCAAGTGTGGCACACACCAGTTTCCACGCGACGCCCGAGCCGCAGAGTCCGCGGAAGGGATATGTTTCATCGGCGCGTGCATTCGGATTAAGAATCGCAAATGCCGGCGGCAAACCCGTCTCAAGTGGTAGGTGGTGATCAGTAACGATTGTCTCCATCCCGAGCTCGTTTGCGCGCACGATTGCCTCCATGTCGGTGATTCCCGAATCCACCGTGACGACGAGTGTCACCCCGCCCTTCGCGAGCTTTTCAATCCCCTCTTTGTTCACGCCGTACCCTTCGTCGTGGCGATGCGGAATGTAGTTTTCAAAGTTCGCACCAGCTTTCAGAAGAAAGTCGTGCATCAAAACAGCGCCCGGAATACCGTCGCAGTCGTAGTCGCTCCAAACCGCAATTTTTTCTCCCGAAGTGATTGCGCGTGCAAATCGTCGCGCGGCTTTCTCCATATCAATCATGAGAAGTGGATCATGCAGATGCAGATCATACGAAGGGTTCAAGAATTTTTCCGCCGCATCTTTAGTCACGACGCCTCGGCGAGCAAGAAGAGCGGCAGTAAGATCGTCATATCCTTGCAGTTCAGCGCGTAGAGCGGTATCGAGCGGTTCGTGGAGCGGAAACATGTGGGGTCTATTGTATACTGCTTTGCATATGGAAGATTGTATATTTTGCAAAATCATCTCAGGCGAGATTCCGAGTGAAAAAGTGCATCATGAGAATGGCACGATAGTCTCGTTTCCCGACAACCACCCCGTACGGCCGGGTCACACGCTCGTGGTTCCCGCCCAGCATTATCGGTGGTTTTGGGAATTACCGGACGATGTCGCGAACGATTTGTTTAAAGTCGCGAGAAAGATTGCGGGTGAACTGAAAGAAAAAACAGGAGCCGACTACGTCCGGCTCTCTATCGTCGGAAAAGATGTTCCGCACGTGCACCTGCATCTCATACCGCAGACACTGGACGACACACAATCACTAGCGCTGTAGAGCCTCGATTCCAGGGAGTGTGCCGTGTGCGAGAAAGTCGAGCATAGCGCCACCGCCGGTGGAGACGAAGGAGAATCGCGGCAACAGAGCGAGGTTTTCAATAGCGGCAATTGTGTCGCCGCCGCCGACGACTGAATGTGCGCCCGAACGTGCGACCGCACGCGCGAAGTCGTTGGTTGCATGCACAAATCCGTTTTCATAATTTCCCATTGGCCCGTTCCAGAGAATCGTTTTTGCCTTCACGGCGAGTTCGGCGAGGAGCACCTCGGTGCCCGGCCCATGATCCAAGATAATTTCATCGGGCCGTACGTCGCCAGCACGGGCAACCCGTGCTTGTGAGAGCGCATTTGGTGTGCCAAGCAGAGAGAACGGGATAACGACCGAATCTATCGGCAGTACCAATTTGGGGTTGGCAATGATTTTTTTCATATCATGCACGTTTGCTTCAGAAACAAGCGACTTTCCCACCTCCTGTCCCGAGTATTTAAGAAAATCGTTTGCAAGTGCTCCGCCGACAAAGACGTGATCATAGACGGCTAACAGTTTCGTGAGCACCGCCTCTTTGGTCATAAATTTCGCCCCTCCAATAACAGCCAGCGAGGGTTGTGCCGGCGTGAGTGCACGCGTCAATTCCTGCACCTCTTCTTCAAGCAGAAGTCCGGCATACGACGGTAAGAGTGTGGGAACGCCAATAATAGAAGCATGTGGCCGATGACAGGTGTCAAAACAATCTTCAACAAAAATGTCGGCAAGGTCCGCGAGCTCCTGTGCAAATGCTCGGCTATTGGCCCGCTCACCGCGGTCGCGTCGCAGATTTTCAAGCACGAGAATGTTGCCAGGAGAAAGATCACGAATTGCCGCACGGACTCGAACACCGATAGTCTCATCAGAAAATGAAACATTGGGGATCAATGTTCCGAGCGCTTCGGCAACTGACTTGAGCGTCTCAGTCCCCTTCTCACCGAGGTGGCTCATCAAAATAACTCGTGCTCCGCGTTCGGCAAGAAAGCGGATGGTTGGAACGGCGCGACGCAGACGGTAATCGTTTACCACCTTTCCGTTTGCAACCGGTACATTGAGCGAAGCCCGAACGAGTATAGGAATATTTTCAAAAACCGGAATCTCGCGAATGCTACGCATGCTACCGAAGCTGATTCACCAATGCGACGAATAGGTGCGGATCGACCGATGCCCGTCCGACCAGAAAACCATCAACACCAGAGCTTGCAGCGAGATCGCGCACGTTCGTCACCTCAACCGAGCCGCCATAAAGCACCAAAGAGCGAAGTGAGCTTTTCCCGGGTAGGAGTTCAGCAATAACTTTGCGAATGTACAACACCATTTCGGCAAGATCGTTCTGACCAATGGCGTGCGTCGCGCCGATTGCCCACAACGGCTCATACGCAATAATAACTTTCGCACGGTCTTTTGGCGCAAGTGGTTCAATCGCACGCGTGAGCTCTTCGCGCACGAGGGCGAGATACCGCCCTTCGCCGTCACGTTCCTGTTCCCCAACACAGAGAATCGGAGTGAGTCCGTGCGCAAGAGCGTGAGAGAGTTTCTCAGCAATGCTTTCATTGGTATCACCGGCGGCTCGACGCTCGGAGTGGCCGATAATCGCATACGTTGCCCCGGCGGCGGCATATGCCGGCGCGGTTACCTCACCGGTTTTTGCACCACCGGTTGTCGCGGAGATATCTTGTGCGGCAAACGCGACCGCGGAGCGATTTCTCACGGCAAGTGCGCCAAGGAGCGGTGCCGATGGCGCAAGGACAATCTTACTCCCACTTTTTTTTGCAATCCTTTTACTTACGGCAAATAGATTTTTCGCCTTTGTCCCGTCCTCTATATACGCTTTCCAGTTGGCAACAATGAGCATACAAACAGTATATCAGCCATTTTGGGTGGATTACCGTTGTTGCCAATCAACGAATTGCCACTGCGTAGAGGTGACGGGCGTAAAGGGTGGCGAGTTTGTGACGTTTTGGCGGTCAAAGATGTCAATACGGGTTAGATATCCTGCGTTAGAGTTTTGACAGCCGTTTACCCAGGCCGTACCGGTGCGCAGGCTGGAAACGGTGGTGCCGAGGATGGTGAGCGTACCGCGCGGTTCGTAGGCACTTGGACATCGATAGTAATTGCGGCCGAAGGCGCCCGACTGGGCAACGAATATGCCGTTCAAAGTCATGTTCACAGGAGAGTCGGGAGCAATAAGAATGTTGTGCGCACCTATGATGGTGAGTCCCACAGTGCCGTCAGTGGTGGTGTACACAAGATTATCAGTAAGCACGACGTCGGGTTTGAAGTTAGTATCAATAACCCCGGCGACAACAACGGTGATCTTACTTGGAATCGTCCCCTCAACCCACACATTGTCCTCAACAAAAATGAGTCCGCACGTAGCCGGTAGTGCGTAGGTTTGATAAAAACTTTCCGTGCGAATAAGGGTGTAATCGGTTATAGAATTTGCAGAGCCGTCAACGGGCACAATATTTGAGAGCGCGGTCACAGCCGACACCTTATTTACGGTCACGGTGCCATTGTTGTTGAAAATGAGGTGATACCCGCGGTGCATGTTGCTACCTGACGCCGCGCTGTAGCGCGCAAGAAATATGCCACTCGCGACAGCGGTCGTCTTGAGCGTAGAAAAGTTTGCGGCAATACCGGCGAAGTCTACTTGGGGTTTCGGATAACTCCACAGATTCTGGTTTGTGCCGTTGCCCACGACGCCGGGTGCGGTGTGTTGCGCGGGCGAACAGCCGAAATTGTTTGTGCAGTCCCAGCTTGAAAGAGAGCTAGTGACGGGAGCGTTGGCCGTGCCGTCCATACGGATACCACCGTTGCTGTGGTACGGACCACTGATGATGCGATCGGCGCCAGCCCACACACTACTACCGACAATATATGAATACGCGGCGACCGACGGCGCGGCGTACCGAGCGACCAATGTGGTAGACACAACAGGCGTTGTGCTCGGTACGCCCGTACTGGTGACGTCGATGGACTGTGTTGCACCGCAGGCACTATTACCAGAGATGGAGAGGGTGTACGTACCGGCGACGCCACCCTCAGGATCAACGAAGGAACTTACAAAGGGGCCGGCATGGCCGGTGCCGTTCGTGATGTCGCCTGGAAAGTGGGAAAGGAACCATCGATAATAACTAAGGCCCGCCTCGGCGACAGAAAACGATTCAGCGCGTGCACGGGCGACATCCTGCGCGCGATTTTGTGAGAGAACGAAACTGGACAGTGCAGCAAGAAGTACGAAGAAGACGCCGCCGAACACGATGACCAAGAGCATAATCGAACCGCGTGAAGAAATTTTTTTCATAATTGGTCGTTCAGATTACGCAAGGTTGCGCCCCCCGAGAGAGTAAAGGGGACCGGCGTCCGGTTTACGTTCACGTCAATCACGATGGTCGTTCGTACTGAAGATATTTTTGAGATATTTACCGGCGAGGACAGCTCAGTGCCGGTGGAGTCAAAATAACGGAATATCGGCGTTGAGGTGCCGTTGACAACCGATATGGCAACGGTGGAGGTGGCTATCGTGGCGTTGGTGTAACTTAGGGGATTCCCGGTGGGTGTGGCAATCGTACGATAAAAAGTGTTGCCTTGAAGCCGATAGCTGACACGCTCGATGGCAGTACTGCTGTTCACGTTGGCATAGAACGTAATCGTTGAGGTGGCGACGCTCTTAATCGGGTAGGAGCCGTCGCTTGCATACGACGCTTCACGCAAATAGCGCATCGCATCCTCCACCCCTCTGCGTGCTTGTCCTACCGCTGTGGATTGTTCAAGAGTGTACGCATTTGTTTTATAAAAATAGGTGAGAAGAAGGCCGAGAGTGACGAACACAAGTGCCGTTGTGGTGACCACCACAATCGTTTCTATGAGCGTGAAGCCGCGGTAGGTCATGGCAGGATAAGCGTCGTGGTCGCCATGTGTCCGGCGACCGAGATATCGGAAAATGTTTTCGTGACATATCCTGGTGCCGAAACGGTCGCACTGTAGTCACCGGATGTTAGTTCGCCGAAATACGCGAGACCACACACAGAGGTCGGAACCGTTGCCGCGTAATCGCTTTTTGCAAGAACAACCTTCGCATTTGGGATGACATTGCCAGCCGCGGTCTCAATAATAATAGGCAGAGTGTGATCGGTAAGAGCGCCGACCACAAGAGAGACTCCCGTCACGCTTGCGGGGGCGATTGAGAGCGGATCTGCCGGGCAGCTCTCAATCAGGTCCATACTGTCGAGTGAAAGGGTGTACGCGTCCCACTCAAGCGATTCGGTCTTTGTTGCCGCCGCGCCGGTCGTGTCACTCAGAATTGTCTTTGCAATTGGTTTGTTGCTCGCATCGGTGCCGATTGATTTCGTACCAGTGAGGGTGAAGGCAACATTCGGAAGAATGAAGGGTCCCTCGGTATGCGAGAGCGACCAGTTTTGAAGCGCGACGGTTGTTGTTGTCGCATTTCTGGCGAGACTTATTTCAAGTGCAAGCGCCGGGTACGTGGTGGTGGAAAGATTGGTCAGTGATACGGGGAAGGAAGAAAATCCGGCGCCATTACCCATGAGAACCGAATCATCCAAGGGAACACCGGAAGCGTCGACCACGCGCACCAGTGCAGAAGTACCGCTCGGTGTGGAGAGCGTTGCCGAAAGAATCCCCCATCCGTCAAGCGCGCTTGGTGTGATAGTGGTTGAACGCGCTGATCCGGAAAGTTCTTCAGTGGTAAGTACGAGTTCATTCCCAGTAACGACAGTGTTCGTTTGGCTCGCGAGATGTATATCGGAAGAGAAAAGATCGCTAAATGCCGTAGTGACTGCTGGTGAGAAGCTACTGATACTAAGCGAAGCAAGAAGGTCAATAGAAAAAGTCGCTCCGGTCGTTTGGTCTTTGACCACGGTGAGGTATCCCGGCATCGGATTCACATTTTGACCTACTCGCGCATACGTTTGCGCGCTGGAGTATCCCGCCTTCGAAACCAATATTTGATATTCTGTTGATGTTGCCGCACCGCCGATGATGGCGAACCCTCCTATATTAGTAAAGGTGACGAAGTCAATCGCGGGCACGGTGGCGGTGTTAAAGATGCGCACGCTTGCGCCGCTGACGTTTGTTCCCGCCGCATCCACCGCATGAATTGAGAGTGTGCCGCCACCGGTCGAGGATTCTATGGTGAGAGGAACAAAATTTGAGAGAAGCGTTGTTGATTTGACGAGACCATGTATGGAATACGAGATCGTCACTCTCCCCACCTTGTAGTCAGTGGTGATGGCATTCGCATCTGCCGCGCCAAGACCGTCCGTCGGATCATCTTTATATTCAACAAACGTACGTATGATATATGGTATGCCATCCACGGTTGAAGTAGCAACTTGAGGTATGGTTCCCGACGGAATACCGCCGACCGTGCCAAGCGAACCGTATGAAAGTCCGCGCATATACTCAATTTGTGTGGAGGCAAGCTCCACCGCGACCGCCTTCGCCTTTGTGATTGCCGAGAGAGTCAGCGAGGCGCGCAAGACACCGAAGAGTGCGAGGAATAAAATCAACATAAGCGCGACGCCGACGATGACGTCGACCATGCCAAATCCGTGAGTGGACTGAGACATCAAAATGCCGATGAGAGCGAATAAATCGGTCCGATCATAGAAACCGCGAAGACGCCGACCACGGCACCGATAAGAAGCATAAGCACCGGCTCGATGATGGTTGAGAGATCCTTCGTCTTCTCGGACACGTCGGCCTCATAGAATTCCGCAATTTGTTTCAACATTTCGGCGACCTTGCCGGTCTCCTCCCCCACTATCAGCATGTCGCTCATAAGAATCGGATACAGTTTCGGATGTTCGGCAAACGATGCAGAGAGCGGTTCTCCCTTTTTCACGCGTGCTGCCGCTTCGTCAACCACTTTTGCGAAGACGTCGGCGTGCACCACTTCTTTTGTGATTGAGAGAGCGTCAAGTATCGGTACGCCGGACGAAAGGAGTGACGAGAGAGTGCGCGCGGTGCGAGCTGTATAGGTTTCGCGAGCGAGCTCGCCTACCACGGGCAGATGCAGAGCTGTCGCAAGTACGAGGCGCCCGCCGAGGCGAGAACGGACGAACATCACTCCCCCGAAAACAAGAAGAGCCAATACGCCAAGAACAAGCAGAGAGTTCGCAACAAGGAAATCAGACATCGCGACAATAACGCGCGTCGCGAGGGGTAGCTTCACCCCAAGAGAACTAAATGTTTTCGTCAATGTTGGCACGACGTAAATAAGCATCAATATACAGACAATAACAATGGCGGCGATAACGATAGCCGGATAGATCATTGCGCCCCGAATCTTGCGTATCAATTCTTCTGAACGTTCCATCTGGAGTCCGACCACCGAGAGAGCATCGGCGAGAGAGCCCGACTCTTCTCCGGCGCGCACCATCGCGACGAAGATTTCCGGAAACACCTTCGGATACGCCGCTAATGCTTCATGAAATGAGGAACCCCTCTTCACTGACTCGGAGAGCCCAGTCATCACCGCCTTCAAGCTCCGATTATTTGATTGTCGCTCAATAACCGAGAGTGCGCGCGAGAGCGAGAGGCCGGCTGAGAGCATCGCGGAAAGATTTTTCGCCGTGCGGACGACCTCCATGCGTTTGATCCCCGTACCGATTGAGATATTAAACTGAAATATTTTTGCAAAATTAAATCCGTGTTGCTCCCCGATTGATATCACCGAACCTCCTTCACCGTTTATCTGGCGATAGACGTCAAAGCGCGAATCCGCTTCAATGGTTCGTGTCGTGTCCGGCGCCCCTTCTTTTCGTATCGTGATGAGGAATTTCATAATTATTCAGTTACGGTGCGAAGCACCTCTTCAACACTGGTGATGCCACGTGCGGCCTTGTAGAGACCGTCCTCAAGCATCGTGAGCATCCCCTCTTTCTTCGCCTGCGCCTCGAGAGCGTCGCTGGTGCTGGAGCGGAGAATAATTTCTCTGATAGCTGGTGAGACCGCGAGCACCTCGTGGATACCGATACGGCTCTTGTATCCGTCGGCGCTCTCGGCCGAAGGCGTCGGGTGGTAGAAGTGAAGGTCGTCAATCGTGGTGCCGGCCTTCACTAGTTTCTCCGCCTGCAGCGCTTTGAATGCGACTGAAAAATCCTCATCGCTCGCGATCTTCGCTCGCATGGTCTTGTCCATATCGTAGGATTCTTTCGTTTCGCATAGGCGGCGGACGAGACGTTGTCCGACGATAACGCGAAGTGTCGACACAAGCAGGAACGGCTCCACACCCATATCAATAAGACGCGGGATAGCACCGGCGGCACTGTTGGTGTGAATCGTAGAGAGCACGAGGTGGCCGGTGAGTGCCGCGTTAATCGCAAGTGCAGCGGTCTCGCCGTCGCGAATCTCGCCGACCATGATGATGTCCGGATCCTGGCGCACGAGGGAGCGGAGTCCATTAGCGAAGGTGAACCCTATTTGCGGAGCTACCTGTGTTTGGTTCACACGCTTCATCTGGTATTCAATTGGATCTTCAATCGTGGAAATATTTACGTCCGGTTGATTCAAAATATCGAGCATCGTGTATAGGGTTGTCGTCTTTCCGGAGCCGGTCGGACCGCTGATGAGGATGATGCCGGTCGTTTGTGAAAGTGCTTTGTGGATGCGCTCCATATTCTCGCCGTGGAGGCCGAGCACCTCAAGCGTGAAGCCTTCTCCCGTCTCGCGCAGAAGACGCATCACGGTCTTTTCACCGAAGAACGTGGGGAGGATAGACACGCGGAAGGAGACACGGTCGGCCTCCGTCTCCATCTTGAAACGCCCGTCTTGTGGAAGGCGCTTCTCGTCGAGCTTCAGGTTAGAGAGAACCTTGATGCGTGCGACGATACCCGACGCCGCATTCTTCGGCAGGGTCATGGCATCGTGCAGGATGCCGTCAATGCGGTAACGCACGAGCACCTCGGCCTCCATCGGTTCTATGTGAATGTCGGAAGCGCCTTGGACGATGGCGTGCCGCAGGAGTGTGTCCACAATACGTACAATCGGCAGATCCTCGGCCATCTTTTTAAGATCTTCGCTTGAAATATCCTTGTTACCCTCCGCAACAACGCGTATCTTCCCCGCTTCCGTGGAAATAATGTCGCCGAACTCGTCTTTAAGTGACTTCTGATACTGCAGAAGCGTGGCCTTGATGCTTTCGGTGTCGGTAAGACGGCTTAATATCTTGAGTCCCGTCTTCTTGCGTACGGAGTCTATCGCCGCGAGGTCGCCGACGTCGAGCATCGCCACCTCGAGAGAGCCGCCGTCTTTCTTATACGCCACGATGTTGTGCGTACGCGCGATAGGCTCGGGTATGAGGGCGAGAACATCCGTTGGGATGTGATGCTCCTTGAGATTGATAAATGGGATGCCGAGCACATATGCCTGAATGCGCCGGAGGGCGTCTTCGGTGAGAGATCCATGCGAAACGAGAATATCGCCGAGTGATTGTCCCCGCTCTTTCGCCTCCTCAATCGCGGCGTCGATCTCCTTCTTGGCGACAAGGCCAGAGTCAATAATGAACTCCTTCAACTCTCCCTCTGAAACGTGCATATATAGTGAAGTATAGCGTGCTCTGCCCTCGGTGGAGTGCACTTTTCACACATTGTTGACGTATGGGGAGTATTTGGTATACTTCCCCACACATGAATGCCCCTTCGGGGCTTTCTTTATAAAAAGTGCGACATACATATTCCATATGATTGATTTAAAAACCATCAATGCAGTGCTCGGAGAGTTTGAAGATCGCGGCATAAGCCGTGCGACTATGGTTGAGGCCATTGAAAGCGCCATGGCGACTGCCTACAAGCGCGAGTACGGCAAGCGTGGACAGGTTATTCGCGCCAAGCTCGACCTCAACACAGGCACCATTTCTTTTGAACAAGTAAAAACAGTGGTAGACGACACCATTGTTCGTTTTCCTGCCCCAGACGAAACACCGGACACCTCCGCTCGCCATTCGTTCCATAACGAAGAAGAGCATCTTGCCGAGGGTGAATTGCCGCGCTTTGATTCTGAAAAGCACATTCTGCTGAATGACGCGAAGCTGATGAAGCGTGGCGCCGCTGTTGCAGAAGAAATAATCTTCCCGCTCGAACCGCAGGACGACTTCGGTCGCATCGCCGCACAAACGGCGAAGCAAGTTGTTATCCAGAAGGTGCGTGAAGCGGAGAAACTCTCCATGATGGAGGAATTTAGCGAGAAGAAGGGTCAAATTGTGAGTGGAATCGTCCAGCGTATGGAGCGCGGGGCTATCTTCGTTGACCTCGGTCGTACTACCGGCATCATCCCCTATGAGGAGCAGATTCCGGGCGAGCGGTACCGCATGGGCGAGCGCATCCGGGCTTATCTCTACGCTGTCGATGAGGGATTCCGTGGCGTATATCTTAGACTTTCTCGTGCACATCCGAAATTCGTCGTGAAGCTTTTTGAGCTTGAGGCGCCCGAGCTTGCCGCCGGCTCTATTGAGGTGAAGGCGCTTGCGCGTGAGCCGGGAAGCCGCACCAAGATCGCGCTTGCCTCACTTGATCCGCATGTTGACCCGGTCGGTTCGCTTGTCGGCCAGCGTGGCGTACGCGTTTCCACGGTGATGAGTGAGCTTGGTGGTGAGCGCATCGACATAATCGAGTGGAACGATGATGCGAAAGAGTTTGTGAAGGAGGCGCTCTCTCCCGCGACTCCCACAGAAATCGTGCTTGACGAGGACGACCATCGTGCAACCGTGACGGTTTCTGAAGATGAACAATCACTTGCCATCGGCCGTGGTGGTCAGAACGTACGACTTGCGGCGAAACTGACGGGATGGAATATCGACATCGTGTCGTCAGGCGGTACCGAAGTCGCTGAGTCTGACGGTGAGGTTGTTGCAGTCAAACCGAGCGAAGAGGATCCGGCAGAAGTAATCGGTGCCATGCCGACCGAGAGCATAGAGACCGTTATTGACGAAGCGCCACAAACGACGATTCTCCCGGCCGAAGAAGAGTTTGCGGAACTTCCTGCGAGTGACGAAACGGTTGCCGACAAGGGAGAAGACCGCGATAAAGCTCAGGATGTATAATAAAAAACACAAAAAATAAAATACCATGAACATACAAATCATACTCGCGTGCGGTGTTGCGGCTCTTCTCTACGGCGGATGGGCGGTACGGTCTGTCCTCTCTAAGAGTCCCGGGAACGCTCGTATGCAGGAAATCGCTGCCGCTATTCAGGAAGGCGCGCGCGCGTATTTGAATCGTCAATACACCACGATCACTATTGTAGGAGCGGGTATTTTCGTACTCGCCTGGTACGTTCTCGGATGGCAAGTCGGTCTCGGATACTTGATCGGCGCAACGCTTTCCGGTGCGGCTGGGTACATCGGCATGAACGTGTCAGTGCGCGCGAACGTGCGTACTGCTGAGGCCGCACGTCAGGGACTGGCAGAAGGACTTTCTGTGGCATTCCGTTCAGGTGCGGTGACCGGTCTCTTGGTTGTGGGCCTCGGGCTTATCGGTGTCGCCGGCTATTATGCCTTCCTCGTGTATGTGCTTGGGCTCGATATACAGTCAGTCGCGCAGGGTCGCATTATCCAGAATTCGCTTGTCGCGCTCGGTTTCGGCGCGTCACTCATCTCCATCTTCGCCCGTTTGGGTGGCGGTATCTTTACTAAAGGTGCCGATGTCGGCGGCGACATGGTGGGCAAGGTTGAGGCAGGGATACCGGAAGATGATCCGCGGAATCCCGCTACCATCGCAGACAATGTGGGTGACAACGTGGGCGATTGTGCCGGCATGGCCGCGGACTTGTTTGAGACATACGTGGTGACGGCAGTCGCCACCATGGTACTTGCCTCAATCTATTTCACCGGTGATACGAAGTCGGCGCTTATGCTTCTCCCGCTCGCCATTGCCGGCATGTGCATCCTCACCTCTATCGCCGGGACTTTCTTTGTTCGGCTTAGTGCAAACCAGAACATCATGGGTGCCCTCTACAAAGGTGTGATAGCAACCGGCGTCCTCTCTCTCGCCGGACTGTGGCCGCTCATGAACAATTTGATTCCCGGAGGGATGAAGGCACAGCTCACCACGACCGGCGGTCTCTCCTTTACCGGAGTTGATCTGTTTTTCTGCGGCGTGGTCGGACTCGCCGTTACCGGCGCTCTCATCTGGATTAGCGAATACTATACCGGAAAAGATTTCCGTCCGGTGAAAAAGATTGCGGCCGCATCAATGACCGGTCATGGCACCAACGTTATCCAGGGACTTGCAATGTCTATGGAGGCGACAGCAATGCCTGCGATCGTCATCTGCGTCGGTATCATTGCCTCCTTCTCATTCGCAGGACTCTTCGGCATCGCCATCGCCGTCTCAACCATGCTCTCACTCGCCGGTATGATTATCGCCTTGGACGCATTCGGTCCGGTGACCGACAATGCGGGCGGTATCGCCGAGATGGCGGGTCTTGAAGGCGAAGTGCGCAAGGTGACCGACGCGCTTGATTCGGTCGGCAACACGACCAAGGCGGTGACCAAGGGCTACGCTATCGGTTCAGCAGGCCTCGGTGCGCTCGTTCTCTTCGCAGCGTACACCGAGGACCTGCAGTACTTCATTCATTCCGGCACATACCCATTCTTTGCCGGCATGAGCGTTCCCACTTTCAGTCTGACTGATCCGTGGGTGGTGGTCGGTCTCTTCATCGGCGGTATGTTGCCGTACTTGTTCGGTGGTATTGCGATGACGGCGGTCGGCCGCGCAGCAGGCACCGTCGTAGAAGAAGTGCGGCGCCAGTTCAGAGAGATGCCGGGCATCATGCTCGGCACCCAGAAGCCGGACTATGGTCGCGCTGTCGACATGCTGACGAAGGCGGCGATCAAAGAGATGTTGCTCCCTTCTCTCTTGCCGGTACTGTCTCCTATCGCCCTGTTCGTGATTGTGGACCTTGTGGCTGGAAAGGGACCGGCGTTCAATGCGCTCGGTGCCATGCTGCTCGGCATTATTATCACGGGCCTGTTCGTCGCTATCTCTATGACCTCCGGCGGCGGGGCCTGGGACAATGCGAAGAAGCATATTGAAGATGGTAATTACGGCGGTAAGGGTTCGGATGCGCACAAGGCGGCCGTCACGGGTGACACCGTCGGCGATCCGTACAAAGACACTGCCGGTCCGGCAATCAATCCGATGATTAAGATTGCGAACATTGTTGCCCTGCTCTTGCTCGCCACACTCGCTGCGTTGTTCTGATAATTCGTCTATACTTCCCCTATGCCTCCTGAACAATCTCCCGTCACCAAAATGCCGACACCCCAGCAACAGTCCTGGGGCGTCATAATCTCAATCGTTATTATTGTGCTCATGATTGTCGTCGGCGCGTTCTATGCGTGGGGCAAGCGCGTCGCTCAACAGAATGCATTTACAACGCCGACGACGACACAGCAGTAATCAGCCATGAAAAACACACAACCCCGCGCCTCTATGCTTGTCCCGATGGTTATTGAAAAGAGCCAGTTCGGCGAACGCGCATACGACATCTACTCGCGCCTCTTGAAGGAGCGTATCGTCTTCCTCGGTGGTCAGATTGATGACGACGTTGCGAATCTCGTTATCGCGCAACTCCTCTTCCTCGAAGCAGAGGATCCGAAGAAAGATATTTCGCTCTACATCAACTCCCCCGGCGGCTCGGTCACCGCGACCTTGGCTATGGTGGACACGATGAACCACGTGAAGCCGAATGTCTCAACAGTGTGTGTTGGTATGGCCGCGTCAGGCGCCGCGATTCTTCTTTCTGCCGGAGAGAAAGGGAAACGCTTCGCACTCCCGAACGCGGAAGTGATGATTCACCAACCGCACGGCGGAGCCGAGGGTCAGGCGACCGACATCGAGATTACGGCGAAGCAGATCATCAAGCTCCGTGCCGTGATCAACAAAATCCTCGCTAAGAATACGGGCCAGTCGCTCGCGAAGGTTGAGAAGGATGTTGAACGCGACTTCTTCATGACTGCTGACGAGGCAAAGAAATACGGCCTCGTTGACAAGGTGTTTAATTAATCGCATGTAGACAGGGAAACGCGCCGACTTGGTCGGCGCGTTTTGTTTATGGTAGAGTCGCCTCATACCGCCTCGCCGACTGACTGTTTCGGAAGCCCCACTGCTCCTCCCTCACTTTTAAACCAATTCCCGATTCGCGGTGCGAAGAGGGCTTAACTCAACGGGCGTATGTCACTTAAAATCATTTTAATTATGCTCGCGCTTTCAGGCGTGGGTGGTGTGATGCTCGGCTACGTACTCCGCGTGCTTATCGGGCTTGCCCAGCGCGGCTCCATCGAGCTTGATATCAAGCAGAAATTGCTGCAGGCCAAGGAGCAGGCCGCGAAGATTATTGCCGACGCCGAATTCCGCGGAGAAGTCGTGGAGACCGAGCGTCTCGTTCCGGTGGAAGAACGTGAAGAGAAGGTAGTGGCGCGAGAAGAGCGTGTCGCCTCACGTGAAGAATTTCTTGATTCTCGTCAACGTGATTTAGATGATAAAGAGAACGACGTACGGACGCGTGAGCTCGAAGCGATGTATGCAAAAGAGGCGGCAGAGAATCTTTCCCGGGAACGTTCAAAAGAGTTGTCCAAGGTTGCTCACCTCTCAGAGGACAAGGCGCGCGAAGAACTCTTCTCTGAGATTGAACGTGCGCACGAGGAAGCGATTCTCACTCGTATACAGAAGCTTGAGGCGCACGGCCGCGAGCGTCTTGAGGATAAGGCGCGCGCCATCCTCACCACGACGATTCACCGCCTTGCAAGTGCTGTGAACGCCGAGACCATGTCTCTCTCCGTCGCCCTTCCCTCGGAGGAGGTGAAGGGGAAGATAATCGGGAAAGAAGGGCGCAATATAAAGGCATTTGAGCGTGCAACAGGTGTAGATGTCATTATTGATGATTCACCGGAGAAGATAACTCTCTCTTCTTTTGACCCCCTTCGTCGCGCCATTGCCAAGATTGCTCTGGAGAAACTTATTGCAGACGGGCGCATTCAGCCGGCCAAGATTGAGGAAGCAGTTGAGAAGACGCGTGCCGAGGTTACAGAGATTATTAAACAAAAAGGCGAAGCGGCGGCGTATGAAGTCGGTGTCATCGGGCTTGATCCGAAGCTTATTGCGCTACTCGGACGGCTCCACTTCCGCACCAGCTACGGCCAGAACGTGCTCCAACACTCTATTGAAATGGCACATATCGCCAACATGCTCGCGACCGAGCTCGGTGCGGATGCGACCATCGCGCGCACAGGCGCGCTCCTGCACGACATCGGGAAAGCGGTTGACCACGAGGTGCAGGGAACGCACGTCGAGATCGGTCGCCGCATTCTGGAGAAATTCGGCGTGGATAAGCGCATTATTCTCGCCATGCAGTCGCACCACGAGGAATATCCGTACGAAACACCCGAGGCCGTTATCGTGCAGGTGGCAGACACTCTCTCAGCTAGTCGCCCCGGCGCACGCCGCGACACGATTGATCGCTACTTGGAGCGCCTGGGTGACCTAGAGCGCCTCGCAGCCACCTTCCCGGGCGTTGAGAAGGTGTATGCGATCGCCGCCGGACGCGAGATACGCATTTTCGTGAACCCTGGAAAGGTCTCTGACCTCGCGATGCACACGCTCGCACGCGATATCGCGAAGCGTATCCAGGAGGAATTGAAATATCCTGGGGAAATCAAGGTCAACATCATCCGCGAGAACCGCGTTGTGGAGTTTGCAAGGTAACCGAAGTGTGATTTCGCACTATTCACTAGACTCTGGCAAGGGTATTGCGTAAAATGGCGCATTTCCTATACTTCTTTGCATACCCGCCCCTTCGCGGCCGCGGGATTAACAATTAGCAGATACTCATGAATAAAGCAGATATCGTAGACAAGGTGCACGGCGTTCTCGGCTCCACAAAGGCTGACGCTGAGCGCGCAGTCGAGACGGTCATCGACTCAATCGTTTCCGGGCTCAAGTCCGGTGATGAAGTATCGATCGCAGGCCTCGGCATCTTTGCGACGAAGGCTCGCCCTGCACGCCAGGGCCGCAATCCTCGCACGGGTGAGACGATCCACATCAATGCAAGCCGCACCGCGAAGTTCCGCGCCGCAAAGGCTCTCAAGGACGCAGTGAAATAAAAAATACGCCGACTCGAACAAAATCGCCCCCTGAGGGCGATTTTGTTATACTCGGCATGGAGGTTTTTCGGAAGCGATTAACAACCTCTCGGGTTTGAATCCACAATGTTTTGGAGGGAATATGCGAAAGAAAATACGAGCGAACCGCGCGTCTCGCTCGTCGGCAACAAGGAAAACCCCAACAGTCTCGACACTCGGAGGTGTTAGCGACGGGTTATCTTCGCGACAGCGCTTTCCGCAGGCTCGGGCAGATGCGGTACTCAAAGCGACCGTGAATGCTCTACGCAAGTGAGTCGCCGACCGTCGTCGCAAATACGCATGGCCTTCGGGTCATGCGTATTTTTATTTTAAATACTTCTTTTTCTTAATCTTGTCCGGTAGGTACGATTCCCCACTATATTTTTCATACCCTTTTCCATAATCCAGCTCCTTCATAAGCTTCGTGACGGGATTGCGTATCTTTTTGGGCACTGACAGGTTGCCGTACTCACGAACGTCAGCCTGTGCGGCGCGAAGAGCGTTGTACGCAGAGCGATCTTTCTTTGCCTGCGCGAGATAGGCGACGCCATGCGCGAGATTGATGGCGCATTCGGGGTAGCCGATAGTCTCACACGCACGGAATACGGCATTGGCGACCACGAGCGCCGTCGGTTGTGCGAGCCCGATATCTTCTGAAGCGAAGATCACCATCCGGCGGGCGATAAAGAGTGGATCCTCCCCCGCCTCAACCATCCGCGCGAGGTAGTAGAGAGCGGCATCCGCCTGTGAAGCACGCATGCTTTTAATAAATGCACTGATGGTGTCGTAGTGCTCCTCTCCCTTCTTGTCATAGCGCAGGTGTGGTGACTCCAGTGCCTTCGTGAGCGTCTCCACAGTCACAGCGCCATATAAGCTTTGTGCGCCTTCCATCATACCGAGCGCTTTGCGTGCGTCGCCGTTGGCATAGCCGAGGAGCCAATCAAAAGCGTCTTTATTCACCTTCAGTTTCGTCTTCTTTATAATCGCCCGCAGAGCTTCTTCAGAGAGCGGTTCCAACACGAAGACGCGACAACGCGAAAGGAGTGGCGCAATGACTTCAAACGAGGGGTTCTCCGTGGTGGCCCCCACCAGCACCACATCGCCCGACTCCACGAAGGGCAGGAAGGCGTCCTGTTGCCCCTTGTGATACCGATGGATCTCGTCCACAAACAGCAC